>ENA-ORMX01001723-ORMX01001723.1-human-gut-metagenome-genome-assembly--contig:-NODE-1723-length-13835-cov-4.987954_pt1 | contig 13835 bp, 10 predicted proteins | sample MGYA00242108_ERZ509007 | MGnify/ENA primary metagenome ERZ509007 (study PRJEB26280, sample SAMEA2338745) | human gut metagenome | biome: human gut; feature: human-associated habitat; material: faeces...
GAGCGATACGCCGCTGTGAGATTCAGGGGAGGAACGACACCGGGGAGAACTGGCGAACTGACACCGAAATGATACCGAAACACGACAATCTGATAGGGGGACAGTCTACCCTATCGCTGATACTTCGGGAGATTTTAAGCGGCTCTATGCAATAGATTGTCTACAAGCGCTTATGATTACAAGTGCAGCATTTGAAAATAAGTCGTGTTGTGATAGGTAAGTTTACTTACTTTTCCGCACGACTTATCAAAACATCAACATATAGACAAATTTCAATATTTCTATTTCAAGGAGGCTATTTATGGATATTCTAAAAACAGGTTGGAACTTCTTTCAAAATGAAGTTTTAGGTATGGCATGGCTTAATCGTCTAATAGGTAATTTAATTAACGCTTGCGGATTAGACGCAACGAGCAAAATCGGTGATAGTATTCAATTTTTTGTTTACGACACAATCAAAATCATGGTGTTGTTAGGGGTTCTGATTTTAATTATTTCATATATTCAAAGCTATTTCCCGCCGGAACGGACAAAGAAAATTCTTGGAAGGTTTCATGGTATCGGCGCAAATATAATTTCTGCGCTCCTTGGTACGGTAACGCCTTTTTGTTCTTGTTCTTCCATTCCTCTGTTTATCGGTTTTACAAGTGCAGGTCTGCCGCTTGGAGTTACTTTTTCTTTCCTGATTTCTTCTCCAATGGTTGACCTCGGTTCGCTTGTTCTGCTAATGAGTATATTTGGGTGGAAGATAGCCGTTGCTTATGTCGTGCTTGGGCTTGTGATAGCCGTTGCAGGTGGTACATTGATTGAAAAACTACATCTTGAAAGCTACGTTGAGGATTTTATAAGGGGTGGAAACAGTCTTGATGTTCCGCAGGAAGAATTGCATTTTAAGGACCGTATCAAATTTGCATGGGAACAAGTAATTGAAACAGCCAAAAAGGTAGCACCCTATGTACTAATCGGTGTCGGTATTGGTGCTTTTATCCACAACTGGATTCCCGAAGAATGGATTGTACGAATACTTGGTGCAGGTAATCCTATTGGGGTCATTATTGCTACTGTTGTAGGTGTTCCTATGTATGCAGATATTTTTGGTACAATCCCGATTGCAGAAGCCTTGCTTGCAAAAGGCGCTCAACTTGGTGTCGTCCTGTCTTTTATGATGAGTGTAACCACGCTGTCGCTGCCCTCTATGATTATGTTACGAAAAGCCGTAAAGCCTAAATTGCTTGGTGTTTTCATTGCAATTTGTACCATAGGAATTATTCTTGTAGGCTATTTTTTCAATGCAATTTCTTACTTGTTAATATAAGCGAATATAAAATTTTTTGGAGGTAATTATTATGACATTATTTGGTTTTGGAAAGAAGAAAGAAAAAGAAATAAACGCTCCTGTTTGTACTTGCAATGGTAACTGTTCCGTGTCTGAAACAGTTGAACCGGAAAATTTGAATAACTGTTGTCAAGACATACAAGGCAGAATTTGCTGTATCAAGGTATTAGGTTCAGGGTGTTGTCATGCTCTTTATGAGAACACACAATCCGCCGTTAAAGCAATGGGAATTTCCGTAGAAGTAGAATATATTACGGACTTGAAAAAGGTTATGGAATATGGCGTTATGAGTGTACCTGCTCTTGTTGTCAACAACAAAGTAGTATCTACGGGGAAAGTGCTGAAAACAGAAAACGTGCAAAAACTGTTACAAAAAATCGTTTCCGAAAAATAAATTTAATATCAAATTTACGCCTTATTATCAATAATTCAAATAGCGATTTAATGCTATGTAAAACAACAAAACTGCCGAATGTAGGCAGATAAAACGGCGGTTTTGAAATATTTACTCAAAACCGCCGTTTTCTTTTTGAAAAATAAGATAACGGGGGGTGTATTAAAGTCGCCCTTTTTTGAGGATACGGCGGTATCAAGGAGGTATCGCCATGTCCTTTTTCTATATCGCCATATCTTTTAGCTTATCAAAAAAAGCCCGACCGCCGCCGGGAACACTTCTACCCTCATATATGAACTGTCAAATCATCTAAATACCGCTTACAATTCCTTTGCGCTTGTCTGCATCTTGCAGACAGGCGCATTTTGCATTTTCGGGAGGTTTTTTCAAAAAAGTTTCGCTTTCATTCGGCGTTTGAAAAAATCGCCTGTATTATCCCGCGAAAAGGGGAGGTACCGCCACCTTTCAACACGAAAGGAGGTGAGAACATGGAACCTAATCGCGTGGAATTTCAGAAGCAATGTATCTTTCAAAGTTTCTGTAAACGGGTGCTGCACAACGAAGCCTGCAACGCCCACGAGGAAATCCGGCGTCGCAGAGCAAAGGAAGTGTCGTTTTCCGACCTTGCCTTGCATGAGGAACGACAGCTTTATACGCTTGATAAGTATTTTCAAGACGAAGAAGCCGAGCCGAGCTATCAGCAGGCAGGAAAGAAAATCACGCCGAAGCTGCTGCTTGAAGCAATCCGCACTTTGCCGGAAGAAAAAAGGAAAGCTATCATGCTGTACTATTTCGAGGGCATGACCGACGTGGAGATTGGAAAGTTATTCAATACGTCGCGCAGCACGATACAGTACAGACGGACAAGCTCTTTTGAAATCTTGAAGAAATATTTGGAGGAACACGCTGATGAATGGGACGAATGGTAAACAATCTGACTTCCCGGACGTTGCCCTTGTTCCCTATCCTGTCATTGTGGCAGCGACAAAGGGCGACCCGGACGCTATGAAAATTGTCTTGCAGCATTTTAGTGGTTACATAGCGAGCCTTTCCATTCCCTATGTTAAAGACCGTTGAGCAAATGAGCAAGATTAGCGGTATCGGGGAAAATAAACTGCGCGAGCTTATGGATAGTGGCGAGCTTGAATATATACAAAATGGAAACCGTCGTTTGATAGCTGACGCTGCAATCTGGGACTGGTACCACAGGGCAAAGACGACAGCGAAGCCCCCGGCACGACAGGGAGGTTAAGCTATGGCTATATCAACAAGGCAGGTTAAGAATAAACGCGACAGCAACGGCGTACTGACCGGGCGGCCGGGTACAGTTTACGACGTGAATATAAAGTACACCGCCCCGAATGGGGAAAAGAAAACCTATTCAAAAAAGGGCTTTCCAACAAAAAAGGAAGCAACGCAGCATGAAGCAGAGATGAAAGCAAAGCTCCATAATCCGGGACAGATTGCGTCTATCGCTTCACAGCGGAAACAGACCGTTGCAAGCTATCTGAATGAATGGGTAGAAAGCTATGCAAGAGTGAACTTGCGCCCCTCTACTTACGACGGGTACAAAAGAACGATTGCAAACTACATCACGCCATATATCGGCGGCGTTGCCCTTAATCAGCTTACCCCCGCTATGGTAGACAAAATGTTTCAGCAGATTATTGACAAAGGCTTGAAACCGTCCACCGCAGCCGGGGCAAAGCGTGTTTTGAGCGTGGCGTTGAGCCATGCCCGGAAATACCGCTATATCGAAACAAACGCAGCAAAGGACACGCTTACGAAGTTTGGAAAGAGCGACAAGACCCCCGACCCGTACACGCCGGAACAGGTAAAAGCCCTTATGCAGCGCGTCGAGGGTACCGTTTGGGAAATGCCCGTTATCTTAGGCGGGCTTTACGGTATGCGCCGTTCTGAAATCCTGGGCTTGCGTTGGCGCAATGTGGATTTGGAAAACAACACCTTTGACGTTTCCGAGCAGCTACCCTTTAAGGTACCGCCAAAAACAAAAGTCATTGAGGAAATGGCACCGCCGAAATCCAACGGGCGAAAGCTGCCTATCACAGAGCTTGCCCGCCCGTTCTTTCTCAAACAGTTTGCTATGCAGGAAGCGCAGCGCGAACAGGCAGAAAAGGACGGAAAGCCTTACTATGACAATGACCTTGTTGTAGCGAAGCCGGACGGTTCCCCTATCTCCGCGTCGTGGGTATCTTCCCAGTTTGGAAAGCTGCTTGAAGATTTGGATATGCCGCATATCCGCTTTCACGATTTGCGCCATACAGCAGCTACAAATATGCACCAACTGACAGGCGACTTCTACACCGTAGGCGAAGTGTTAGGACATACACTTGCGGGTATCGGCGTATCGCTTGGGCTGTCTATGAACTTTGAAGCTGTTACCGCCCGTTATGTGGACGTGCGGCTTGAACGCAAAAAAGAAGTCTTAGACGCTTATCATGGGGCGGTCAAACAGGCAGACCCGGCAAAGGCAGAGAAAGCCGAGCCGAAGAAAGCAAAGAGCGCGGCAAAGAAAAAGAGCAGCGATTTAGAGCTTTAACCGCTGTATCTCTTTACCGCTTCTTATACCGTTTTATAGCCCCGCGTGGGATTTGGGCACCATTTGGGCACCATTTACCGAAAAAGCACCACTAACACAGGCGATAAAAGAAACGCCGAGAACGCGCAAAAACATAGAGTTTATGCGGGTTTCCGGCGTTTTCTAATCCCTCAACCGACCTAAAATCATCTTGCGGCAGAGAGAAAAATTCTACTATTTTTTATTAGAGCAATACCGGACAGACTGCGGTCTGTCCGGTATTGCTTTTTTCCCAGAAGGGACCGCAAAGAAAAACAGCATCTGAAAGCTCCGGTCCTTCCTGTGAAAAAGCAGCTCCGAAAAGCCCGCAGGCTTTTCGGAGCTGCAAATGAAAGATAAATTTTCCTCTGAATATGCCCAGAGCGGAGGGCATTCTAAATGGTTCCAGTGTTTTTACGCTACGGTGGCATTCTCTTCCAGCCAGGACAGCACACAGGCCTGCAGGGCGTTCAGGTGCGCACGGTTCTCACCGTAGGTGTCGGCATAGGTGCTGTTGGCGTCGTCCAGTTCTTCCTGCGTGGGAGCAAGGCTCTTGGCTTCGGCCACGGCCTGAAAGATCAGATCCTGCTTTGCCAGATGCTCAAAATAGGCATCCGAAGCGGCCAGCATGGCATCCGCACTGGTGTAGCCCTGCGTCTGGGCAAAGGCGTTCAGATCCATGCTGTAGGCGGTGGCGTACTGGTTGTAGTGGTTCAGGAACATGCGGATGTAGTAGCTGGTGATCTCGGCAGGCAGTTCCTTGAAGGTGGAATTGGCCATCAGGTAGTCCACGATGGCATTGTCGTAGTTGTTGGCATACAGTGCATCGCTGAAGTAGCTGCGCAGCTGGTCGGCGGTGTGCAAATCGTCGCTGACGCCAAAGTTGGACTCCACCCATTCATCGGTCAGCTCGGGGATCACGTTCTCGGAAAGGGAGTTCAGGGTCACACTGAACACGGCTTCCTTGCCGCTGAGGGTGATCGTGTTGCCCTCGGCGTCGGTAGAATCGCCGTAGCCGTCCGGGAAGGTGACGGTCACATCAAAGGTATCGCCCACATTGTGCCCGATGATCTGGTCCTCAAAGCCATCGATGAAGGAACCGCTGCCCAGCGTCAGGTCGTAGCCGGTGGCAGTGCCGCCGGTAAAGGCCACGCCGTCCACGGTGCCGGTGTAATCGATGTTGGCAACATCCCCGCTCTGGGCGGCCCGGCCGGTAACGGGCTGGGAGGAGGTGTACTGGTTCAGCAGGCTGTCCATCTGCTGCTGCAGCTCATCTTCGGTGGGGGTCAGGTCGCTCTCCTTCAGGGCGATGGAGCCGAAGTCCTCCGGCAGGGTCACATAATCCAGCGCTTTGATGCCGCTCCAATAGCCGTTTTCGTCCAGACCATCGCTGTAATCAAAGGTCTCGTAGTCGAAGTCGGCCACAGAACCAAACTGTGAGACAGACGCAGCAGTGGAAGATGCACTGTCGGTCTGTTTGCGCCTGCTCAGCGTGAAGCAGGCAACGATGATGCACACCACTGCGGCAAGGGCCAGCAGGATGCACAGGAGCTTTTTGGTGTTGTTTTTCAAAAGAAATACCTCCATAGAAATCGGCCCGCAGGATGCTCGGGCCGTAAAACCGGAATAGACTCCCATCCATTATATACGTTCTGACGGCAAAAGAAAAGTTTTTTGCAAAATTTCCACAAATCCTGCGGCGGGTTTGTATCACTTTTGCCTGCCTGTGGGCGCAAAAATGGGCAAAAGCGGTGGAAATGGGCAGGCGGTTCTGTTACAATAAAAATAAGTGAGCCTTCCCGGGAACATAAGGCCCCTCCCTCAATGAGGGAGGCTTTTCCGCTGAGAGAGGGCGAGGATGCGAACCGCAATGGAGGAAATTTAAATGGATTACAATAAAGCAGCTCTGGAAATGCACGAGACCCACAAAGGCAAGGTGGGCATCGTGAGCAAGGTGGAGGTCGCTACCCGCGATGACCTGTCCACCGCCTACACCCCCGGCGTGGCAGAGCCCTGCCGCAAGATCAAGGAAAACCCCGAGGACGTGTATAAGTACACCTTCAAGGGCAACATGGTGGCGGTCGTTTCCAACGGCACGGCTGTGCTGGGCCTGGGCGATATCGGCCCGGAGGCCGGTCTGCCGGTCATGGAGGGTAAGGCGGTGCTGTTCAAGGAGTTCGGCGGCGTGGACGCCTTCCCCATCTGCATCGACGCCCACGACGCTGCCAGCGTCATTGCTGCTTGCAAGGCCATTGCGCCCACCTTTGGCGGCATCAATCTGGAGGACATCAAGAGCCCCGAGTGCTTCGAGATCGAGGAGACCTTGGAGCGGGAGCTGGACATCCCCGTGTTCCACGACGACCAGCACGGCACCGCCATCGTGGTCACTGCTGCCCTCATCAACGCCCTGCGTGTGGTGGGCAAGAAGATGGAGGATGTGCACATCGTGCTGAACGGCCCCGGTGCTGCCGGTACTGCCATCATCAAGATGCTCATGACCGCAGGCGCAAAGGACATCATTGCAGTGGATCAGTTCGGCACCCTGTACAAGGGCTGCAACAGCGCCGAGGCCCACAAGAACTGGCTGGGCGAGGTGACCAACCCCCGCCAGATCAAGGGCGGCCTGAAGGAGGCACTGGAAGGTGCCGATGTGTTCATCGGCGTGTCCAAGCCCGGCATCCTGACCACCGAGCTGTGCAAGACCATGAACAAGGACGCCATCGTCTTTGCCATGGCCAACCCCACCCCGGAGATCATGCCGGACGAGGCCAAGGCCGGCGGCGTGCGGGTGATGGCCACCGGCCGCAGCGACTTCCCCAATCAGGTCAACAACGTGCTGTGCTTCCCCGGCCTGTTCAAGGGCGCGCTCAGCGTCCGTGCCCGGGACATCAACAATGAGATGAAGCTGGCCGCTGCCTACGCCATCGCCGACCTCATCACCGATGCCGACCGCAGCGAGGAGAACATCATCCCCGGCGCGTTCGATCCCCGCGTGGCCGAGGCTGTGGCAAACGCTGTGGCAAAGGCTGCCCGTGAGACCGGCGTGGCCCGTCTGTAAGCGGAGGACAGGGTTATGAGAACCATTTCCGCACAGGAGATCACGGATACCGTTGCACGGCTGTGCATCGAAGCCAACACCCGCCTGCCGCAGGACGTGCAGGCAGCGCTGGACAAGGCCCGGCAGGAAGAGCCGTGGCCGCTGGCCAAGAATACCCTCGACCTTTTGTGGTCCAATCTCTCTGCAGCCAGAGAGGAAAACCTGCCCATCTGTCAGGACACCGGCATGGCCTGCGTGTTCGTGGAGCTGGGCACCGATGTGCACATCGACGGCAGCTTTGAAGCCGCCATCCATGAGGGTGTGCGCCGAGGCTACACCGACGGCTATCTGCGCAAGAGCATCGTAGCCGACCCGCTGCGCCGCGGCAACACCGGCGACAACACCCCGGCGGCCATCACGGTGCATCTGGTGGACGGCGAGGGCTGCCGCATCACGGTGGCACCCAAGGGCTTTGGCAGCGAGAACATGAGCCGCATCCAGATGCTCAAGCCCGCCGACGGCGTGGAGGGCTTCAAGAAGTTCGTGCTGGACACGGTGAAGCTGGCAGGCTCCAATCCCTGCCCGCCCATCGTGCTGGGCATCGGCGTGGGCGGCAGCTTTGACAAGGTGGCGTATCTGGCAAAGAAGGCCCTGCTGCGTCCGCTGGATGTCCCGAACCCCGACCCCTATTACGCACAGCTGGAACAGGAGCTGCTGGCCGCCATCAATGAGCTGGGCATCGGCCCCCAGGGTTTTGGCGGCAAAACCACCTGTCTGGGCCTTGCCATTGAGCAGATGCCTACCCATGTGGCAGGCCTGCCTGCGGCAGTGAACGTTTCCTGCCATGTGACCCGCCGCGCCAGCGCGGAGCTGTAAGGAGGGGAGAGCTTATGGAATACAGACTGACCACCCCCTGCACCGTGCAGGATCTTGCCCCGCTCAAGGCGGGCGATACGGTGCTGCTTTCCGGCGTGGTGTACACCGCCCGGGATCAGGCTCACAAGCGCATGACCGAAGCGCTGGATAAGGGGGAAACGCTGCCCTTTGAACTTGAAGGCAGCGCCATCTACTACGTAGGCCCTACGCCGGAGCGGCCGGGCGAGGTGATCGGCTCAGCAGGGCCTACCACCAGCGGACGCATGGACGCCATGAGCCCGCGCCTGCTGGACCTTGGCAACAAGATCATGATCGGCAAGGGCAAGCGGGATGCCGCCGTCAAGGCAGCTGTGGTGCGCAACGGCGCGGTGTATCTGGCTGCGCTGGGCGGTGCCGGTGCGCTGATGGCAAAAAGCGTGCAGACGCTGGAAGTGATCGCATGGCCGGACTTGGGCTGTGAGGCGGTGCGCCGCCTGACCGTGCAGGATATGCCCCTGACCGTTGTGCTGGATGCCCACGGCGGCGACCTGTACGAGGAAGGCCCTGCGGCCTATCTGGCTGCGCTCTAAATTGCACCCTTTGCACAAAACAGGCGCGGCACAAAACCGGCAAAACAGCAGTTCTGTGCAGAAAAATATGGTTAGTTTAACAAAACTTGCTGCGAATTACTTGCATCAACCGCAAAAGTGTGATATCCTTTAACATACGACAGAGGGTACACATCCCCTGTCGGAAAAATCCCCCAGAGGGAATGAGGCAGGAGGCCGGACAAACCATGCAGATCCACCAATCCGCAGAAGATTATCTTGAAACGATCCTGATGCTGAGCCAGCGTATGGGCAAAGTGCGCTCCATTGACGTAGTCAATGAGCTGGGCTTTACCAAAGCCAGCGTGAGCATCGCCATGAAAAAGCTGCGGGAGAACGGCTATATCGCGGTGGACGGCGAAGGCAACCTGACCCTGCTGGAGCCCGGGCTGGAGATTGCTCAGCGCATTTACAGCCGCCACCAGCTGCTGACCCACTTCTTTGTGCAGCTGGGCGTGGACGAGCAGACCGCCGCCGAGGACGCCTGCAAGGCAGAGCACATCCTCAGCGAGCAGACGCTGGAAAAGATCCGCGAAAGCGCCCTGCGCAACGACGCCGCCCATCCGCAGGCAAAGTGATATGATTCCAAGAGACACCGGAACGCCGAAAGACGTTCCGGTGTCTTTTTTTGTATGAAATTTTCGGTTTGTGTTGCATATCTGTTACGGATTTGGTACAATAAATCTGTGCGGAAAAGGAACGTTGGAAGAGCGAAAAAGGGCCGGGACGGCGCAAAGCCGCCCTAGGGTAAAGGAGAGCGTTGCGGCATGGATGCGATTGCCCATACTCAGGTCAGTGTGGTCTGTCTGGTCACGCTGGCGGTCTTGCTGCGGGCGCAGCAGAAAATGCGGGATAAAAGTCTGCCCGGGCGGCTGTTCACGGCGCTGCTGTGGTCTGCCGGGGCGCTGACGATCGTAGATCATGGCAGTGCGCTGGCGCAGCTGGGCGCGTGGCAGGATCTGGGCATCCCCCTGACCTACCGGCTGAACGCCGGGGGCAGCATTTTGTTTTACCTGCTGGCGGCGTGTTGCTGCTTGCTGGTGTTTTTGTATGTGGAGGCAGAGCTGGGGCGTACATGGATGGAGGACGGCCGCAGGCTGGCGCTCAGCGCCGCACCGGTGGCGTTGCTTTTGCTGGCGCTGCTGACAGCGCGGGACGAAAACGGCTTCTGCTATCTGGATGCAGAGGGGCTGCGGGGCAGCACCCTGTTCTGGGGGGCGAAGCTGGTGGGGCTTGCCTATCTGGCGGCGGCCTTTCTCCGCTGCAGCTGGACGCTGAGCAACTGGAAGCAGGAAACACCCAAAGAGGAACTGAAGACCCTGCTGCTGCTCGCGCTTGCGCCGGCGGCAGGCTTTTTGCTGCAAGGCTGGCTGCCCGGGCGCGGGCTGCTGTGCTGCGGCATTACGCTGGGGCTGGTGTGCGTGTATGTGCTGGTGTTGCAGACCAAGTTCACGGTGGACACCCTGACCGGCGTCAGCAACCGCATCGTGGCGCTGCGGTATCTGGAAAGCGAACTGCCCTACTACCGCCGTCACCCCAACCGCTCGCTGCACTTCCTCATGATGGACATGGATCACTTCAAGCACATCAACGATGAATACGGCCACCTGGAGGGGGACGCTGCGCTGGTGCTGCTGGCGGGCATTTTGAAAAAGGTGTGCGCCAACTATAACGGCGTGCTGGCGCGCTACGGCGGCGATGAATTTTGCATCGCCTGCGGCTGCAACAGCGTGGAGGTGCGCACCCTGATCGCCTCCATCCAGCGGGAGCTGGACGCCGCCAACGCCGCCTCCGGCAAGCCCTACCAGATCGAGATCAGCATCGGCTGCGCCCGCCTTGAGCCGGACATCGCCACCGTGCACGACCTGATCGATAAGGCCGATCAGGAAATGTACCACCTCAAGACCCGCAAGCGCGGAATTTCCTAAAATAAAGAAAGCACCTGCAACCCTTCCCGTCTGTGCATTGGCACCCGAAGGCGTTCGCGGGTGCTTTTTCTTTGACCTGTTGAGAGCCAAGAAGCAACCCCGCAGTGCGGATGTTTCCGCAGGAAACAGGCACTGCAAATGCCGTTTTCCTCTACGACCCCTCCTGTGAAAAAGCAATTTCGAAACGCCCGCAGGCGTTTCGAAACTGCAAATCAAAATAATTCTTCCGCTGAAAATGGCTAGAGCGTAGCGGAAGCCATTCAAAATCATCCCGCCCGCGCTTTCTAAACGTTTTTTACCCTTCTGCCCTTGCATCCCGGGGTGGAACGCGGTATTCTTATAGAATAGACCGGAACCGCGACAGCACAGGGGAGGGAGACCACATGGACGCACAGGAGATCCGCGCATTGCTGGGCAAAAGCATCTTTGAGCGGGCACAGAAGTACCGCAAGCGCATCCTGCAAAGCAGCTGCACCACCAACGAGGACGGGGTGCGGCACCTGACAGCGCTGGTGCAGGGCAGCGGGCCGGACTGCTATTATACGCAGGTCTGGCTGCGGGAAAACGGCAGCTTTGTCAGCGCCTCCTGCGACTGCCCCTATAATCAAAACGGCGACGGCACCTACTGTAAGCACATTGGCGCGCTGCTGCTGCAGGACGCGGAAAAAAATCCGCCTGCTCCGGAAAAAAAGCCGGAGAGCATCCCCGGGGTGCAGCGGGGCGTGGCAGGCTTGAGCACCGAACCCCGCAAGGACAGTTACAGCGTCGGGCTGGATATGCTGTTCGGCCGCAAGTGGCGGGGCGAGGAGCCGGAGACCGACTATGAGGCCCAGCTGCTGTTGAAGCGCTACCAGCGGGAGGATGCGCAGCCCCAGCCCCAGAACGCTGCCCAGCGCACCGGCTTTGCTCTGCTGGAACCGGAGCTTACGCCGCACAATGGCCGTATCTGGCTGCGACTGCGGGTCTCGGATGGCATCGGCGGGCGGCAGTATCTGGTAAAAAGCATCCCGCAGTTTCTGGATGCGATCGAGCGGGGCGAAAGCGTCAGCTACGGGAAGTCGCTGGCCTTTGTGCACCGGTGGGACGCTTTTGCCCCGGATGCGCAGCAATTGCTGCGGCTGCTGCGCCGTCAGGTGAGCGCCCGGCAGGCGTTTGAAGCCGAGGGCACGGTGCGCTCCGGCTGGGAGAAAGGCCCGGCGGGTGGTCTGCCGCTGACCGGCGAAGGGCTGGATGCTCTTGTGGAGCTTTACGCCGCCGAGGGCGTTGTGGGCGGCTATACCCTTAAAGAGGGCTTGCCGGTCATCAGCCTGAAGGTGGAACGCCGCAAGGGCGGCGTGCAGCTAAGCTGCACCCCGGCACTCAGCGGGGTGCAGGGGCTGGACTATGCCTATCTGCTGGGCGAAAGTACCCTCTGGCGGATGCAGCGGGAGGAATGCCGCCGGGTGCTGCCGGTACTGGACACCTTTGGCGGGCGCAGTTTGTTCTTTACCAGCGCAGACGCCGCCGCTTTTTGCAGCTATGTGCTGCCGGAACTGGGCAACCGGGTCAACATCGTGGACCCCGACCGGCTGCTGCTGAACCAGATCCCGCTGGAACCGGTGGTGCAGTTTTATCTGGACGCCGATCGGGGGCTTACCGTCACGGCCTACCCGGTCTTTCTGTACGGAGAGGACAGGGTAGCCCCCGGCGAGCCGGTGCCGCCCGACCTTTTGCGGGATGCCCGCACCGAGAACCGGGCAAAGCGCCTGCTGGAGACCTATCTGGAACCCGAGACCGGCAAGCCGGGGCATTACAGCCTTTCCGGGGAGGAGGCGCTTTTCCAGCTGCTGGAAGAGGGCATTCCCGCCCTGCTGGCCATGGGCGAGGTGTACCAGACCGATGCCTTCCGCAACTTACAAGCCGCCCCGCCTAAAATTTCGGTAGGGGTATCGGTGCACGGCAGTGTGCTGGATCTGGAAGTGGACACCGGCGCGTTCCCGGTGGAGGAACTGCGGGAGCTTTTGCAGTCCCTGCACCAGAAAAAACGCTACCACCGCCTGCGGGACGGCAGTCTGCTGCGGCTGGATGACAGTCTGGAAGGGCTGGACGAGCTGAACGACACGCTGGAACTTTCCGGTGCAAAGCTGAAGGACGGCCACGCCGCCCTGCCGCTCTACCGTGCCCCCACGCTGGACTGGGCGCTTTCGGGGCAGAACGGCTTGCGGTTCGACCGGGACGATGCCTTCCGGCGCATCAGCCGCAGCTTCCACGCCGTGCGGGACAGCGAGTATACCCCGCCGCTCTCGCTGCAAAAGACCCTGCGCAAATACCAGCGGGACGGCTACCGCTGGCTGCGCACGCTGGACGGCTACGGCATGGGCGGCATTCTGGCCGACGATATGGGTCTGGGTAAGACTGTGCAGGTGCTCAGCTACCTGCTGGCCATGAAGGAGGGCGGGCAGCAGCTGCCCAGCCTCATCGTCTGCCCGGCGTCGCTGGTGCTGAACTGGCAGGAGGAATGCCAGAAGTTCACCCCGCAGCTGCAAAGTGTTGCCATGGACGGCGATGCCGCCCACCGCGCCGCGCTGGTCGATGGGTGGGCGCAGGCGGACATCGTCATCACCAGCTACGACCTGCTGCGCCGGGACGAAAAACTGTATGCCGGGCAAAGCTTTTACGCCTGCATTCTGGACGAAGCGCAGGCCATCAAGAACCACACCACCCAGAAATATAAGGCCGTCTGCAAGGTGCGCAGCCGGGTACGGTTCGCCCTTACCGGCACGCCGGTGGAAAACCGGCTTGGCGAGCTTTGGAGCATCTTTTCCTTCCTGATGCCGGGCTATCTGCCGCCCTATAAAAGCTTTTGCAGCCGGTTCGAGAAGCCCATCGTGCAGGAGGAGGATCAGACGGCCGTCCGGCGGCTCAACCAGCTGACCGGCCCCTTCATCCTCCGCCGGATGAAAGCGGATGTGCTGAAGGAGCTGCCCCCCAAGACCGAGAATGTCTACCGCATCGAGCTGGAAGAAGAGCAGCGGAAGCTCTATCTGGCTGCGGTGGTGGACGCTAGGGAGAAGCTGCGCGCCGCAAAGCCGGAGGACAAGATGGCGGTGTTCGCTGTCC
>ENA-ORMX01001727-ORMX01001727.1-human-gut-metagenome-genome-assembly--contig:-NODE-1727-length-13804-cov-3.208452_pt1 | contig 13804 bp, 6 predicted proteins | sample MGYA00242108_ERZ509007 | MGnify/ENA primary metagenome ERZ509007 (study PRJEB26280, sample SAMEA2338745) | human gut metagenome | biome: human gut; feature: human-associated habitat; material: faeces...
ATCTCTACCTTTTTTCCATCTTCGGTTATAACAGTAATTGGTTTATACTGACCGTCCCCGCCGAATTCTAATTCATGCCCGAATACTTCAAACTCGCTTTGTTTTAGACTCTGCACAATATATTTTACAGACATAGTAACAACTTTTTGTAACCTGTTACTTAGCACTTTATATTTTGATGTCGTTGTAAATATGTAATTTCTGTCTAATTTTAGCTTTTCGCTTACTATTTCTGCTACTATTTTCTCTAGTTCTTCGTCTGTAATTTCTTTTAAATTAATATTTCTTTCTTCTATTATTCCGAAAAAGTTGTCTATTACATCGTGCATAAATGAGCCTGTATCAACTGCTTCAACATTAAATGTTTCTTTATCATTCAGTTTTAATCCATATTTTAAATAATACGAAAATGGGCAACCGCTGTATTGCTCCAATTTTGATACACTAGTTTTTAATGTACTTCCATACATTTTTTCTACATTTTCTTTTTTAATTTTCTCTGCTGTATTCGTGTAATTCAAAGCTTTTACAGCAGATGCAAGCTTTTCATGCCATTCTTCACTTTCATTGTATAAATTGTAAACATCAAACCATTTTGTATCAATTTCATTACCATCTCTAAACTCACGTAAGTTTATTAATAATTCCTTAAAAGTATTTTCCTTTGTAGAAATTTCAGATTTTCTGTATATTACATCACTCGTTTCTTTTAAGCCTTCGAATATTTTTTTAATTCTAGAAACTAAAACTGATGGTCTTAAAGATTTTCCTTCCATGTCTGATGATGAATATGACAAAAATATTCTTTCTTCTGCGGTTGTGAAAGCCTTGTAAATGTTGAAATTATCCTCATAAATTCTGTCTATTGTACCTTTTGCAAGTTCTACTCCGTTTTGCTTAATCTTCTCTCTATCATCATCATTCAAAAAGCCTTCGGCCTTATTGATTGAAGGAAACATTCCATCATTTAGTCCAATTATAAACACAGCCTTAATCTTGTGGCTTCTAGACCTGTCTACGTCTCCAACAGTAACTTCGTCTTGTGCCATTGGAATTGTTCCAAGTTTGCTTTCTCCAAGACCAGTTTTTAATATCTGCATATAGCTTTCAAAAGTAATGTTCTCATCTCCAAATACAAGTACAATCTCGTCTAATACCTGCATTACAATCTTCCAGCTAGTCTCATATTCTGCTGCAATATCAACCTTTTGCATGTCATTTAATTCTTTTATTTTGCTCTCTAGAACTTTATCTATATTATTCTTGATTAAAAAATTATATAAATTTTGTTTTACACTTAATTCTGTTTGAATACTTATTCCTTCTTGTAATGCTGTACATAACATATCACAGCTTGATATATTATCATAAATAGTATCAATTCCTATTTTCTTCGCTTTTTGAATAAATCTTGATGTTCCTTTGTTAACAAGATCTGTCGGACTATCATGTGTTACATTTAACATTACTTCTAATTGCTCACTTATTGCTTGATAACTTCCTTTTTCAATTCCTTTATCTCCTAATGCATTTTTCGAAATAATATCAGCTATTGCTTCTGCAAATCCAGTTCCATATACTTGCAAATTTCCAGTGTCTTTAAAATAAATTATAGCTTCTGTTCCCATATATATTTTTTTTCCATCTTTTTGCATTATAATTCCAGTAATTGCATGTGCTAACTCATGTAATAATGTTTCTTCATTAACATTCTCTGGATTTATAAAAAGTATACTATTTGCTTTATCAAATGCAGCTATAGAATTTGGACCTTCTTGTTCACTAATTTCTTTACCTGTTTTTTCTACAACTTTTAATCCTCGTTTCAAATGTTCATCTAATACTGATAAGTTTAAATCAGGCATTGTTACTTTTAAATTCTCTAGTCCTTCTATAAAAACTGTTTTATATTTATCTGGAATACTACTATTTTGTTGTATCTTTTTTTCTATTTCAGCATATGTTGGTTTATTTTTTCCTAATTGCTTACTAAATTCTTCTACTGAATCAAAATACAAATCACTTCCACAATTTCCTGTTAATAATTTATATTCATTTGGAGCTAATTTTTGTATAGTTACTACTTCATCACTACTATTCTCCTGATTAATTTCTATATCTTTTTCATTAAGTTCAATTTGACTTTGTATTTGATCTACTGTAACTATTTCTTGACTTTTTCCTTCTGCTTTTACTGTTTGTCCACATCCCAAAATTGATATTGCTGTTACTAATGAAACAAGAATCTTTCCAAAAATAATTTTTGGTTCAAATTTTAACTTTTTATGGTTAAATTTTGAATTATTTTCAGCTTGTTGAAAATCTTTATGATAACATTTATTTCTTATTTCATTTTTTTCAAAAATATTATATAATTCTGTAAATTCTTGCATTGTTGGATACATAAATTTTTCATCATCTAATATTTTCAAAAAATATTTTTGATGTCTTGTATTTAATAAAATTAAATATTTGTTTTCTTTATATAATATTTGCATTACAACTTTAAATTCTTCCATTTTACAACATTTCCTTTTCTACTATTTTAATCCAATTATTGCAGTTGATAGTCCATATTTTTCTTTTTCTACTCTATATGAATGTATTAAATCTGAATTACAAACACTACAAATTCCACAATCTATAATATTTTCTTTTTTTAGTCCTGCTTTTTGCAAAATTTCTTCATTTATTTTTACTGTATCTATCAGCCATTTATTTTCTGATTTTCTTTCTATAATTTCATCTAATTTTAAATCTTTAAACTCATTTTCAAATAAAGTTTGTACATCTTTTTCAACTTCAAAATGACATTTTCTTATGCTTGGACATATACAACAAATAATATCTTTTGAATTGCTCCCATATTCTTTTTGCATTTTTTCTACTACTTCTACAGAAATTCTTTGAAGTGTTCCTTTCCATCCTGAATGTACATTTGCTATTGCTTTTTTTACTGGGTCAAAAAACATTAATAATATACAATCTGCATTCGTTGTTGCTAATAAAATATTAGATTTATTTGTTATTAAACCATCTGTTAAATCATATTCTTTTAAGTTAAAGTCTGGTTTGTTAATGTTTACATGTTCATCTACTTTTTTTACATTTTTAGTATGTGCTTGATTTGGTTTTACTAGATCTATATAGTTCATTTCAATAGCATTACATAAATCTGCATAGTCTTTATTGGCTTCTTTAAATTCTTCTTTAGTTATTGGTTCTGCAGTTTTTGCTCTTGCCGTCCTAAAGTTTTTATCTATTCCTAAACTATAGGCATGTACTAAAATATCACTATATTCTAATAATCTTCTAAATTGTAAATATTGTACTCCATCTTTAACAATATGAATTACATTTTCATTAGATAAGTCTTTCATTATTTTGACATTCCTTTCCTGAAACTTAACTTTTTTTGGCTTCTGTCATTTCTTTCTTACGCCTTATAAGCCAAGCCTTTTCTTATTCTAAGCTAATTAGACTTTTCTTGTTTTATTTTTTCTAATATCTCTTTTTTACTCTTCTCATCAATGAAATTATATTTATTTTGGCAAGCACCATTATTAAAATTACATATACTCCTATAATCACAATAACTACATGGTGTTTTTTTATTTTTATAAAATGGTTTTAAATCTATTTTTCCGCTTAAAATTTCATTTGAAATTTGTTTTATTACTTTATACATATAGTCTTGTAAATCTTTAAATTCTTCTTTACTTACACAACTAGAATTTCCTTCACTTATATCTCCAGTTTTTTTGGAAATATATACTGGAACTAAATTTGAATATCCACTATCTAGATTTTTATCATGTAATTTTACTACCTTTACATCTGCTAATATTAAACCTTTCATTTTAAAGCCTTTTCTTATTTGTTCTTCTATTTTTTCAATTCCGATATTTTTTTCTGCTTTTACCATTTGCTCTATTAAATTGAAATATAAAATTCCTGCTGGTAATAAATCTTCTTCTTTACATGCTGCATCTAAATATGTTAATAATTGTATCTGTAATCCTGCATATACTTCATTTAAGTCTATGTTTTTTATTGATGATTTATAGTCAATTATTCTTAAGTATTTTCCATCTTCATTTTGTGCTGTATCTATTCTGTCTATTTTTCCTATTATTTCAACATTTTTTCCATTATCTAATGTTATTCTAATTGGTTTATATTTTCCTTTTTCATCGAATTCTATTTCTGTTCCTAATACATTAAATTCACTTAATGTTAATGTTTCTACTATATATTTTAGTGCTTTTTTTACTAATCTTTTTAATCTTACAACTAATGCTCTATATTTTGCTGTTGATGTAAATATATAATTTTTATTTTGTAAAAGTTTTTCAGCAATTATTTTGTCTATTATTTCTGATATTTGTTCTTCTGTTAATTCTGATAATTGATATCCATTTTCTTTTACAATTGAGAAAAATTCATCAATTGTCTCATGCATAAATGTTCCTGTGTCAAAACTTTGTACTTTTAATTCTTCTTGTGGTTTTATTTTTAGCCCATATTGTAAAAAATATGAGAATGGACATCTTCTATATTGTTCTAGTTTTGATATACTTGTTGTTAATTTATTTCCATATAATTCATCTATATTTTCTTGTTTTATTTTTTCTGGTAAATTTGAATAGTCTAATCCTTTTAAGCTTTGTTGTAATTTATTGTTCCAATTTTCATCTTTTTTATAATAATCATATACATAATACCACATTTTTTCAATTTCTGTTTCTTTTAATTTATTAATATTTTTTATTAATTGTTCAAATGTTGTATTTTGATTTAATATTTCTGATTTTTCTTCTATTACATCACTTTGTTCTTCTATATTTTTATAGATTTTTTTGATTTTATTTATTAACATTGATGGTCTTAGTGCTTTTCCCTGCATATCTGATGATGGATATGATAAATACAATCTTTCTTCTGCTGTTGTAAATGCTTTATATATATTGAAATTATCTTCATATAATTTGTCTATTGTTCCTTTTGCAAGTTCTATTCCATCTTGTTTTAGAATCTCTCTATCAGCATCATTCAAAAATCCTTCATCTTTTCTTACACTTGGAAACACTCCATCATTTAATCCTATTATAAATATTGCTTTTACTTTATGACTTCTTGATCTATCTATATCTCCCATTATTACTTGGTCTTGTGTTCCTGGTATTTTTGTTAAACTACTATTTTTAAATCCTACTTTTAAAATTTGAGCATATTTGTCTAATGTTATTTTGTCATCTTTAAAAACCAGTACAATCTCATCTAATATATCTATAATTGTTTGTATACTGTTTTGATATTCATTTGATAAATCTATTAATCCTTGCTCTTCTAATTTTTCTTGTTTTTGTTTTATTTTTTCTGCTATATTTTGCTCTATTAGAAAATTATATATTGTCCTTGATATTCCTTCTGCTGTTTTATTTTCGTCTAATTTATTTTTTAAGCTTATTAATGGTTCTATTATTTGTTTTCTTATTTCTTCTAATCTTGCTATTTCTTCTTTATCTTTTTCTTCATAATTACCATATGTAAATTCTTTTTTCCACTTGTTTTGCTTAATTCCCCATTTTAAACAATATTTTTCTAATCTAAATAAATCATCTTCATCTATTTCTGAAAATCCTATTTTTATATAATTTAGTACTGCTTCTTCTGTCCAATTTTTTGTAAATATTTCTAATATTGAGAGTACATATTGTACTAAAATGTTTTGGCTTAAGTCTCTATTTTCATCTATAAATATTGGTATGTTATATTTGTCAAATATTGCTCTTGCTAAACTTGAATATGTGTCTATATTTTTCGTAATTACTGCTATATCTCTATATCTGTAGTTTTCATCTCTTACTAATTTATATATTTCTTTGGTCACTTCTTCTATTTCTGAATATTGATTTTTTGCAAGAAATATTTTTATATTTTGTGGTATTTGTTCAAAATAGTTTGTTTTTGAATTATATAAATTTTTCTCTAAATGTTTTAATTCTGGTGTTTTAAATCTATATGTTTGCTCTAATTCTACTTCTTCTATTTTAATATCATTTTCTGATGCTATTTGTAATAATTTATTTATTGTTATTTGATTTGAATAAAATATGTCTGTATCTGCATTTTTTATTTCATGTATTGTGTCTGTACATATTGTTATTGTTACTTGTTTTGCAATCTTTACAAGTTTTTGAATGATATCATATTCTTGACTTGTGAATCCTGCAAATTCATCTATATATATCAAATTATCTTTAAAATCAGGTACTTTATCCACATTTTGTGCTAATATTGTTAATAAGTCTGTTTCATCTATATATTTTCCAGCAATTTGTTCTTGGAATTTTTCATATATCATATTTATATCGTTTAATTTGTTTTTTAAGTATATATCACTTTGTTTTTCTGTTTCTTGCTTTAATTGTTCTACACTTATTCCGTGTTTTTTGAATTCTGTTATTGCTGTTCCTGCCATGTCAACATTTTCGTCTGTTTTTCCAAGAAATTTTAGGTCTTTTTTACAATTATTTAATATTGAGTATATTAACATTGCTTTTCCACATTTGCTTAAATTTGTTTCTGTTCTTCCTCCTATTTCTTGTATTACTCTATATGCCATTCTACTAAATGTTACAACTTCTGCATTGAATACTGCTTCTGTTTCTATTGCTTCCATTAGCTTTTTTTCTGCTGTAAATGAAAATTGCTCTGGTGTTATTATTAATATTTTGTTGTTTTGTTTTATTTTTTCTGATATTTCTTTATAACATTTTTCACTTTTTCCTGTTCCAGCTCTTCCATATATTAATCTTAACCCCATTGTTTAATTCTCCTTCTTTTTATTTTTGTTCTTGTTTCTTGTGATTTATTTGTTCATCTAGTTCTTGTCCCTCTTGGATTGCTCCTTTTATTTTTCCTATTAATTTTTTCTTTTCTTCATATTCTTTTACATTTTTTTGATATCTTTTTTGGATCATTCCAAATATAGGATTAAATTTATTTCCTTTTACTATTGGTTCACCTATACTTTCTATAAATGCTTGTCTTTCTTTTATTTCTTCAAATGTTAAAAGTAAAATCGATGCACTCGTTTTGATTGTTTCTAATACTCCTATACTTTGTAAATATGGTAATGTTTTTTGAAGATGTTTTAAATTTTTAGATACTATTAAAGTTGTTAAATATTCTTCTCCATAATTTTGTTTTATATATTCAATATTTTCTTTTAATTGTTTTGAATTTTTAGTAAATACACTTCCCGTTACTTCTATTCCATTTTCTTTGCATACTTTCACTATTTCTTTTATACCAGTTGCAGTTCTTCTAAATACGCTTCCTGTTATTTCTATTTCATTGTCCTTGCAAACTTTAACTATTTCTTTTATTTCAAAAGCCCTTTTTAAAAATACTGTTCCTGTTACTTCTATTTCATTTTCTTGACATATTTCCACTATTTCTTTTACTTCTTCTGCTGTTTTATAAAATACTGTCCCTATTACTTTTATTCCATTTTTTTGACATATTTCTACTATTTCTTTTATTTCTTCTGCTGTTCTTAAAAACACGCTTCCTGTTATTTCTATTTCATTTTCTTGACATACCTTCACTATTTCTTTTATTTCATCTGCGGTCTTATAAAATACACTTCCTATTACTTCTATTCCATTATCCTTACATACTTTCACTATTTCTTTTATTTCAGAAGTTCTTCTTAAAAATATACTTCCTGTTATTTTTATCCCATTTTTTTTACATATTTCTACTATTTCTTCTACTTCTGTTGCAGTTCTTCTAAATACACTTCCTATTATTTCTATTCCATTTTCTTGACATATTCGAATGATTTCTCTTATTTCAGTTGCACTTCTTCTAAACACACCATCTGTTACTTTTACTTCATTTTTCTGACATACTCTTACTATTTCTTTTATTTCATCAACACCTTTTCTGGAAATTGCCGCACTCAATATGTTTTCTCTTGTTAATTCTGGACATTTTTCTTCTATCTCTTGTATTCTTTCTACTGATACTCTTAAAATTGTAGTTATTTGTTCTATGTACTTTTTTCCATATCTATTTTCAGCTGATACATATTCATATGTTTTCTTTAATTGTTCTGGGTCTGTACTTAAAATATGTAAACATGTTTCTACGTCTCTTGTATTTATTTTCTTTTCATTTAGAAATTTCCAATTTTCTTTTATTGCTTCAATTTTTAAATATAATATACTTGGACATTTTTCTATATTATTTTGACTCACTTTCAATGTATCTCTTAAAAAGTCAAGTACATAACAAATGCCACTATAATCTGCCTTTTCCAATACATTTTCATTATTTTTTATTAATTTTTTACTATCTAATCCATATTTATTACATATTTCTTCAAATTGTTTTCTATTTACCATTTTACTCCCTCATCTAAATCGCACAAATTATTGCATCTAATCCAATATTCAAATCTATTAATCCAATTTTATATTGATAGTCTAAATCTTCCAATTGTTGAATTATTTTTCTTAACTCTTGTTCACTAAATTTTTGAGTTTGCATTTTATATTTATTTACTAAAAACATCTGATTTTGCTTTAAATTTAAACTTGTAGCAATATCTTTATTATTTGCAATAGCTATTTTTACAAAATATAATTTTTTCAAATGATTATATAATGTTATTAAAATCTTTTGAATTGGTTCTTTTGAGGCAATTAAATTATGTAATACATCAATTGCCTCTTTTGTCTTTTTCTGTCCTAAATTGTCTGTTAAATCAAATATCACACTTTCTACTTTTTTGGTACATAATGCATCTATATCTGATTTTTGAACTTTTCCGCCTTCACCTGCATATTCAATTAATTTTCTAGTTTCATTTATTAAGTCTTGCATATTTGTCCCACAACATTCTATTAAATATTGTAGATCTTTCTCATCAAATTGAACTTTATATGCATTACATATTGCTTTTAATCTTTTTATTATTTGTTGAGGCTTTTGCTCTTCAAATTCACATATTGTTCCTATTTTTTCAATTGTATTAAAAATAGAATTTTTTTCCGCTTCATCTTCAATAAATATTAGTAAAACAGACTCTTTTATCATTTCTATATTGTCTTTTAAATATTCATTTATTCTATCTTTTAATTCTTTACTTGCTCCACCTATTTTACCTTTTCCTTCTCTTTTAAATATCCCTGTATTTTTTGCAATTATTAATTTTTTAGGATAGCCAAAAGCAGGAGTTTCTATGTCTGCAATTAACTCCTGGATACTATTTTCATCAATTATTATATAATTTATTCCTTTTACTAATTCACCAAAAACTTTTTTCATTTTCTTTACTTGTTGCTCTAATAAAAAAGTTTCTGCACCATAAAATAAATATATTCCTTCTGCAACTCCACTATTTACTTGCTTTTCAAGTTCTTCTACTTTTAGCATTTTTATTCTCCTTCTCTCTATCCAAATTACTTAAATTATACAATTTATATAGGATTTTTGCAACTTTATACACAAAAAATAAGAACATATTTTATATATGTTCCTATTTTAATATTTTTAACTTCTAGTAATAATTCTAAATACCTCTGCAACACTCCATGCTTGTGCGACAGCACCTTTAGGTTCAAATGGTCTCTTAGAATCATATATTTCAGCAATACTTCCAATACAACCTCTTTCATTAATTTCTTTTGAAAATGTTTCTGTAACACTTTGTATAAATTCTTCTAATTGTTCATTATATTTTTTCTTACCAGTCCTACTTTCTGTAGCAAATCTTTTCAAACAATTATAATATAGTCCTAACAACCATGTCCATGTAATTCCTTGATGATAGCTAAAATCTCTTTTAAAACTATTTCCTTCATATATATCTATATAGTTTTCTTCTCCTTTTGCTAAAGTTTTTAGTCCATATTTATTTAACAATTTTTTTGTTACTGTTTCAAACATTTCTTTTGCTTCTTTTGAATTTACATCTAACACAGGATATGACAAGCTTAATGCAAATAATTGATTTGGTCTAACTTTTCCATCTTCAAGTACATCATATAAACATTTTTTTGATTTATTATAAAATTTTTCTCTAAAAGATTTTTTACACTTATTTGCCATTCTTTCATATTTTTCTTTTTTGCTCTCATCTTTTTGATATTCAGCTAATTCTACCATAACTTTTAGAGCATTATACCACATTGCATTTATTTCAACAGGTTTGCCATTTCTAGGTGTTGCAGGAATTCCATCATATTTTACATCCATCCATGTATTTTGTGTATATGGTGTTCCTGAAACAATAAGTCCATCTGTGTCTAAATAAATATTATTATCATCTATATCTATTCCTATTGAATAATTTTTAATGATATGTTCCAAATTTTGATATATTTCATTCATAATAAAATCATAATCTTTTGTATATTCTATATATTTCTTTACTTGCTCAAATAATAATAATGATGCATCGACACTATTATATAATGGTCTATAATCATCCTCACTATATGAATTTGGTACTAAACCATATTTTATATCTCTAACACAACTCCTTAAAACTTTTTTAGCAACTTCATATTTTTTTGTAACTAACAAACAACCTTCAAATGAAATTAATGTATCTCTCATCCAATCTAAAAACCATGGATATCCTGCAATCATTGAATATGTATTAAAAAATGGTCTTATTATAATAAAATTATCTATTGCTATCAAAAATTGTTTTATTAATTTATCTTTTTGTTCCTCTTCTTCAGTTTTATCCTCTTTTGAAATGTCAATTAATTTTGATTTTGCAAATTCTTGATTTTGTCTTACAATTTCATTTGTTATAATTGCTCTAGCATCTAATTCTTCAATATTTTCTTCTAATGAACAAATTACTGAAATCTCTTTTTCTTCATTTGGTTCTATCTCTATTTCAAATCTTCCTGGTATTACATGATTTTCTTCTGCTTCAAATCCTCTTTTTTCTTCTTCTATATAAAACATATTTTTGAATGTATCATTATAATGTTCTATATAATTTCCTTCTGACAACATCATATATATTGGAACACCATTATCTATTTTAACTTCAAGTTTTGTTTTATTAATTTTTTGTTTCAAATCAAAAACATGGTCTTTATTCATTCCATGTGCATTTCTAAAATCCATTACAGGTGTTAATATTAATTTTGCTTTTTTGCTTCCATTTTTTACTTTATAAAAAATAGCAACTGTATTTTTAAAATGTTGCATACAAATTGCTTTAGTTATTTCCACATCACCAACTTTATATGCAAATATAGGTATATATTCTTTTATAAAGCATTCTTGATATTTATATCCATGTGTTATAAAATTTTTGCCTATATTTGTATATAAATCTGTTTTGTTTCCATTTATTTCTATACTTTCATCTAATTTTGATAATATTAATGTTCTTCTTGCTGGTGGCATAAGTGGGGCTATTAATAGACCATGATATCTTCTTGTATTTGCTCCTATAATTGTTGATGATGCAAATCCTCCAAGTCCATTTGTTATTACCCATTCTTTATTTAAGCCTTTTTCTAAATTTAAGTTTTCTTTTGCAAATTTCATTTTATTATTTGTGACTAAAATTTGCATAGTCCACAAATTTTAGTCACTTTCCTCCTCTATTTTTGATGATTTCTTCTGAATTTTTCATCAGATTCTCTAATAGATTGTATTCTATCACTATATTTTGAATTAAATTTACTTTTTCTAACAGATTTTTTATTTTTGTCTTGTTGTTTTCCTTGTTCTTTTTTCTCCATTTTGGCCTGCATTTTCTTTATTTTATTAATACGTTTATCTGATTTTAATTTTGCATTTAACATTACATATTCTGGGTCATCTTCTCTATCTTCATATTTTAAATCATTACATATTAATTTTATTGCAGATTCTGCTACCATATATGGATCATGTCTAACTTTTCCATCAATTATTGTAGAAATATTTTTCTTAATAAACTTAATCTTTTTGATTTTAGGATCATTTAGCTTTTGTTCAACTAAATCTGCTCCTTCTTTGTTATATTTTTTTATGTATTCTGGAATAACTTCTCCTGTATCATAAATACAATAATCTATTAATCCTTCTCCGCAATGTTCTATTATTGCTTTTATATGGTCTGCAACAGAATAATTATCTGTTTGACCAAATTCTGTCATAATATTATTTATATATATTTTTATTGCTTTACTTTCTTTTATTGCCTTTGCAACACCATTTACTAGCAAGTTTGGTATTATATTTGTATATAAACTTCCAGGTCCTATTATTATACTATCTGCTTCTCTTATTGCTTCTAATACTCCTTCTGCTGGTTTGCAATTTGATGGTTGTATATATACTCTATTTATTCTTGTCATATTATCAGATACAACTTGTGGTATCATATCTTTATTTTCAACAACATATCCATTTTCTAACTCTGCACATATATTCATTTCTGTATTTGTTACTGGAAGAATCTTTCCTGTAATATTAAATATCGAATTACTTTTTTCTATTGCTTTTACATCATTTCTAAAAACTTCTTTCATTGCTGTAAAATAAATATCAGAAAATTTTAATCCTCTTAATTCTGGATTTATCATTTCATGATTCATTAATCTTCCAATATCTTCTTTTCTTTCTGGTGCCAGTGCTACTATACTATCTTTTATATCTTCTAATGGTAAGGCTGTTTGTAATCTTCTTCTTGAAAGTGTTTGTTCTTTTCCATATTCTGATACTGCTACAATTGCCGTTATATTATTTGTATATCTTTTCATTCCTGTAAGCACTGTATTTAGTCCTGCTCCTCCACCAATTACTACTACTTTAGGCCCTTTTTCATATATTGTTCTATCAAAAATTAATGAATTTACATTTACATTTTTTTTATTTTTCATTCTGTCATCTGTTGCTTCTATAAACAATTCCATATTTCTTTTGTTTAACATTATAAGTCCTATAACTATACAAACAAATCCAATTGCAAATATTACAACTACTTTTCCAGCTTCTGAAAATTGCATTTCTTTTTGTACTAGTATATCAGATATTCCATAACATGTAAGTATTATTCCTATTAATATTAAAAACATCCATCTCTTCATTTTCGAACTTGATTTTAGCCAATGCATTATTCCCTTCATTTTTATACCTTCCTTTTAATGTATTATTTCTATCTCTGTTTCAATTTCTTTTCCAAATTTTTCGTAAACTTTTTGCTTTATATATTTAATTAATTCTTCAACATCTTTAGATGTTGCATTTCCTTTGTTTATTATGAATCCTGCATGTTTTTCAGATACTTGTGCTCCTCCTATTTGATATCCTTTTAATCCACATTCATCAATTAATTTTGCTGTTATAAAATCTGTTCCTCTTTTAAATGTACTTCCCGCACTTGGATATTCTATAGGTTGCTTTTCTTTTCTAAAGTTGGCATATTCTTGCATTTTTGCTTGTATTTCTTCTTTATTTCCTTTGTTTAATTCTAATTCAGTTTCAACTATAATATATTCATTGTTAGCAAACATACTATTTCTATATTCAAATTTTGCTTGTTCATTATTTATCTTATGTATCTCACCATTTCTATCAATATATGTTACTGTTTTTACTATATCTTTCATCTCAGAGCCATGTGCTCCAGCATTCATTCTAATAGCTCCACCAATTGTTCCTGGTATTCCACTTGCAAACTCAAATCCTGAAATCTCTTTATTGGCTAGTTTTTGTGCTAATTCGCCTAGTTTTACACCAGCTCCTACTGTTATTTTAAATTTATTATTTA
>ENA-ORMX01001729-ORMX01001729.1-human-gut-metagenome-genome-assembly--contig:-NODE-1729-length-13796-cov-1.865658_pt1 | contig 13796 bp, 8 predicted proteins | sample MGYA00242108_ERZ509007 | MGnify/ENA primary metagenome ERZ509007 (study PRJEB26280, sample SAMEA2338745) | human gut metagenome | biome: human gut; feature: human-associated habitat; material: faeces...
AAAATACATGGATACACCAGAAGTAGTAGTTATCAACGAAGCAATAGAATTATCAAAAAAATATTGTGACGATTCAGTAAGAAAAATAATAAACGCAGTGTTGGATAAATATATAAAAGAGTAAAAAATGAAATTAGATGAAAATACATTAATCAAATTACCTGACTACGAACACGAATTTATCACTATCGAAGGAAAGTCCTACTTCTGCAAAAGAGCCATAGATGAAGGGCTTGAACTTGTTGGTAACAGACTTGCAAACAAAATGGGCATCCTCTGCAGCAAAGATTACCTAGTTAAAACACCCGACGGCTTATTTTACCTAAGTTACAATTTTAACAATGATGCAAAATTTATTAGTGCAGCAAAACTAGGAATAAAACTATCAAATCTTTATAGTGCCTGGGATCGTTTAGAAAATCTTTACCCAACTGAAGTAGAAAAATTAATGCAACAATTAGTGAAAGTGTTCCTATTTGATATATTCTTAATGTATGGAGATAGACACCTTGGTAATTACGGAATATTAGAAAATATCAATCAACGAGATATTGCAATTTTAGATAACGACTTAATATTTAGTGACACTGAGTACGTACGATTAAAACCAAAATACAATGCTGAAGATAAGCTACGTACATATTCAAACACAGGTGTATCTCACAAAAAATCATCATTCAGTATCTTACATAATATGGAAAATTTGGAATATTTCATAGCAACAACAAGTAAGGAATTTTACCCAATAATCAAAGAGTTCTATGCTTACCCCGGACCTAATTTATGAGGTAATAAAACAAATTGAACACGAAGAGAACATCAAATTCTACGAACTAGAATACATGATGATGTTATATAATGAAAACTACAAAGGTATAACAAACCTATTAAAAATGAGAGGTATAATTAATGGAGAGAGAATATTTAAAGATAAGTGATTTAAATAATTATATAAAAAGAGTACTAGATGAAGATGTATTTTTAAACAAAGTCTACCTAAAAGGTGAAATCAGCAATTTCAAAAATCACACCCGCGGGCACCTATATTTTACTTTAAAGGATGATTTATCTAGATTAAATGCTGTTATGTTCTATGGCAATGCATCAAAACTAACATTTACCCCGGAAGATGGAATGAATGTCTTAGTTGAAGGAAGAATCAGCGCATATCCCGCAAGTGGCAGCTACCAAATTTATGTTGATAAAATGGAACCAGATGGTCTTGGTGCTTTATATATTGAATACGAAAAACTAAAGAAAAAACTAGCAAGTGAAGGTTTATTTGACAATAACCATAAAAAAGCAATTCCAAGATTTCCAGAAAAAATTGGTGTAGTAACAGCATCAACAGGTGCAGCAGTAAAAGATATAATGAGTACAATCAAAAGAAGATACCCAATATGTGAAGCAATACTTTTCCCATGCCTTGTTCAAGGTACTTACGCATCAAACGACATAGTAAGGCAAATAAAAAGAGCAGATGAATTCGGAGTTGATACAATAATTGTTGGACGCGGCGGAGGTTCAATCGAAGATCTCTGGGCTTTCAATGAAGAAAATGTTGCTCATGCAATTTATGAATGTAAAACTCCAATAATAAGTGCAGTTGGTCACGAAATCGACTGGACAATCGCTGATTTTGTTGCAGACCTTCGAGCACCAACCCCAACCGGAGCAGCAGAAATGGCAGTTCCAACCATTGTTGATGTAAACACAATCTTAAATAATTATAAAATAAGGTTAAATAAAAACATTAAAAACATGGTAAACACTAAATTCATCAAGTGGAGAAGTCTAAAAAACAGTTTCATTCTAAAGAACCCAATGACAATGTATGAAATGAAAGAACAAAAACTAGACATCCTATTAGAATATTTAAACAAAGACATCAACACAATTTTACAAAATAATGAAATAAAACTAAATAATTTAAAAATGTCTTACGTATTGCAAAATCCAATGAGTCTAATAGACAAAAAGAAAAATGATTACACATTATTAATAAACACATTGAAGTTAGTAAACCCACTTGGTATTTTAGAAAAAGGTTACTCATTAACAACAGTAAATGACAAAGTTGTTAAATCAAATAAAGATGTAAATATCGACGATATAATTAATGTTAAACTACATGATGGTGCAATAAAAGCCAAAGTTGTAGAAAAGTAACAATGGAAAAATGTAAAACAAAATTGTAAAGAAAATAACACAACCAATAACCATTTTGTCGGCTTCGACAAAATGGTGAAAACACTAGGCTCAAAGCACAGTTTCGAACAATAGTTCTAAAATTGATAGAGTTCTAAAAAGTGTCAAGTAAAATAAAGAATATTGTAAATATAATTTAAAGGGGGAGATAAAATGAATGGAATAATATTAAATAACAGTATTTTTGAAAATATAAAACATATAGATGAAAATGGCAATGAATATTGGCTTGCAAGAGAACTTCAAAATGTTTTAGAATATAAAGAATGGCGTAAATTCAATAATGTAATAAGTGATGCAATTATAGCTTGTAAGAGTAGTGGCTATGAAGTAGAAGACCATTTTTCCCAAGTGGGAAAAATGGTTGACATTGGATTAAAAACTTCTAGGAATATCACAGATTACAAACTATCACGTTATGCATGTTACTTAATTACCCAAAACGGAGATGCAAGAAAAAAAGCTATTGCTCTTGCTCAAACGTACTTCGCGGTTCAAACCAGAAAAATGGAAATTACCGAAAAAGAATATTCTAGTTTAACTGAAGATGAAAAAAGATTTTATCAAAGAAATTTAACCAGAAAAGGAAATTATTCGCTCAATATTGCTGCAAGAATGCTGGGGTAAAGAACTTCGATAAATTTCACAATGCAGGTTATAAAGGATTATATAATGGAGAAACAGCTGACGATATAGCTAAAAGAAAAGGACTAAGATATAGAGAAGATATTTTAGATAATATGGGAAGTACTGAATTAATTGCAAATTTATTTAGAATTTCTCAAACAGAGCAGAAATTAAAAAAAGATAATATACAAACTGAAAAAGAAGCAAATAAAACCCATTATAATATTGGAAAAAATATAAGAGAAGTAATTGAAAAGAATGGTGGAACTATGCCAGAGGATTTACCAACACCTGAAAAAAGTTTAAAGCAGCTTGAGAAAGAAAAAAACAATATGCTTAAAAACAATAAATGAAATTATATTTAATATAAATCATTGTTGGAAATATAAAAGAGTCGTACCATCTATTCAGAAAATACGACTCTTTTATTGAGAATGATATCACTCCCGACCTTCGAAGAACTTGCTCATCGCAAAGCATGCGATAGACTTTGCGAAGTTGCTGTCATCGAATTTTACCTCGCTGATGTTTAAAGCTTTAAAGTCAGAATAGACAAAACTGGAAACATCTTGACTAGCTAGTGCTCCTCCGACGATTAAAATGGAGGGATGTACAAAATGCATAAAAGGAATAATTTTTCGCAATACGATGTCTTTCGCCTCAAAGAGGCTAATTGAATCTGTGCTATGCTCAAAGAGAGTGCTGATAGCCTTTCTCTCACATGTGTCAAGAGTAATTAATCCCTTGGCAGGACTAATTGTGCCATTTGATAACAGATAAATGGCTTCATTGCCAACATACAGATACCACATGTCATCTAGTAAATAGTCTGCTTTCAACATGTAGTAATTAGCTCTTACTGCTTCAAAAAGTGTACATTTGTCTAGAAACGAAGAACTGTTCAATGATAAATGTGAATTGGAGATAATGACATCACCTGAGAGAGTTATTGCCCCCTGAATAGAAATGCCGACATTTAGTATTTTGTCCTCTTGCGAGAAGAGATGAACTAAAAATGTGATTTTGGACAAAAGACTAAGGTTTGTGTTATGAATGATTGCAATAAAACTATCATAGTTTTCCTTAGAGAGCACTTCACTTAATTCAACAGTTTCTTGGGCTAGATTCAGTGCAATGCAGTTAATGCTAATTCCATCAGAATAAATGCCAATAAATAATGATGTGACCAAAATATCTGGATTGATCTTATAAGAATCTCCTCCGTTAATTATTATGCTTTCATTAAGCAAAGATTCAACTTTTTTCTTTACAGTAGGCCAACTTACGCCAAGTTTGATTGCGATAGAAGGCTTATCAACTGTTTTGGCATGTACTACTCCTGATAGGAAAAAATAATCTTCCTTTAACATTTTGAGTTGCCGTTCTGTCATTGTGTTACCATCCTTTCAAAAAAATGCTCGTTGCGAACTAGGAACATTATACCATAATTTAGAACTCGAATCAATTAAAATGTAGATGCAGACTGATGTTTTCTGAAAATTACCTTGTATTTTTACATAAGTTATAGTATATTATTCTTCGAAGGAGTGTGATTTATTTGAAAATTACTGATGAGAAGGAATTAAGAAAAATTGCAAATGATGTTAGAATTGATATAATAAATGAAGTATACAGTGCTAAATCTGGTCACCCAGGAGGAGCATTATCAATAGCAGATATATTAACGGTTTTATATTTTAATCAAATGAATGTAAATCCAGAGATGCCTCAATCTAATTTAAGAGACAGATTGGTGCTTTCGAAGGGGCATGCATCAGCTGCTTTATATGCTGTGCTTGCCGAAAGAGGATTTATTAATAAAGAAGATTTAAAAACTTTCAGAAAATTAGGTTCAAATTTACAAGGACATCCAGACATGGAAAAAGTTCCGGGAGTGGATATGTCTACTGGTTCGCTGGGACAAGGTTTGTCTATTGCAAATGGAATGGCTATTGCATCTAAAATGGATAATTTGGGTTGCAGAGTTTATTGCATTTTAGGAGACGGAGAAATTGAAGAAGGACAAATATGGGAAGCTGCAATGGCGTCTAATAAATATGAATTAGACAATTTATGTGTAATTTTAGACAATAATGGTTTGCAAATAGATGGAAAAGTTGAAGAAATTAAAGCTTTGGATTGTTTGTATAGCAAGTGGGAATCATTTGGTTTTAATGTTATTCCATGTGATGGGCATAATATTGAAATGTTGATAGATAGTTTCGAGAAAGCAAGACAGACTAAAGGACAGCCAAGTATAATAATTGCTAGAACTGTGAAAGGCAAAGGAGTTCCGTTCATGGAGAACAAAGCTGAATGGCATGGAAAGGCTCCAAGTGATGAAGAATATGAAAATGCAAGAGCTTCAGTATTAACGGCATTTTATACACCTCCAATAGTAATAAAGTCAATGTATGAAATACTGCAAAAAATGGGACTAAAAGAAGCAAATATATTAGAACCATCTTGTGGAATAGGAAACTTTTTTGGTATGCTACCTACAGAACTTGAACAATGCAAAATGTATGGAGTTGAACTTGATAGTATAAGTGGAAGAATAGCACAACAATTATATCAAAAATCTACAATAGCAGTAAACGGATATGAAAAAGTAGATTTACCAGATAGTTTCTTTGATGTAGCTATTGGGAATGTACCTTTTGGTGATTTTAAAGTAAATGATAGAAAATATGATAAAAACAAGTTTTTAATTCATGATTACTTTTTTGGGAAAACAATAGATAAGGTAAGACCAGGAGGAGTAATTGCATTTATTACCTCAAAGGGAACAATGGATAAGGCAAATTCAGAAGTAAGAAAATATATAGCACAGAGAGCTGAATTATTAGGAGCTATAAGACTACCAAATAATACTTTTACTAAAAATGCAGGAACAAAAGTAACTTCCGATATTCTTTTTTTAAAAAAAAGAGAGAATATGACAGATATAATGCCAGATTGGGTTTACTTAGATACTAATGAAGACGGAATTACAATGAACAAATATTTTGTAGATAATCCAGATATGATACTTGGAACAATGGAGATGGAATCAACACAATTTGGAAGACTTGATTCTACATGTAAACCATATGAAGGTATAGAATTAAAAACTTTGTTAGATGAAGCTAAAGAAAAAATAAATGGTGAAATTGCAGAATATGCAATAGGAAATATTGAAGAAAGAGAAGAAACAACGATTCCAGCAGATCCTAATGTGAAAAATTTTTCTTATACTATAATTGATGGAAAAGTATATTTTAGAGAAAATAGTATAATGGCAGAGCAAGATTTGCCAATTACTACAATAAGTAGAATAAAAGGAATGATTGAACTTCGTGATTGTGTTAGAGAGCTGATAGACTTGCAAACAGAAGATTATCCAGATGAGAATATTAAAGCAGCACAAGAAAAATTAAACAGAATTTATGATAATTTTGTGAAGAAATACGGAATTATAAACAGTAGAGGTAATCGTTTAGCTTTTGAGGCAGATAGTAGCTACTATTTACTATGTTCATTAGAAGTAATAGATAGTGAAGGTAGATTTGTAAGAAAAGCAGATATGTTTAGTAAAAGGACTATAAAAGCATATAAAGAAATAACAAGTGTTGATACTGCAAATGAAGCATTAATTGTCTCACTTTCAGAGAAAGCAAATGTTGATTTGGAATATATGTCAAAAATATCAAACAAAACTCAAGAAGAACTAATAAAAGAACTTGAAGGAATTATATACAAATTACCTATGGAAGATAATAAATATGTAACAAGTGATGAATACCTTTCAGGAAATGTAAGAGAAAAACTTAAATTAGCAGAATCTTTAGTTGAAACACAACCTGAATTAAAAGTTAATGTAGAAGCATTAAAAAAAGTAATACCAAAAGATTTAACAGCTAGCGAAATCGGAATAAAGCTAGGTGCAACATGGATTCCTGTAGATGTAATAGAAAGTTTCATGTATGAATTACTAGATACACCTAATCATGCACAATGGAATATAAAAGTGAAATTTAGTAAATATAATTCAGAGTGGTATATTTCAAGTAAAAATTATGATTATTCTAATGTAAAAGCAAATAGAACCTATGGAACAAAAAGAATAAATGCCTATGAAATAATAGAAAAAACATTAAATTTAAAAGATGTTAAAATCTTTGATACAATAACTGATGAAAATGGAAATAAAATAAGAGAATTTAATGCTAAAGAAACGGCTATTGCACAGGCAAAACAGGAACAAATCAAGCAAGCGTTTGATGATTGGATTTACAAAGATAGAAGAGAGAGATTAGTACGACTATATAATGATAAATTTAATAGCATTAGACCTCGAGAATATGATGGAAGTCATTTGAATTTTTCTGGTATGAATCCAGAAATAAAATTAAGAAAACATCAAGAAAATGCTATTGCTCATATTTTATATGGGAGGAATACTCTTTTAGCACATGAAGTAGGAGCAGGAAAAACATTTGAAATGGTAGCAGGAGCTATGGAAAGTAAGAGACTTGGACTTTGTAATAAGTCCATTTTTGTTGTTCCAAATCACATTATAGAGCAATTCGCCGCAGAGTTTTTACAACTATACCCCTCAGCAAATATAATGGTGACAACGAAGAAAGACTTTGCAACGGCTAATAGAAAAAAGTTTTGCTCTCGTATTGCTACTGGAGATTTTGATGCTGTAATCATTGGTCATTCACAATTTGAGAAAATTCCAATGTCAATCGAAAGACAAAGGCAGTTAATAGAAAATCAAATTTTTGATATTTTAACAGGAATTGATGAAGCTAAAAGAAGCAAAGCTGAGAACTTCACAATAAAACAAATGGAAAAAACAAGAAAAGCACTTGAAAGTAAATTAGAAAAATTAAATTCACAGGAAAGAAAAGATGATGTTATAAATTTTGAGCAACTAGGCGTAGATAAATTATTTGTTGATGAAGCTCATAACTATAAAAATTTATTTTTATATACCAAAATGCACAATGTAGGTGGAATTTCTCAAACAGATGCTCAAAAGAGTAGCGACTTATATATGAAATGTAGATACCTTGATGAAATTACAGGTGGTAAAGGTATTGTTTTTGCAACAGGTACACCAGTAAGTAATTCTATGGTTGAACTATATACAATGCAGAGATATTTACAATATGATGAATTGGAAAGAATGCACTTGGAAAACTTTGATAACTGGGCATCTACATTTGGAGAAACAGTAACAGCAATGGAACTTTCACCAGATGGAACGAGTTATAGAAGTAAGACTAGGTTTTCACAATTTCATAATTTACCAGAACTGATGAGTATGTTTAGAGAAACAGCAGATATTCAAACAGCAGACACTTTAAATCTTCCGACACCTGAAGTTATAACACACAATGTTTTAGTGCAACCGAGTGAAATTCAAAAAGAAATGGTTTCTAAACTTGCAGAAAGAGCAGAAGATATAAGAAAAGGAAATATAGATCCTAAAAAAGATAATATGCTTAAAATAACAAATGAAGGTAGGCAATTGGCTTTAGACCAAAGACTGATGAATGATATGATAGAAGATAATGAAAATAGTAAAGTATCTACTTGTGCTAATAATATTTATAAGCTATGGGAACAAAACAAAGAAGAAAAATTAACACAGTTGGTATTTTGCGATTTATCTACACCAAAAAGATTTGAAGAAAAATTTGATGAAGATGGAAATTATGTTTTTACAGATGTTTATAATGATTTGAGAAGAAAATTAGTATTAAAAGGCATACCAAGAGAAGAAGTTGCTTTTATACATGAAGCTGATAATGAAAGTAAAAAGAAGGAACTATTTGCTAAAGTAAGAAAAGGCGAAGTTAGAGTTTTAATTGGTAGTACAAGTAAAATGGGAGCAGGAACAAATGTGCAAGATAGAATAATTGCTCTGCATCATTTAGATACTCCGTATAGACCAGCAGATTTAACTCAGAGAAATGGTAGAGGTGTAAGGCAAGGAAATAGAAACAAATCAGTGCATATATTTACTTATGTTACAGAAAGAACCTTTGATGCTTATTTATTTCAAATGCTAGAAAGAAAACAAAAATTTATTTCACAAATAATGACCTCAAAGACTCCAGACAGATCAATGGAAGATATTGATGATAAAGCATTAAGTTATGGAGAGATTAAAGCATTAGCTACTGGAAATAAAGTAATATTAGAAAAGACACAATTGGAGTCTGACTTATCTAAATTAAAGATTATTAAACAAAGTTATTTAAGCCAAATTTACGATTTACAGGACAAGGTGGCAAAAGATTATCCTAATAAAATAAAAGAGCTTGAAACTCAAAAAGAAGCTTATGAAAATGATGTTAAGCAAGTAAAAAATAATACAATCAATAATTCGGAAGGCTTTTCTAAAATGATTATAAAAGGTGTAGAATATGCTGATAAAGAACAGGCAGGAAAAGCATTATTAGAAGCTTGTAAAAACAAATCTAAAGCTGATGAAGAAATAATTGGAGAGTACAGAGGATTTAAAATGCTATTATCTTTTGATACACTTCAAAAACAATTTAATATGACTTTAAAAAATGAATATAGTTATCATACAGCACTTGGAACAGATGTCTTTGGTAATATAACTAGATTAAATAATACATTAGAGAGTATAGAAGGAAACATTAAATATGCTGTAAATGATATAGAATTTATAAAAAGACAAATTGTAAATGCTAAAATAGAATTAGATAAACCATTTGAAAAAGAAAACGAAATCAAAGAAAAAACAAAAAGAAATAAATATTGAGCTTGGAATAGATGAAAACGATAAGCAAGTTATGGATGAGCCAGAAAATGATGAACTGGAAAAAGAAAATAAAGAGAAAAATTTAGAAAGATAATACAGATAACAGCTGTATTATTTTTTTGTTTTAGGAGGTGTTTTATTGCCATATATACCACCAGAAATAGTAGAAAAAGCAAAAGAAATGGATGTTTTAACTTATTTACAAAACTATGAACCAAACGAATTAGTTAAAGTTGGAAATGGAACTTACAGCACAAAAACACACGATAGTATAAGAATTAGTAATGGATTATGGAATTGGTTTTCAAGAGGTGTTGGAGGAAAAAATGCAGTTTCTTACTTAATGAAAGTTAAGAATTATTCTTTTTTGGATGCTATACAAACAATTATAGGTAATGTAAGTGTTAAACAGCCTGTAATTTATAGAGAAGAAAAGAAAGAAAAAACAGAATTTGTTTTGCCATTAAAATCAATTAATTCAGAAAGGGCAAAGAGATATTTAGTAAAAAGAGGAATTGATTTAGAGATAATTAATGAGTGTATAAATAGTGGATTAATTTATGAAAGTGAGCCAAATCATAATGTTGTTTTTCTTGGTACAGATGAAGAAAAAAAGTATAAATATGCTTTCTTTAGAGGAACAAATGATACAAGATTTATGGGAGAATCGAAAGGAAGTGATAAGGCATACACATTTAGATTACTTTCAAATAATGAAAGTGAGAGAGTTCATTTATTTGAAAGTGCAATAGATTTATTATCTTATGCAACGCTATTAAAAATGAAAAATATTGATTGGAAAAATGAAAATATGATTTCACTGGGTGGAGTAAATAAACCATCAGAAGAACAAGAAGTTAATGATAAGATTCCAATAGCAATTATAAAATTTTTAGAAAATAATTGAAAAAATCGGCGAAAATCGTTTGACAAAGTTTCGCGATAGTGATAAGATAAGCGAGCATTCGTCGGGAGAACCGCGTTGAATCGATAAGTTTTTTCGGGTCGCGAAAATTTCCGAATTTTTTTTGAAAAAGTTCGAAAAAACGCTTGACAGGCAAAACTCGTTGTGATACAATAAGCGGGCTATCGACGAGATAGCGCTCTGGTAAACGGTACGTTTACCTATTGCAGATTAAAAATTGAATAGAAGAAAATGAATTGAAACTAAAACAAAAGATTACGAGCAATCGTAAGCAAAATGTTTCTGTCAATTTATTTTTTGAGAGAATATATAGTAACATATATATTTAACAAAGTTGATAATATAGAAGAACAAGAATTAAATGCCAAAATAGAATTAAATTTATATGATTCTAAAAACACAAAAATAACAGCTGAAAATTCAATTGAGTTAGACCAAGAAGAAAAAAATTCAATAATATCAACAGAAATATTAAATGCAGAAGATGAAATTTATAAAGGAAAATTATACGAAGAAAAACAAAGAGAAATAACAGAAAATGTAAAAATAAATGTAAATTGTTTAAATGTTATGGCAAATATTGAATTGCAAGAAGAATCAAATAAAAACTTAGAAACAAAACAAATAAGCATTAACAAAAATAATATTCTAGAAATTCTAGGAGAAGAAGGCAGTATAGAAGTATTAGATTCAAATACAGAAAATAAAATAGCAGAAATAAATAAAGATACAGAAGCGGATGAAAACGGGGATATAGAAATAAAAACAAATGATGTAGATGCTATAAAAATAAAAACAAGTGAACCACAAAAAGTAGGAACAATAAATATAAAAGCAATAAAGATAATTAAAGAAGAACAAGAAAATAAAATAAAACAAATGCAAGAAATATCATATGCAATAGTAGGAAAAAATATAAATAAAGTTGAAACAAAAATAAAATTAAATGAAACACAAACAGATGCAGTTTTGGAGATAAACAAAGATTCATTAAATACAATGCAAGAAAATGAAATAGAAGCAAAAGTGATTTTAAAAGAAAACTCAGAAGCAAACGATTTATATAAAAATCCAACAATTGAAATTGAATTACCAGAACAAGTAGAACAAGCAGAAATAACAAATATAAATAAAATGTATGCAGACAATTTTAATATAAGTAAATATGATATTGAAGAAAAAAATGGAAGAAAAATAATAAGAGTAAAATTAGTTGGCGAAGACACAAAATATGTAGAAAATATTATATGTGGTCCAACAGTTGTACTAAACTTAAAATTAACATTAAATAAATTAGCAAAAACTTCAACAGAAAAAATAAAAATGAATTATACAAATGAAAAAGCAAAAGGTTATAAAGATAATGCACAAACTGGAACAGAAGAAAAAGAAATACAAATAACATCACCAACAGGAATAATAACAACAAATAAAATAAAAGAATTAAATGTAAATACAATTGGTGAAGAAGAAAATAAAAATGTAAAAATAGAAGTTGGACAAGAAGAAAAACAAGCAACTGTAGAAAAAGAAGTAATAAATAATACTGGAGATAAAGTAGAAAATGTAGTTATATCAGGAAGATTTGCTACAGATGGAAAAGACAATAATATGGGCGTTGTACTAGCAAGTGCAGTAGGAGTAAGTGGAATAGAAAATGCAAAAGTATATTATACAGAAAAAGAAGATGCAACAGAAGATTTAAATGATTCAAATAATGAATGGACAACTGAGGCTTCAACTAATGCAAAAAATTACATGGTTACAATTGATAAAATGGAAGCAACAGATGTAGCTAATATCACTTACAAAGAAAAAATTCCATCAAGCCTAGAGTATAATAAAAATGCAGTTGAAACATATGCAATTACATATGATGAAAATTCAAATGGAACAAGTCAACAAGTAAATGGAACAAATGTAAATCTAACTACAGGAACAGGTCCAGATTTGAATGTAACATTAACAGCACAAGTTGGGGGAGATGATATTGCAAATGGAGATGAAGTAAAACAAGGAGAAGTTATAAAATATATTGTGAAGGTAACTAATAATGGAACTGAAGAGGCAAAAAATGTCATTGTAAAAGGTAGGATCCCTGATGGAACTGTATACTTAACATTAGTTGATGACTATGTATATAATTATGATTTATATTATAAGGAAAATTTAGATGTAAAAGAGTTTAATGGAATAATTCAATCTATTGGAAGCGGAGAAACAAAAGAAATATCTTATGAAGTTCGTGTTAATAAAGATTCTGTTGTTGGAAATGAAGTTACAAATAAAATTATAGCTAATTATGAAGGTATAGAAAAAGAAAGTAATGAATTAAAGGTAAAATATGCATTAGGAGATATTAGAGTAACATTAAAATGTGTTATGGATTTAAGTTCAAATATTTCTAGTTATGATAATGTAAAATATCAAGTTATTATAGAAAACTTATCTGAAACAACAAAAAGTAAATTAGAAATTTCAGAAGTTCATTCAGAATATATGAAATTATTGAGTATGAAAAAAGAAGACATTGGTGACGGAGAAGCTCAGTTAATAAAAGAAAATGAAAAATATTATATAAGTGGTTTGGAAAAAAATGAAACAATAATTTTGGGAGCATATTATGAATGTGGAAAAATAAAAGATAATGAAGACTCAGAAGTAAAATACATAATATCAGATGGAGAAAATAACTATAGATCTAATTTATTCCATAGAGCAGTTAATGTAGGAGAATACTTAGAAGTAAAGCAAACTTCAAAAACAGATGGAGAATATGTAAAAGCGGGAGATACTATTGAATATGATCTAGAGCTAATAGGACATAATTTTAAAGATAAGGAAAATTTGAAAAAAGATGAAGAGGTTGAAGTAGAAGTAACAGTATCAGATAGTATTCCAAATGAACTTTCTATAGATAAAGTATATGTTGGTAACAATGAAATAAAAGATTATGTTTATAATATTAATAGAAAATTAACTTTTAAAACAAAAATAAAAAATGGTGAAAATGAAAAAATTAGAGTTATAACTATTGTAAATAAACAAGAGGATTTAAGCAAAGATATAGAAATATCTAATAAATTTGAAATATTACTTAATACAGATATTTATACTACAAATAATATAATTAACATTATGCAAAAAGATAAAAATATAAATCCCGATGATCCGGATAATCCAATCAATCCAGATGACCCAGTTAAAAACGAATTTGTTATTACTGGAACAGCTTGGTGTGATGAAAAT
>ENA-ORMX01001732-ORMX01001732.1-human-gut-metagenome-genome-assembly--contig:-NODE-1732-length-13788-cov-2.000073_pt1 | contig 13788 bp, 12 predicted proteins | sample MGYA00242108_ERZ509007 | MGnify/ENA primary metagenome ERZ509007 (study PRJEB26280, sample SAMEA2338745) | human gut metagenome | biome: human gut; feature: human-associated habitat; material: faeces...
AGAGAAGTGTCTACTTCGTTTCTGGGCTTTGAGTGATCTTTTGACGACTTGCAGGCAAGTATCGTGAGAAGGAGAGAACCTATGCACAGAGCCTGGTTGAAGCGTGGGAGGTGCGCGATGCCGCACTGGCTCGCGCTAGTGACTTGTCTGGCGACCTTGACAGGGTGCGCCTCGAGGCCGACGCAGCCCGCCGTCGACTGTCCGGAACCACCTCAGATACCTGCAAGCTTGAAAGAGAGCGCCTTGGCAGATGCTCAGGCCTTGTCGTCAGAGGCGCAGAGCTGGTTAAACGAGGCGTCGAGCTTTCTGAGCGGACTGCGATAGACAAGGACTCGGTTGTTCAACTTGTAAGATAAAATGGGAGAGTCTTGATCAAGGAGCAATCAATGCCCGATTATGAAATCAATACATTTGCCGAGCTGTGCCAGAGAATCATTGACTCTGACGGCAAGGGGGTCGAAAACCTTGTTGCTGTGACAAGTCCGGGCGCGTTTGCATGTACTATCAAGATAGAAGGGGACGGATACTGCGGAGAGATCCCTGGTTTTCTTCTCCAAAGCCTTTCGGAGTTCCAGACACAGGCGTTCCGAGCCTATGCTATGGCGGTATACGGGAAGGACGATCTCCGAGGTTTGGATAAAAGCAAGCTTTGGTGTTCTGTCCAGAGTCGCCAAGGTTCTTTGGATCTGGTGTTTTGTCTGGCTGTTCTCGGCGTGGGCATAGGAACTGCGATGATAAAAGATATGTCCGCAACACAAAAGACGATCTTGGGCCTAGGGGTGTTCGCTGTTTTTGCCGGGTACATTGGGGCAGATATCTACAAGACCTATTCTGCCGAGAGCATTGAGGTGGAGAAACAGGAAACTGAGCGGCAAAAAATCGAGGCCGATACGGCGAACAGGCTAGCCGAGCAGGATACAATTCGCCCCGCCATGATACTTTTGAGCAAACAAGCTTCTGAGAAGGATCTGGATACCCTCGTGGCAGCTGGTGCTCATGGTCGGGTTGGGGTTGATGCCTTGATCCGAGACGCGAGGGGTGCTGTTCGCGTTACCTATGGCAAGACCGTGGTCGAGCAGGACGAGATCAAGCGGATACAATCTCCCGAGTCGGTTCCTGTGAAGCGTTACCCGAGGGAGGGGATTTTCAAGATTGTTCAAGTGAATACGGAAAATCCCGAGTTATGGAAAGTTTTGCTAAAGGACACTGTGTCGTCAGAAAAGATTCTCTCTTCCGTCACCCCGAGCACGTTGTTCTTGAGTGCGGAGAGAGCAAAAGAGCTTTTGGACTATCAGAGGGATGAGACTCCTCTGAAAGTAACTATGTCTTGCGCAGAGAAGGGTGATTCCAAAACATATACAATTGACCAAATGGAGCTCTACGTAGAGTAACAACACCATACGGGCTACGATAGTACCTGCGCTCGATCATGAGGAGTGCCGAGAAATCCTGTCCATGAAAATGCCCCACTTACCAGCAACGGTAGGTGGGGCGCTTTTTTTGTGCTCGCGGAAAATGTCACTTCTTTGGCATGATCGTGTCAGCCCATGCCTGCATAACGGGACGCCGTCGTTCAAGAAGATCGTCTCGTTGGTATGCGGCCTGCACGGACTTGAGCGAGTGCATCAAGCACTTTTCCGCCACGGCGGTGTCGACGCCTTCGCGCGCGCACCAGTCGCGAAATGTAGACCTGCAGCCATGCATTGTTGCCGTGCCGCCAGAGGCGTACTGCACCATTGTCGAGACATAGTAGCGAGCCACTGAGCGATTGTTGTAGTAGCTGCCCGAAAAGATGTACTCGCTCTCTGGCGTAATGCGCTTGGGCAACGCGATCGCCTGGTCAGACAGTGGGACGCGGAATGGCTCGGGCTTGCGGTCTTTCCTTCGTTCGGGCGGAACAGTCCAGACCTTATGCTCAAAGTCGATCTCGGACCATTTTGCGTCATTGAACTCAGCTTGTCGCGTGGCGGTGAGGACGCCGAAGACGAAAGCATTGTGCACGGGCCTGTCGACACGAAGACTCGCCTTCAGCTGATCGGCGAGCGCCTCGATGGTGTAGGCCTTCTGATGTTCGCGCCTATGGACCCTCGCCGGCGGCGGGAAGTACGCCTCCAGATTCCCTTTCCAAGTGGCGGGATTCTCGCCAATGTAGACGCCTTCACGCTTCGCGAGCGTGAAGATCGCTTCCAGCTGTCCACGGATCCTCGATGCGATTGTCGTCTTCTTTTCCCACAGTGGGTCTAGCACTTCGCAGATGTCCTGCACCGTGATGTCTGCGACTAGTTTGTGCCTGAGCACTGGCAGGATGTGATTCTTCATCGGTCCTCGCCAAGACACCTAGGTCGCTTCGGACAGGTGCTTGAGCTCGAAGATCGTTTCGAGCGCGTGCTCCGCGTAACTTGCAAAGTCGAGCGCTCGCCTGGCGTGCTCGGCGCGATGCTCTGCTCTGACATCTAAAGGGTCGATGCCGCGCGCGAGCAGGGCGCGACACTTGGCAGCTTCTTGCTTGGCGGCCGTGACGGTGACGGTGGGGTGACTGCCGAGCGACAGATCTCGCCGGCGGCCCGCAAACTGGTAGCGAAAGATGAAGGACGCCTTGCTTTTCGTAACTCGGACTTGGAGATTCGTTTCGATCGTGTACCTGCCGTCCGGCAGCAGGCCGATGTTTTTTGAGGTGACTTGCATTTTGCGAAGTGAGGGAGAGAATATGAAGCCCTTCTATTTTGTCCCTCAGTCAAATCCGTAGTTTGCAAGCAAATGAGCGGTGCGCAGAAAGTAAAACCCCGCAAGATGACTGTGGCACAGTCGATCTTACGGGGTCTTCAAGTATTTAGCTGTTAGTTAGCCAGTCATCAGTAGTTTTCAGCGCGCACTTCGAAATAGGCCTGGCTGTAACCGCAGACGGGGCAGACTTCAGGGGCCTTCGTGCCGACGACGAGGTGGCCGCAGATGCGGCATTCCCACATGCATTCGCCGGCCTTTTCGAAGACCTGCTGCATCTCAACGTTCTTGAGGAGCTTGAGGTAGCGTTCCTCGTGGGCGCGTTCGATGGCGCCGACGGCGCGGAACTTGGCGGCGAGTTCGGGAAAGCCTTCCTCTTCGGCGTCCTTGGCGAACTGGACGTACATGTCGGTCCATTCGTAGTTTTCGCCTTCAGCGGCGGCCTTGAGGTTGGCGGCCGTGGACTGGATGCCGCCGAGGGCGGAGAACCACAGGCGGGCGTGTTCCTGTTCGTTGCGGGCTGTCGTCAGGAAGATTTCGGCGAGCTGCTCGTAGCCTTCACGCTTGGCGACTTCGGCGAAGTACGTGTACTTGTTGCGGGCCTGGCTTTCGCCTGCGAAGGCGGCCTGGAGGTTCTTTTCGGTCTTGGTGCCGGCGAGGGTCTTTTCGCCGGTGGCGGCGGGCTTTTCCTCAACCTTTTCGAAGACCTCGACGCCCTTGTGGCAGAGCGGGCAGATGTAGTCGGCGGGCAGTTCGTCGCCTTCGTAGATGTAGCCGCAGACTTTGCAACGGTAAGACATTTTCTTTTCTCCTAAATCCGACCGGCGGTCGGTGTAGCTGGTGTGAAGCAATTCCTCGGCGAGCTCGCTGAGCGGTTCGCCGTAGAAGTCACGGTAAAGGGCCTTGATTTCCTCGTTTTCGTCGCTCGTGCGGCAGTCCATCTCCTCATCGCGCTTGTAGAGGCTCGCAATGCGGGCCTCGCGAAGCACGTCGGCCTTGTTGCCGAAGGCGGAGGGCTGGCCGCCGCCGGAGATGCAGCCGCCGGGGCAGGACATCACCTCGACGAAGTGATAGGGCTTGTCCGTCTCGCTCGCGTTGAGGCGGCGGATGAACTCGCCTGCGGAGGCGGTGCCGTAGATGACGGCGACGTTGATGTCGTTGCCGGCGATCGTGACGGTGGCCTCCTTGACGTCCTGAAGGCCGCGGACGGGGGTCAGGTGATAGAGCTCGGCGGGGGCGGTCTCGCCCGTCAGGTGGCGGTAGGCGGTGCGAAGCGCAGCCTCCATGACTCCGCCCGTGTTGCCGAAGATGACGCCCGCGCCGGAGCCTTCGCCCATCAGGCGGTCAAAGGCGCCCTTGGGGAGCTCGGCAAAATTGATGCGGGCGGCCTTGGCCCAGTCGGCGAGCTCGACGGTCGTGATGACGTAGTCGGTGTCGCGCATGGCGGGATCGCCGAGCAGGCGGCCCGCGGCGTTCATCTCCTCGCGCAGGATCTCGGCCTTCTTGGCCGTGCAGGGCGTCACCGCCACGTGCACGATGCGCTTCGGGTCGAGGTTCATCTTCTTCGCGAAGTAGGTCTTGACGGTCGGACCCTGCATGCCGATGGGGCTCTTCGCGGAGGAGATGTGCGGAATCATCTCGGGATGGAAGGTCTCGCAGTAGCGGACCCAGGCGGGGCAGCAGCTCGTGAACTGGGGCAGCGGACCCTTGGCTTTGGTGATGCGCTCGATGAGCTCGGCAGCCTCCTCGCAGATCGTAAGGTCGGCGGCGAAGTTCGTGTCGAGGACGTAGTCGCCGCCGAGGCGGCGCAGGAGCTCGACCATCTGTCCCTCGACGAAGGCGCCGTCGGCCATGCCGAAGGCGTCGCCGAGCGCCACGCGCACCGACGGGCTCGTCGAGAAGATCACGATCTTGTCGGGATCCGCGACGGCCTTCCTGACGGCGTCGCAGGAGGACTTGATCTGAAGGGAGTTGGTCGGGCAGACGGGAATGCACTGTCCGCAGTGGATGCAGACGGATCGTCCGCCCGTCTTGGCAAGATCGTAGGCGTTGTTGACGCCGACATACTCGTTGCAGATGCCGGCGCAGAGGCGGCATTCAACGCAGAGATCCTCGTCGCGGACAATGGCGGGATTATTCTCGTCGATGGCGACGCGAACCTCCTGCCGCATGTGCTTGGACATACGCTCTCCTAAACTGGGTGGTCTGAATGGGGCGTTCCGCGGCCGCCGGGGGAGCGGACTCGGAACGGGCTTCCTCATTGTAGCCCGTCGCGTTCCCGACTGCGGCGCGGTTTTCCCGAAGCGGCGGCTTCGCGGGACGATGATGCATTTCCATCCTGCGTGAGCCGGAGCGGGTTTTCGCTAGGTGAAGATGCCGTTTACCCTGAGAACGATTGCGGTAGCGAGATCAAGTCAACTAAGATGATCTGCCTAGACGCCAGACAGACCGACGGTTCGACGAACGGTCCGCGTCCCGTCGCCGTCGCACCTTCGCAGGCGTCCGCCGCCACATATATATAGAGGCGGATGCAGCGCGCCCCGTCAGAGGACAGGGCGCGCGGCCCCATGCATATTCCGAACCGCCGGACGTCGCACGGGGCTTGAACACGAAGGAGCGGGCGCCCGATGCAGACGGTTCACCCACAGCCCCGCCCATCCCTTTTGACCACTCGGGCGGGACTACGTGAAACATGAGGAGACCAGCCATGTTCTTTCGCAAGCTTGCCCTGACGCTCGCCGTCACGACCGCGCTTTCCGCCTCCGCCCTCGCCTGTACCACGGTCGTGGTGGGTGAAGGCGCCACCGCCGACGGTTCCTTCCTCGTCGCGCGTGCGGCCGACAGCAGCGCCCTCAAGGCTCAGCACTTCGTCATTCATCCGGCCAAGAAGAACCAGTCCGGCATGTACCGCACCAAGGACCATGACGGTGCGACGAACTTCGAATATCCGCTCCCCAAGGAGAGCATGCGCTACACGACGGTGCCCAACTGGAAGACCCAGCTGCACGGCGCCGTGGGCTTCAATGAAGCCGGCGTCGGCATCTCCGGCACGGAATCGATCTTCGCCCGCGACGACGCCCTGAAGCTTGACCCGTACAACGAAGAGACCGGCATCACCGAAGACGACATCCATGACGTCGTCCTGCCGCGTGCCAAGACCGCCCGCGAAGGCATCGAGATCCTCGGCTCCATCGTCGAGACGATCGGCGCCGGCGAAGGCTTCGGCGTGGTGTTCGTCGACTAGAAGGAAGTCTGGTACTTCGAAACCGGCACGGGCCACCAGTGGATGGCTCACCGCACCCCGAAGGACACGTACTTCGCCTCCGGCAACCAGGGCCGCCTGCAGCAGTACGACGCCAAGAGCGCCGACTTCATGGCCTCCAAGACCCTCGTGAGCTGGGCTGAAAAGAACGGTTTCTACGATCCGAAGAAGGACGGCGAGTTCAACTTCTCGAAGGCCTACTGCCGTGACGACGCCCGCGACCGCGTCTACAACGACCCGCGCGTCTGGCAGATTCAGAAGCTCTTCAACCCGAGCCTCGAACAGAAGCCCGACGAAGGCCGTACGTACCCGGTCTACCTCAAGCCCGAAAAGAAGCTCACCGTTGACGACATGAAGACGATGCTTCGCAACCACTACGAGGGCACGGACCACGATCCGTACAGCCCCGTCCTCAACGGCAACGAACCGTGGCGTCCGATCAGCGTGTTCCGCACGTATGAATCCCACGTCATGCACGTCCGTCCGTGGCTGCCGAAGGAAATCGGCGAAGTCGCCTACGTGGGCATCGGCATGGCCGACCTCTCCTGCTACGTTCCGTACTACCACGGCCTCGAATCCTACCCGGCCCACTACGGCATGGGCACGGACAAGGCCGACAGCAAGTCGATCTACTGGAAGTACCGCAAGCTCCAGACGCTCGTCATGACGGACTACCAGAAGCTCGCCCCGGTCGTGAAGGCTGCCTACAAGACGTTTGAAGCCGACACCGCCAAGGCCCAGGCCGACATGGAAAAGAAGTACATGGAAGTCGTGAAGAAGGACCCGAAGGCCGCCAGCAAGCTCCTCAACGAGTTCAACCTCAAGGTCATGAACGACGCCGAGGCGCTCACGGACGACCTGACGAACCAGGTCTTCACGATCGGCACGACGGACATCCAGGCCGCCAACTTCTTCGCCAACAACAAGCGCAAGGACTAAGCGAGACCGTCTGAGCCGCCTGCGCCTCGCCTGAGGCGCGGACGGCGTCCGATGAAAACAAAATGGCCCCGCAGGACATCAAGCCTGCGGGGCCGTTTTGTTTCGTGCGGCGCAAGTCAGAGGAGCTTCACGATCGTCCAGCGCGCGCCGAAGGCGAGAAGCGCCAGACCCGCGATGATGAGGATCGGCCCCTGAATGCCGAGCGGACTGCCGTTGACGGGAGCGGCCACCGAGGGATCGTCGTGGCGGTAGCGGATCTCGATCGGGTCGCTGGGCCTGCCGCGGGCCTCGTCGTCGTTCTTCTCGGGCAGACGAGCCTCGACCTTGCTGCCGTCCCAGGCCGTGAACGAGACGACCTCGGTGTAGTAGTGCACGATCGCAGGCGCATCGTCCTTCCTGACGTGGGCCTCGCGAACCTCGACGCGCTCGATCGTCGCGGTCGTCTGCTCGCCGCTCGTCTTGAGCGTCCAGGCGGTGGAGGTGAGCTTCACGCCAGCGTAGAGGAAGGCGGAGCCGGCAAGGAGCAGCGCGGTGGCGAAGATCCAGGGAAAAATCTCTTTCATGACTGAGTCCCAAAATGTCACCGCAGGGCGCGGTACCTGAGGCTACTTTAGCAACTTTCAGAAGGAGTGGAGCCGCAGGACGGTGCGGGCGGATGCGTCCCGCGCAAAAAGAGAAGCCCGCCCAGCATCGCTGCTGGGCGGGCTGTCCTCAGACCCATCAAAACACGATCTCGAACGCAGGAGAAAGAACGTTCGGTTTGTTCGAGGCGGTGCTCATCCGCCTGCCACTCAGCGCGACCCCTCACGCTGTTTTGCAGTGGAACCGTGTTTCGTTGAAATGAACTATATCGAACCTGAGAATCGTTCGCAAGGCAAATACCCGAGTAAATGACTCGGGTATTGTAAGAAAGTTTTTCCAAGGGTTTGCCCTGATGAGGCATTTCTTAAGAAAGCGGACTGAACGCCTGCGGCACAGTCGTTTTGGATTAAGTCGGGCGGCAAGATGCCGCAACATTTGCGAGGGGAATTCTGAGGGCGGGAGGCGGTCGGATGGGGAGAAAAGGGGGCGCGAGTTGCGGACAATCTCGGTATGATGGACGGACATTGAGAGAACCCGAAATGGGAAGGAGACATAAATGACTCTTGTCCGCACCGCGGCCGCCCTGATGGCCGCCACGTTCGCCCTCGGCGCCCTCGCTGCGGGAAACACCACGAACGAAGACTTCCGTGACTCGAAGAAGATGCTCGAGCGCAAGGTCTACTTCGACCATCGCGTGACGCTCTACTGCGGCTACGCCTTCGACAAGCAGAAGAACGTCAGTCTGCCTGCGGGCTTCGTCGCGCCCCAGCACAAGGAGCGCGCGGGCCGCGTCGAGTGGGAGCACGTCGTGCCCGCCGAGAACTTCGGCCGCGCCTTCAAGGAGTGGCGCGAAGGGGACGGTCGCTGCACGAATGAAAAGGGCCACTTCTACAAGGGCCGTCGCTGCGCCGAGAAGATGTCTGCCGAATACCGCCTGATGCAGGCCGACATGTACAACCTGTTCCCCGCCGTCGGCGCCGTCAACGCCATCCGCTCGAACTACAACTACGAGCTCCTGCCCGGCGTGCCCAACACCTTCGGCACCTGCGAGATGAAGATCGACGGCCGCCGCGCCGAGCCGCCCGAGCGCTCCCGCGGCGAGATCGCCCGCGCCATGCTCTACATGGAGGGCGCCTATGCACCCGTCTTCCGCATGAGCGACCGCCAGCGCCGCCTCGCCCAGAACTGGAACGAGCAGCATCCTGTCGTGCAGTGGGAGTGCACCCGCGCCGCACGCATCGAGAAGCTCCAGGGCAATGTCAACCCCGTCGTGAAGGACGCCTGCCTGAAGGCTGGTCTGACCTATCGCCCCTAATGGCTGAATCCGGCCTCGCCCGAGGCCGGGATCCTGCCCGATCCTTCAAAAGGGAGTTGAGCTCGCGCTCGGCTCCTTTTTTCGCATCCGTTCCTCTGGCGGGTGACGGTTCCGGGAGGTGACGCATCGGCAGCCTCATGGATGCCGGCGGACAGTTCGCCGCGAGACGTTACCGCCTCGCGTTCCATTCGGGCTGAGGGACGCCCGCGCCGTCTGAAAACGTCAGGGTTACCCCGGGTCTCTTGGGGTCGTCATCTAGGCACTTACGCCAATGCAGGTTGAGCAATGCGGTGTTGCGGCGCTTTTTCCCGTTGAAGTCTGTTACGCCTTGCTACACTTCGCATCAGCCTAAAATCCGCCACTACGTCCTCGCGGGACCGACACCTGCGGGGAAGAGGATTGAAGGACTTACAACCCAATGACAAACAGCGGCATCAGCTGCCTGCGTGCGGTCAAAGAGAGGCGCATGCGGGCCGCAGGGCTCCGGGACAGGGGGTCCTGCCGCACGAAAACCAAAGGACAGCGATTCTCATGGAACCGTTTAACGCCGGATGGCTTTCGATCGTCCCGCCGATCGTGGCCATTGCTCTTGCGCTCATTACGAAGGAGGTTCTCTCCTCCCTCGTTCTGGGCATTCTGACGGGTACCCTCATTTATACGATCGGCATGGACGGCAACGTCCTGATGGGCACGCTTGAAAGCGCGTTCACCGTGATGGGCAACAAGGTCGACTTCAACATCCTGATCTTCTGCTCGCTTCTCGGCGCCCTCGTCTACGTCGTCGCCATGTCGGGCGGCACGAAAGCCTACGGCAACTGGGCCGTCAAGCGCATCAAGGGCCGCAAGAGCGCCCTGGCAGCCACCACGGGTCTCGGCGCGCTCATCTTCATCGACGACTACTTCAACTGCCTCACGGTGGGCACGGTGATGCGTCCGATCTGCGACCGCTACAACATCGCCCGTGCGAAGCTCGCCTACATCATCTCCAACGAGCAGGAGAAAATCACGCACGAGCTGCTTGCGCGCGATATGGGCGTCACCCGCCTGACCGCCGAGGGAGCTTATACGCACAATGACAAGCCCGTGCTGCTCTGCGCTGTCCGCCGCCGCGAGATCGTGGCGGTCAAGCGGCTGGTGAACGAGATCGACCCGACCGCCTTCTTCATCGTCTGCGACGCGCGCGAGGTGCTCGGCGAGGGCTTCGGCGAATATAAGCCCGACGGGCTGTAAAGATAAACCGCTCTCCCGCGCCGCCGCGCGGAGGGGGCAAGAAAAAGAAAGGAAGCAATGTCATGGACTTTACGAATGTGACAAAGGCGCTGACCGCGCGCGGCTTTAAGGTCTCGAGCTTTGAGACGGCAAAGGAGGCCGCCGAATACCTCAACTCGCAGATCGACGGTGCGACCGTCGGCTTCGGCGGCAGTATCACGCTCGAGGAGCTGGGGCTGTACGCCCTGCTCAGCGGGCACAACACGGTGTTCAGCCATTGGCATCTGCCGGAGGGCGGGGACGCCGCCTCGCTGCGCGCGCAGGCGGCGGGCAGCGAGCATTATCTGCTCTCGGCCAACGGCATCGCCGAGACGGGCGAGATCATCAACATCGACGGCGCGGGCAACCGTGTGGCTTCGGCGATCTACGGCCACAAAAAGGTCTGGATCGTCGTGGGCAAAAATAAGCTCGCGCCCACCTACGACGAGGCGCTCTGGCGCGCCCGCAATATCGCCGCGCCGAAGAACGCGCAGCGTCTCCACGCAAAGACGCCCTGCGCAGTCAAGGCTGACCATTGCTACGACTGCAAGAGTCCAGGCCGCATCTGCCGTGCGCTCACCGTGCTCTGGGGCGCGATGATGGGCAGCGATATGGAGGTCGTGCTCGTAAACGAGGACCTTGGCTACTAAAAGCAGCGGGGAGGGAGCGCCGTGAAAAAGAGAATACTGCTTCTCTGCGCGGCGCTGTGCCTTCTGCTCAGCGGCTGCGGCGGCGGGCTGCTCGAGCGCGAGTGGTCGTCGGTCACGCCGCATAGCGCCGGCTACTGGGAAAACGGCGATAAGGACACTCTGCGCGCCGACAGCTATCAGGATGCGGTGAACGCGATCTTGATGCTGGTCGCAAATCACGCGGAGCGCGGCGTGGTGCGCTGCTATTTCGGCAGCGACGCGGAATACGCCGAGCTGGCCGCGGAGGCCTGCAACGAGGTGCAGCAGGAAACGGACCTCGGCGCCTATCTGCTCGATTACATCACCTATGCCGGCACGGACGAGCGCGGCTTCTACGAGCTTTCGCTCAGCTTCGGCTACCGCCGCACGGCGGAGGAGCAGGAGAGCATCATCAACGCCACCAGCACCGAGGCGATCCCCGACCTGCTGCGCGCCGCGGCGGCGGAGGGCGCGGACCGCTTGGTGGTGCGCGTGAGCTACTTTTCCACCGACCGCGCGGGCGTGGAGCAGATGGTCCGCGACGTGCAGGAGGAGAAGGACGGCGGAAGAGATGCCGGTATGCTCGCCGCGCCGTGGCAGGTCAGCTTTTATCCGGACACGGACGAGCCGGGCATCGTAGAAATCACGCTCAAATAAAAAGAAAAGGGGAAAAAGCTCATGTGGAGTATGATTTGGCCGATTCTTATTGTCGTCGGCGCAAACACCTTTTATCACATTTGCGCAAAGTCTACGCCGGAGAACGCGAACGCCTTTGCCTCGCTTGCAATCACCTACGGTGTGGGCGCAGTGCTGTCCATCGTCATGTTTTATCTGACCGGTGCGCGCGGACTTGCCGGTGAGTTGGGCAAAACAAACTGGACGGCTTGGGTTCTCGGCATAGCCGTTGTGGGATTGGAGTTCGGAAATATCTGTCTCTACCGCGCAGGCTGGAAGGTCAGTGTCGGTTCTCTGATCGCAAACATCACGCTTGCCTGCGTACTGCTTGCCGTGGGCCTGCTGCTTTATCACGAGACCATCACGCTGCGTCAGGGCCTCGGCGTTCTCGTCTGCCTTGCGGGCATCTATCTCGTGGGCGCGTAACACGGGACGCACGGAATTACATAAGAAAAGGACGGCGCGAGCCGTCCTTTTTTCATGCTTATTTGGATACCGTCAGCCAGTCGTCGAGCACGAGACCGGGGTTGTGCTTGGTGAGGAAGCCGACGCTCCATTCGCCGCCGAAGGCGATGAGCTTGCGGCCCTTGAAATCCTCGAGCAGCTTCGAGCCGGTGCAGAACATCAGGTCCTTGGGGTCACAGGGGCATTCCGCGATGAGCCGCAGGTGCTCGTAGGGCAGCGCGCTCATGCGCAGCTCCACGCCGTACTCGCTTTTCATGCGGTACTCAAACACATCGAATTGCAGCGTACCGACCACGCCGACCACGACGTCCTCGAAGCCGGAGTCCGGCATTTTGAAGATCTGGATGGCGCCCTCCTGCGCGATCTGCTCGATGCCCTTGACGAACTGCTTGCGCTTCATCGTGTCCTTGGGACTGACGGACATGAAGTGCTCCGGCTCGAAGGTCGGGATGCCGCCGAAGCGGAACTTCTTGCCCGGCACGGTGATGGTGTCGCCGATGGAGAAGATGCCGGGATCGAACACACCGATGATGTCGCCGGCGTAGGCCTCCTGCACGATCTCACGCTCGCTCGCCATCATGGTCTGCGGCTGAGAAAGGCGCATCTTCTTGTTGCCCTGCACATGGTAATACTCCGCGTCGCGCTCGAACTTGCCCGAGCAGATGCGCATGAACGCCAGACGGTCGCGGTGCGCCTTGTTCATGTTCGCCTGGATCTTGAACACGAAGGCGGAGAAGTCGGGGGAGAAGGCGTCGATCACGCCCGCGTCGCTCTCGCGCGAGAGGGGAGCGGTGGTCATGCGCAGAAAGCCCTCCAGGAACGGCTCCACGCCGAAGTTCGTCAGCGCCGAGCCGAAGAACACCGGGCTGAGTTTGCCGTGCCGCACCTTCTCCAGGTCAAATTCATAGCTCGCGCCGTCCAAAAGCTCTATGTCATCTACCAGCGCCTGCCGCTGGTACGGCCCCAGCAGCTCATCCAGCCGCGCAGTATCGGTAATGTCGCACTCGATGGTCGCCAGCTTATTCTGCCCGTTGTGGAATTCATTAAAGGCCAGAATTTCCCGCCGGTCGCGGTCAAATACGCCCTTAAAATCCACGCCGCAGCCAATGGGCCAGTTCACCGGGTAGGTGCCAATGCCAAATTCCTTCTCCAGCTCCTCCAGCAGGTCAAAGGGATTGCGCGCCTCACGATCTAGCTTATTGATAAAGGTAAAGATGGGAATATCCCGCATGGCGCACACCTTAAAAAGCTTTCGGGTCTGCGGCTCGATGCCCTTCGCGGCGTCGATCACCATTACGGCGCTGTCCGCCGCGACGAGCACGCGGTAGGTGTCCTCCGAAAAATCCTGGTGGCCGGGGGTGTCGAGAATGTTGATGCAGTAGCCGCCGTGCTGGAACTGCATGACGGAAGAGGTCACGGAGATGCCGCGCTGCTTTTCGATCTCCATCCAGTCGGAGGTCGCGGCCCGCGCGCGCTTGCCCTTGACCTCACCGGCCTGCGCGATGGCTCCGCCGTAGAGCAGGAACTTTTCCGTCAATGTGGTCTTACCGGCGTCCGGGTGAGAAATGATAGCGAATGTCCGCCGCCGGGAAATTTCTTCTTCTAATGTTGGCATGATATTCCTCCTGAATTCATATACACAGACTTAGCTACTCTAACACATCTCCCCTGCTCGCGCAAGGGAAAAACGGGGAAAACAGACGAAATTGCCCGGTTTCCCCCATCGTCAGAGGTCCTTTGCCGCGTATTTCTTCAAAAGGTCCTCGATGGCCTCGTCCAAAAGCTTTGTTTTAGTCAGGCGTGTCTTTTTAGAAAGTTCATTGAACGGCTCCACCAATTCATTGGCCAGCGAGGAAACGAACTTTTTACGGTTTACTAATACAGCTTCACCCATGTAGTAACCTCCATTGCAC
>ENA-ORMX01001744-ORMX01001744.1-human-gut-metagenome-genome-assembly--contig:-NODE-1744-length-13684-cov-2.113141_pt1 | contig 13684 bp, 8 predicted proteins | sample MGYA00242108_ERZ509007 | MGnify/ENA primary metagenome ERZ509007 (study PRJEB26280, sample SAMEA2338745) | human gut metagenome | biome: human gut; feature: human-associated habitat; material: faeces...
AAAACCTGACAAAGCTGTTGGCAAGAATGTATTCCAGCCTAACAGCAAATACTTTACAATTGTTATATATGGTCTGCTTTTTGTGCTAGGTGCAATTCTTATATATAAGTTCATTGGTAACTGGCCTGCAACCGTCAAGTCATTGGGCAATATATTCCATATACTGTCACCCTTTCTTATTGGTGGCATGATTGCGCTTGTTCTTTATCCGTTTATCAAGACCCTTTATAACAGGTTCTTCATGGGGGTATGCCATATCAAGTCCAAGAAAGCCGCCAAAATGCTTTCAATTCTTGTTGCTTACCTGATAGCAGTTGGCGCATTTGCAGTATTAATAGGCTTTGTTGTACCTCAGATATACAAAAGTATTACAGAGATTGCCAATCAGGCTCCTGTATGGTACGAGAATATCCGCAACTGGTTCACTGAGTTTGAAGATAAGCACGCCAATTCTTCTATTGATTACAATTTCATTAATCAGAAGATTGAAGATGCTCTTCCTAAACTTGTTGACTACATGACTGGTGCACTTACCAATATGGTTCCTTACATTCTTAATACATCCATGGCCATTCTTTCGGGTGTGTTAAACCTTGTTATTGCAATTATCGTGTCCATCTACATGATTTCTGATAATAAGAATATCTTTTATCATTTTAAGAGATTTTTATATGCCGTGCTTCCTAGGAAAACAGCAGACAATACACGCATCATCTGTAAGAATTGTGCAAGCATTTTTATTAATTATATTATCGGCAAATCATTTGACTCAATTATTGTCATGATTATCTGCTTTATTATCATGCTGATTCTCAAGCTACCATATGCTGTTCTTATAAGCGTGATTGTCGGCATAACGAACATGATTCCGTATTTCGGACCATACATCGGTGGCGTGATTGGCGGTGTGATTATTGTTATCGCAAGCCCTATCAAACTTATCATATTTGTAATCATGATTGTCTGCATCCAGCAGGTTGACGGTCTGCTTATTGGACCTCGTATCATCGGCAGTACTACAGGTCTTAAGCCTGTATGGGTTGTGTTCTCAATAACCGTAGGTGGGGCGCTGTTTGGCGTAATTGGAATGTTCCTTGGAGTTCCCGTATTTGCCGTATTAAGCTACCTGTTAAACATTACAGTGCAGCATTTTCTGGACAAAAGAAAAGTCACCGTGCAGCCTTATGACTCGCCCGATGACCTCTAGATTATTTTTTGGTATTAAGAATTCTCACGACATCGTCGAGGGAATTCTTAAATCTTACCACTCTGTAATTCGCACCTTTATGCACATACATCACTTCTGATACTTTCCTTGCAAATGCTTTATTCTTCACAACAATTCTCCAAAAGCCTTTATATAGTATATGCATTTATTATTAATGATTTCTTACTGCGATAAGTTTACAGATAGGATTGCCCATCTGTGAAAATCTTGTCTCATACTCTGTCATTACATTACCCTCGTTAAGTACAGAGTCATTATGTAAGTCAAATGTGACAACAGGAAGCTCCCAGTCTGCCTCTTTAATCTCTTCTAATGAAAAATCGAATAAATCTTTATTGTCTGTTTTGAATTCCACCTGTCCGTCCGGCTTTAATATAATGTCATATCTTGCCATGAACTGTCTTGAGGTAAGTCTTCTCTTCGCATGTCTGTCTTTTGGCCATGGATCTGAAAAATTAAGGTATATTCTGTCTACCTCTCCCTCTCCAAACACCTCACATATTGCCTCTGCATCCATTCTGATGAATCTTAAATTAGGAAGCTGAAGCTCATCCTGTTTCTCTACAGCTCTTAAAAGTACGCTTGAATACTTCTCTATACCCACATAATTAATATCAGGATTATTTGCTGCCAATGTTGTTATAAATGTGCCTTTACCCATACCAATCTCTATACGGATTGGATTATCGTTACCGAAAACCTGTGACCATGTGCCTTTCATCCCCTCTGGCTCTGTAAACACATATTCATTCTCTATCATTACTTCCCTTGCTCCGGGTACATTTCTAAGTCTCATACATTACTCCTATCTTATATATTAGCTCAGATTTCGGCTATGTCCGTGTGCGGTATACGCTTGAATATGACAAGCTGTGCAGGAGTTAATGCCACCATCTGCATAAGTTCAGTGCGTGAAAGCACGTCCAAACGAAGTGCGCTTGATTTCACGCACTGTAATAGACTTTGCAGATGGCGGCATTTACTCATGCTAAGCGAAGTCATCCTGAAAGCACATGCCGCACACAGACATAGCCGAAATCTGAGTTTCCTATATATTATTTACCATAAATATCACTTTTTGCCAAGCGGGGTTTACTTATGTACAATCCTGGGCTACAATGTATTTGTATATTTTATTAATCGGAGGAATTATCTCTATAATGAAAAAGCAATTTTTAAAAGGATTACTTATAAAGATAGCCAGCGCGGCATCTGCCACTGTTTTGGTGTTCTCAGCTTTTGCAGCAGATACACAGGCCGCAGCATACAGCAAAGTCTACAGCGAGACAGACACAACCAGCACAGAGGCTGTATGGCCGGACGCACCTGATGTTAACTCAAGCAGCTGCATTCTTATTGATGCTGATACAGGTTCCATTCTTTTCGAGAGGAACTCTCATGAAAAATGTTATCCAGCCAGCACAACTAAGATTTTAACAGGACTCCTTACTATTGAGAACTGCAATATGGACGATGTTGTAACATTTTCACAGTCAGCTGCTAACTCAATTAATGTATATGAGGATGCCAACTTAAGTTCAAAAGCAGGCGAGCAATTTACTGTCAACCAGCTTCTTCACGGACTTCTGCTGTATTCTGCCAACGAGATGGCTTATGCCCTCGGTGAACATGTGGCTGGCTCAATAGATGCATTTGTCGATATGATGAATGCCAAGGCAAAAGAACTTGGTGCTTTGAATACACATTTTGCCAATGCAAGCGGATTATATAATACCAACCACTACACAACGGCATATGATATGGCAATGATTGCAAGAGGGTGCTATAACAATGCTTCTTTTGTCAGCATTGATTCAACTGCCGATGCATATGTAATTCCTGCAACTAACATGTCTGCACAGCGTACAATAAGACACCGACACAAGATGTTAAAGGGTCGTGCCTACTATTATGAATACTGCAAGGGTGGCAAAACAGGATATACTGATGAATCACAGAATACACTTGTTACATTTGCAGAAAAAGACGGTATGCGTCTTATATGCGTTGTATTTAAGGAAGCCACAGATGAGATAAGATATGTTGATACAAGAACCCTTTTTGACTGGGGATTTGCCAATTTCCAGAAATCAACAACAACCGGAAGCCAGCTCGGAGCAATGTTCTCTAATGACAACTATTACAACTCGGCTGTTTTCTCAACTCTTTCACTAAACTTTGGACTAAACGCTTCATTTATCACAATACCTAATAAAAGTTCATTGTCAAATGTATCAATGACGGTTGATGATAATTATGACATGACCAATGAGAATGGTGTTATGACAACACATCTTAAGTTCTTATACAATGATAATACTGTCGGCACAACTACACTTAATATATCTGCTGCCGGAACAGATACCGGAAGCCTGCTGCCATACATTAATAATGATGTTTCATCATCTTATAAACCAAAAACATGTATCAGAATTAATATATGGATACTTGTTGGAATTGGTGCCGTTATTCTTTTTATCATCTACATTATTGAAGAACGGGCAAGAAGAAAAAGACAGAGAAGACACTATAACAGAAGAAGACGCAGATTATAATAAACAGAGGATTCGGAGCTAAACCCTGAATCCTCTGTTTTCTATATTATCAGTCTGTGTTTCATTACTAATTCCACCTTTTGAATATGTAAGGCCTGAATATACAGCCTGTGTATTCTTCATAAGCGGCTCAGAATCATCCTGTTTACTAACCTCATAAAAGGATGCCCTGAGTTTCTTTAAAAGCCCTGTAATTCTGTTAATCTCATTATTATCAAGACTTACAGATGCTGAAATAAGTGACCTCTTCATATGATTATATATTACGAAAAGATTAGCTGATATCTCATACTGCATATCAAGTCCGCATATAAGCTGGTCTATAACCTTCTGTGCCATATATATATTATTATGTGCCTGCTTAGCACCATCACTCTCACATGCATCATTAAGATATTCTATAGCCATATCATACAGAATCACAACAAGCTGTGATGCTGTTGCCTGTGTAATTCTATACTGAAATGTCTTAATTGTTTCTTTAGTCATAGCATCCCTTTCCTATATAACCATTGAATCTTAAACTACTGTAATAACTGTAATACCTGTGAAGGTCTTTCATTAGCCTGTGCAAGTATTGACGTAGCTGCCTGTGTAAGAACTGTTTCAGAAGTATAAGTAGTCATCTCTTCTGACATATCAGTATCTATCATTGTTGATAATGACTTGGTAAGGTTCTCACTTGAAACCTCAAGGTTATTAGTTGTATGATCAAATCTGTTCTCGTATGCACCGATTCTTGAACGTATTTTATTAGTCTTATTAATAGCTTCATCTACAGTAGATATCGCCCTTGATGCTGTATACTGAGTCATGACATTCATATGCTCCGTGCCAAGTGAATACGTTGTTATTGCCGGAATATCAATAACAATAACCTGATCCTGATTAGCACCTACATGTATGCTCATAGTTCCAACGTCTGTGACTTCCTGACTTATAGTTCTCGCTGTACCTGCACCTGCAGCTGACTGTCCATCATTGTTACTATCGTCAAATACAGTACCTGCCGCATTACCTGGAACATCCATTGAAAACTCTTTGTTATTAACATCTGTTACTGTAATTACAGTTCCCTTTGTTGAAAGAATTGCCGAATCAGCAAAACCAATTCGCTTTCCATCATCTCCTGTAGCAATCTCTGCCTTAACATCGCTTCCTTCTACATATATACCATCTTGTGTTGCTGCCTGTGGTATTCCCAAAATATCTGCAAGCTCTGCATTATCGCATGTTATATTCATCTTCTGGTCGCTTCCATACTGGTTAGTCATAATAACAAGTGTTGAACCAGCATAATCGGCTGTTGGCACATAACCTGCATAATCAGTACCATTAGCTGCTGTATCATTATTAAGGTCTTTAACTGTAAATGCAGAACCACCTGTGATGTTAACTCCGTCAATAATCTTTCCCATCACCTTATCAAGTGTATCACCTTCGGAAATGCTTATCTTGTAACCGTTTATGCTTATTGTTCCTTCCTGTTCTTTTGTTATAGAAGCTGTTGATGACATAGTAATACTTCCTGCTCCTACCGCTATAGCCTGTCTTGCGTCCTCAGTAACAGTTATTCCATATACACCTGCTGTATAGCTGTCAGATACAGAAAGCTGATTAACTCCCTGAAGGTCTGAATATACTCTTCTTGAAAGATTACCGTTAATAAGAGACTGTGTATTGAATTCTGTCTGATCAGATATTCTGTCAATCTCGTTATTAATCTGTTCTATCTCTTTCTGTATAGCTTCTCTTTCATCATCTGAATTAACATCATTAGCAGCCTGAACGCTAAGTTCCTTTAATCTTGTGAGCATACTCTGGATTTCTGTAATTGCACCTTCTGCTGTATTTAAAACAGAAACTCCATCAGCTGTATTATTCTGGGCCTGACTAAGACCTCTTATCTGTGCTCTCATCTTTTCAGAAATAGCACATCCTGCAGCATCGTCCTTAGAGCCATTTATCTTGTATCCTGATGATAATCTTTCAATTGATGTTGACAGATTATTCTGTGATTTCTGTAATGCATTGTTGGCAACAATCGCTGCCACATTAGTTCCTATTCTCATATCTTAACCTTTCTGTCTGTCCAATTTACCTGTTCATGCTCTATATATCGGACTTTCTGTGCAAATCTTTAGCCTGCAAGCAGTTTTACAATCTGTGCTGCAATTTCATACAACTTATCTGTTGCCACACTGTCAGCCGCTGCTTCATAAGTCACATATGGCACGTCTGACGATTTTGTAATGTTGACGGTCACATTTGTAAATCCAAATCCTTCTTTTAAATTTTCTTCCATATCCTCAAGAAGCTGGCTTCCTTCATCTGAAACTGCTGTGTCACTGACAATGTACATACCAAGACTTTCTCTGTCAGCCTTAGCCTCAACAGAAACTTTTCCTAATACGCTGCTTAGCATGTTTACAGATATACGACCTTTATTGTCGTCATCCTGAACCAATGTAAGTTTCAGCATACCTGTACTTCCTGAGTCTGTTATATACGGTATTCTGTAATCATGCCTTAATGCCAGATTCTTAATATATCCGATTGTTCTGTCCTTAAGTCTTAAATCCAGAAATCCCTCGTAATTGACATCTATCTGTGTATCAAGGTCTCCTGCTTTGGAAAGAACCTCCTGAAGTTCTTCCTCTGTCTCATCTTTCATTTCTTCATACATAAGTGACAGTTTTTCTTTATGTCCGATTTTTTCAATCGAATCCCTTGCATAATCACGTGTTGTCTTAACACCTCTGATATCCGGGAACTGTCCTGATTCTAAAAATGCTTTAACAGCCTGTATGTTACCACTGTTTATTTCTGTATCTGCATTTCTTATCTGCCTCAATATATCAGCTCCTGCCTGCACTGCTGCCTGCTGTTCCTTAAGATATTCCTCATAATATTGTTCCTCGGCTGCCGCATCATAGTTATCCTCTAACTGTTCAATAAACATTTCAACGGACTGTTCTCCGATTCCGGATGAGTTATCCACATTCTTTAATGTATTCGGGGTAACTAATCCACCATTTGCCATAAATAATGCACTGTAATAGTTAGCAATTCCGCTTACCTCTGCCATTCCTGTATTCTCATCAATAACAGCGTCCATGTCATAATGCTTTCTTGAATTATATGCTGTCATAAGATTATTCATAGTGACCTCAGCTCCCTGCTTAATCAGCGCACCTGCTGCCACTCCGGCATCTCTGGTGAATATATTCATCATCTGGTATATTCCTATAAACTGCTTTCTCTGCTCTTTAGTAATACCATTGGTACGGTCAAGCTTATAAAGAAACTTTGAAAACTTCTCCTCATTATCCTTAGATGCTTTATTATTAGCCTCTGTAAGATATTCGTTGACTTCCTCAATTGAAGCATTCATTGGATTTACTCCGTCTTTTATCATATTAAGAACTGTCTCCGGTTTCATATTCTTAATAAGATTATTAATCATTGCATTAACAGATTTGACTATCTCTACATTTTCCTTTGTCATATCCATGTTATTAGCAGCCAGTACCTTTATTGCTTCCTTGTCCTCATCAGTTCCCTCAAGTCCAAGCTCCCTAATAATATCATCCGCACTTCCCTGTACTGCCTTCTTTAATGAATCGCCTCTTATCTGAGTTCCGACTGCCTCATAAGTTTCATTCATCTTGTCAAACATACTGGCAAATACACGCGCAGGATTTCTTACTATCTCATTCAATGTCTTTCTTGCTTCAAGAACATCTGTATATGCAATCTGCGCTTCTTCATACATTTCATCCGCCTGTTCATATTCCATAAGCATTGAATTAAGCTCATCTATCGGAGTTGTAAGAATAGAAATGTTATTCTTAACGAGATATATGGACGCATTCGCACTCATAAGAACCCTTGCTGTTACAAGCGTGTCATACGCCTTATCTGCTGCCTGCTGTACATCAGATGCCTGATTCCTAACTTCACTATTTCCTGTGCTTACTGTTGCTGCACTGTATTCAATTCTGAAGCTTCTTGCATCCATCTCCAGCTTAAGGCTTGCTATTGTAAATGTTTCCCCTTTTGATACCACATTTGCAACATCTGAATACTCTGCCCTGTTAATAGTATCAAGAGCTGTCCTTATATCATCAACTGGCGAACCTGTAACGAGCGTATTCTCTGCCTTGCCTCCAAGCTTCATATTATCAAATATTTTATTAAGCAGTTCCTCTGAATCAGCCTGTATCATATCAATGTCTATCGAATCAAGCTGTGCTTTATATTCAAGATTTTCTTTAGTAACAGGAATCTGTGCATTAATAAATGCTCTTGCATCCGCAAGTGTATTATCATTAACCTCAAGACCTGACGAAGCAATTATCTTCTCAATTCCCGGCCTTAAAGCTTCAAAATCAGCGTCAGATATTGCATCTGCGCACTTTCCTATTGTAACGCCATCCGCACTGATACTTGATGAGGTTGCCGCCTGTGCCTGATATATTCCAGCAATTGAAGGCTCTATGCGATTAGCAACCATGTAATTCTTTGTGTTCTCTGATAATGGCTTTAACTCTTTACTCTTTTCAAGTGTGCCTTTAACCTCAGCAACACTTTCATCATTGACAGCTATATCTGCTCCCTGCATACGGCTCTCGACACTTGCCGCTGTTGCTGCACTTCCAGTCACACTCTCAATCTTATCCTTGGAAACTGCTGTGCCATAATTAACATAATCATCAGAGTGCATCGCAAGTTCAATCTTAATTTTCTCAATAATATTAACCATATCATCTGGTGTAGCATCTGTAAGATTAAAGCCGTCCTCATCTAGCTTTACCGCATCAGCACCTGATAACTTCATCATCAATGCCTTAAGGCTTATCTTTGCACTGGAAGCACTCGCCATAATCTGGCTCTTTACATCATCTGCCTCCTTAAGAAGTCCCTCATATGTATTGTCATTTGCAGCTGTCACACTGCCAGAGATTACCACTCCTGCAAATGAGCCTGCCACACCTTCACTTTTAACCGCCTTATTTTCTTTATAATTAATAGATGTTCCCTGTGCCGCAACATCTTTATTAAAATTCGCGCCTGAAACTGTATATGTCATATTCTGCTGCCTTTCTTATTTACTATCTGAAACAATCACTCATTGTCATATAATAAATATTTCGGCAGATATGGTGGGATAATTGAGACATATATTATAGCAAATAAAAAGGAAGCTGATTCAGAATTAATAAAAATCCAAACCAGCTCCCTTTCTCTATATTATTCTCCTATATCTTCGTAGCATGAACCTTAGAAACATCACCGTTAAACTCATACACAGCTATTCCATACTTATGTAAGTCAATAAGCAATGACTGCGGATATCCATCACAATCTCCCTTAACGGCTGTAAGAGTCTTCTTCTGGTCAGCTTCATTATCTCCAAGAACCAGCTTATACTTAGTCTTGAACGGAACTCCTATTCTGAAGCTGTCTCTTTCAACTGGTGTAAAATTAAGTACAAAGAGAAGATTCTTCTTTCCATCCGGACTGATTCTCATAAATGATAAAACGCTATTATCTTTATCATTGGCATTAATCCATCTGAATCCTTCACTGCTGTAATCAGTAGCATACAGACATGGATAATTCTTATTAAGCTTCAGACACTTTTTCGTAAAATCCTTAAGTTCTGTATGACTTTCATCCTCTAACAGATACCAGTCAAGAGCACGCTTCTCACTCCACTCATTCCACTGACCAAATTCCTGTCCCATGAATAAAAGCTTCTTACCAGGATGTCCACACATATATGCATATGCCAGCTTAAGATTCTTGAACTTGTCCTCCCTGTCACCAGGCATTTTACCAAGCATAGAACACTTAAGATGAACAACCTCATCATGTGAAAGCACAAGAATGAAATTCTCGCTGTAAGCATACATCAATGAAAATGTCATCTTGCTATGATTAAACTTTCTAAAATATGGATCAAGCTTCATATATTCAAGGAAATCATGCATCCAGCCCATATTCCACTTAAATGTAAAGCCAAGACATTCCCCATTGTCAGGATCACCACTTACCATAGGCCATGCTGTTGACTCCTCAGCTATAGTTATTGCCTGTGGGAATCTCTTCTTTAACATGCTGTTAAAATGCTTTAAAAAGCTGATTGCTTCGAGATTACCGTTGTCACCATATTTGTTAGGAACCCAGTTTCCTTCTGTCCTTCCGTAATCCAGATACAGCATTGAAGCAACAGCATCAACTCTTAAACCATCAATATGGAACTTGTCCACCCAGAACATTCCATTAGCAATAAGGAAGTTAGCCACTTCATTCTTGGAATAATCAAATACCTTCGTTCCCCAGTCAGGATGCTCTCCCTTTCTAGGGTCTGCATACTCATATACACAGCTTCCATCGAAATTAGCAAGTCCATGTGCATCCTTTGGAAAATGTGCCGGTACCCAGTCAAGAATTACACCAATTCCTTTTTCATGCATATAATCTACAAAATACATGAAATCCTTAGGTGTTCCGTATCTTGCTGTAGGTGCATAATAACCAGTTACCTGATATCCCCATGATCCATCATATGGATACTCTGCAATTCCCATAAGTTCAATATGTGTGTATCCCATATCTGTTACATATTTTGCAAGCTCAGGTGCCAATTCTCTATATGTATAAAATCCGTCCTCTGTTCCATCATCTTTCTTCTTCCATGAGCCAAGATGACATTCATATATAGAAAGAGGTGCTTTAAGATGATTCTCTGTCTTCTTCTTCTCAACCCATTCGGAATCTTTCCATTCATAACCTGAAAGATCGGCAACTATTGATGCTGTCTCTGGTCTTAACTGTGCCTGATTAGCATATGGATCTGCCTTGTAAAGAGCCTCTCCACTCTGGGAAATAATAAGGAACTTATACATATCCCCTGCTTTAGCTCCTGGTATGAACAAATCATATATTCCACCATCTGAAATCTTCTTCATATCATAACCATATGCATTCCAGTTATTAAACTCACCTATAACATAGACTTCCCTTGCAGCAGGTGCCCACACAGCAAAATACACACCTTCTTTTCCGTCTTTTACTCCAACATGCGCACCCATTTTGTTATATATCTCATAATGAGTTCCCTGTCCAAAAAGATATGCATCCACTTCTGTGATTGCCAGCTGCTCGTATTTTTGCATATTCTTCATAAAATCCTCCATTATATTATTATCCTACACGATACTCATGGGTCCCCTCAGATTATCCCATTAATTAATAGTATATTACCACATTAGCAAATTAATTACTACATTTCATTAGCAAAAAAAATGTTCATTTCACATATATTATGTTATACTGTAAATCGCATTGAAATAAATGCTTTATATAAGTTAGAAAGATGAAAAGGAGTATTAAATTCTTATGATATACTATATTATTAACGAAAGTTTCACCAACATCATAGCATTTGTAAGCATCCTGTTTGCCTTTGCATTTACAATAGCTGCAATTGCTCTTGGCAAGAATCTTCTTCCAAGAGATGCCGGAAGGGCTTATGCCATCAACGGAAGTAAATCAGTTGGAAAACCAAGAGGCGCCGGCATGATTTTCATTCTTACATTCACGGTCACATGTGCATTATTCGTAAACTTAAGTGCCGAACTTATCATTTATCTTATACTTGTGCTTGCCGCAATGCTCAGCGGATACCTTGATGACAGTGCTTCATCACCATGGGGTAATTTAAAGAAAGGTCTTATTGACCTTGCAATATCAGTTATGGCGGCAGTTACTTACCTGCATTACAACCCTAACACATTTGACCTTGCATTCTTTGGAAAGACAGTAACTCTTAATCCAATTATATATGCAATACTTATTATTATACTTATATGGGTAAGTATCAATGTTACTAACTGTTCAGATGGTGTTGACGGCTTATGCGGTACACTTTCTGTTGTAACACTTGCCTCAGTGTATGTTCTTTTTAAGTCATTTAATATTGAATCAGCTTACAGACACACCGTTCTTATTATGATTGTGTGTATCCTCGGCTACCTGTGGTTCAATGCATCACCAAGCAAGCTTCTTATGGGTGACGCAGGTTCTAGAGCAATAGGAATATTTATAGCATTTACATTCCTCAAGCTCCATGCACCGCTGCTTTATATTCCAATGGCACTTGTAATTATTCTTGATGGCGGACTTGGTCTTATCAAGGTTTCTTTCATGAGATTTCTTCACATCAACCTAATGAAGAACCTTCGTACACCAATCCACGACCATATGAGAAAGAATAAAGACTGGTCAGATACGCAGGTTGTTTTTAGATTCACAATTATCCAGGTAATTCTTGGTCTTGCAGTAATATATGGATTAATGTTCTGATATTAAATATGTTAAAATGGCATGTCAGTTGGATTTCTGACATGCCATTATTTCTGTTCTGAAAGTTTCTCTGCCTGACGCCGCCTGCGTCTGTGCTCTCTCTCTTTTATCTGCTTTTCATATATCTTAAGTGCACCCTTTTCATCAGTGTGCTTCATAATTCTGACTGCATAATATCTGCCTTCTTCGGTCTGTTTAACTCTGAAACGCCCCTTTATAAGTCCGTGTTCATCACATGTAAACAAGCCGTAATAGCATTTCGAATTAGTGGCAAACCACTTGACTGTTCTTGTCATAGTCCTGCCACATAAAAAGCATTTGCAGGAACGTACAGTTCTGTCGCTTGCAGCCTTGTCCCTTGTCGCAAATCCCTTTGAAATATACTTCTCATAAGTTCCAAAGTTAAGATATACCTCGTCCTTTCTTGACTCTGGAATTGTAAATGTATCTATACTGCAGAACTTCTTAACTCTGTCAAAATCCAGCTTCTTCATTATCTTGGCTGTATATCTTGCATCACTCATTGCTGAATGATAATGCTCATCTCCCTTGATTCCCTGCTCATCAATTGCAGATTTAAGATTCATGCGTGTCTTGCCATCTGAAAAATTAATACTGTAAAGTTTCTGAAGATCAAGGTATAGAAGCGGCTTTGGGAAATTCTCCGGAACATCATAAAACTTCATATTTCGTCTTAATTCAGTAATATCCATGCTTCCCCATGTAACAAATGTATAATCCTCACCGCACCATTCAAGAAATTCAGTTACACCCGATACGAAATCAGTTCCGTTAGCAAGGTCATTTTCTGTTATCCCTAATATCTTCTTGACTGTATTCTGCAGCTTTGTATACACTTGTGGCTTAATGGTACACTGCCACTCATCTACAATATCAAGCTTCTCATTAACCTTCGCCGCGCCTATCTGTATAATCTCAAAAGGAAAATGATCCTCAGAAAATTGTTTTCCCTTGGCACTCTGATTCCACTCAAGATCCATAACAATATAATTCATAAGCATGTTCCCCCTTGCTAACGCTCATTATATCGTGTATGCGGGCGTATGTCGATAATAATTTATAAGATATTAATTTTTGAGTTATTAATCACATTTTCATTTCTTTTTTTCGCTGATACATCTCCTCATCTGCACGCTCTCGTACTCTTTCCAGTTCCATATCATCAACTGTAAAAACAGCATAACCACAGGCAATTCCCACTTCTGTTGGAATAATTCTCTTATTGTTCAAAACATCTACATCATGATAAAGCTTTCTTATTACACGCTCTATGTCTACACTCTTTCCCTTTGGTATTATACAACAAAACTCATCGCCACCAATGCGGTAACACTTACCATAACGCTCAAATATATTTTCTATTATCCGTGCTGCATTAATAATATAAGCATCTCCCACTCTATGTCCGTAGTTATCATTACAACTTTTAAGATTATTTAAATCAAATGTTACAACCATACAACCATCAAAGCATTTTTCATTATTAATATAATAATCATATGCATTT
>ENA-ORMX01001745-ORMX01001745.1-human-gut-metagenome-genome-assembly--contig:-NODE-1745-length-13680-cov-19.722789_pt1 | contig 13680 bp, 7 predicted proteins | sample MGYA00242108_ERZ509007 | MGnify/ENA primary metagenome ERZ509007 (study PRJEB26280, sample SAMEA2338745) | human gut metagenome | biome: human gut; feature: human-associated habitat; material: faeces...
CCTAACAAACAATAGAAATGAGACAGACACAAAACATTTCAGGCTTTGTACATAGCCAAGCTTATGTAAAAGCTATCGCGTGTTTGGTCCTTGCATGTGGGGGGGCATTACCTACTCTAGCAGCAAGTGAGACCTTATCAAGCCCTAAGGTAGAAAATGTTCAGCAGAACGAAGTTACCATAAAGGGTGTAGTAAAGGATGCCAATGGTGAAGCCATCATTGGTGCGAGTGTAATCGAAAAAGGCAACGCCAAGAATGGTACAGTTACCGATCTTGATGGTAACTATACCTTAAAAGTAAAGCGTGGCGCTACCTTAACAATCTCCTATATCGGATATATTAGTCAGGAAACCAAAGGCGGTGACGTGACACTTCAGGAAGACATGAAGTCTTTGAACGAAGTAGTCGTTATCGGTTATGGTACCCAGAAGAAGGGTGATATTACTTCAGCCATTACCAGTATTAAGGCGGAAGACTTTACAACAGGTAAAGTAAAGGATGCTGCCGAATTAATTAAGGGTAAGGTTGCAGGTTTGACTATTGCCAATGGTTCAGGTGACCCTAATGCAGAATCTACTATCCGTCTTCGTGGTGTAATATCCTTGAATGGTAGCAACACACCTTTGGTTCTTGTAGATGGTATTGAAGGCTCTCTTAGTACTGTAGCTCCTGAGAATATTGCAAGTATTGATGTTTTGAAGGATGCTTCTGCTGCTGCTATCTATGGTACTCGTGGTGCTAATGGTGTTATCATCATTACCACTAAAGGTGGTCAGCGTGAGTCTAAGACAGAAGTAAGCTATTCTGGCTATGCTTCTTTGTCTTCTTTTGGCAAGACTCTTGATTTCATGGATGGAGCAGATGTCCGCGAAGGTAAGACGGATTTTTCGGATAAAGGTTATGATACAGATTGGTTGGATGCTATAACTCGAACAGCATTTAGCCATAATCATAATGTGTTAATTCATGGCGGTAACAAGACTACTACATATTCTGCAGATTTTACTTATCGTAAGGACGAGGGTGTCTTTTTGGATACCTATAATGAAAATATGAAGGCAAGTTTCGACTTGAGCCATTGGATGCTTAACGATATGGTCAAGATTCAAGTAAATCTTTTGAAAACATGGCATGAGAATGGTCCTATCGATGCTGCTGGTCAGATGCTATATCGTCAGGCTATTATCCGTAATCCTACTGAGCCAATCTATAATGCTGATGGTAGTTATTGCGAGAATTTTGGCGTAAACTACTATTATAACCCATTAGGAATCATCAAGGAGCACAAGGGACAGTATAAAACAGAAACTACTCGATATACAGGCTCTCTTACTTTCGAACCAATTAAGGGCTGGCAGACTAAGGCTATGTTCTCTACGGATCGTTTCAATAATCATGATCAGACTTATTATACTTCTAAGTATTATAGTCAGGCTTCCGAAAACCATACTGGTTATGCTTCTCAGAACTATGCTACAGGTCAGACCGATAATTTCGAGTTGACAAGCAATTTCAACCATCAGTTTGGCGAGCATCGTTTTAATGCGCTTGCAGGTTACAGCTATCAAAAAGACACATGGTATGGATTCAGTGGCAGCAACTATGATTACCCTACCGATATGTTCGAGTATAACAATATGTATATCGGTGCAGCTCTTAAGAACGGTAAGGCGGGCTTAAATAGCTACAAGAGCGAGTCGAAGTTGATTGGTTTCTTTGGGCGTATCAGTTACGGCTATGCTGATAGATACAATATTCTTGTCAGTGTTCGTCATGAAGGCTCTTCTAAGTTTGGAGCCAATCATAAGTGGGGAACTTTCCCTTCTGCATCACTTGGATGGACTATCAGTAATGAAAAGTTCATGAAGGATGTAAAGTGGGTGAACAACTTGAAACTTCGTGCTGGTTTTGGTGTTACAGGTGTAATTCCTAATGATCCTTATCAATCATTGACTCGTTGGACATATGGTAGTAGCACTATAAATCCTACTTATTATTACGATAATAACAAATGGAATCTTGGTTTGATTGTAAATTCAAATCCAAATCCAGATTTGAAGTGGGAAAAGTCAACAGAGTTCAACATAGGTTTGGATTGGAGCATCTTGGGTGAGCGATTGAGTGGTACTATAGATGTTTATAAAAAGACCACAAAGGATATGCTTTGGTGGTATGATGTACCAACCCCACCAAACTACTATAAGCAAACTCTTGCCAATGTGGGTGAGATGCGTAACCAAGGTATCGAGGCTTCTGTTACGGCAGTTCCTGTTCGTACAAAAGACTTTGAATATAAAACAACAGTTACTGTTTCTCATAACTCAAATAAGTTGATCAGTTTGTCAAATGATCTTTATGAAACAGCCAATCAGCGTGATGAGGCTTATTTAGGTGAGCCAATTTCTATGTCTACACAGCGATTGGAGGTTGGTAAGTCTATTGGTAATTTCTACGGAATGAAATCTGTGGGTGTTTCTGAGAATGGCTTGTGGATGATAGAGAATGTTGAGACGGGAGAGGCTGAGGAGTTTAAAGACAATATGTTGTCTAATGACAAGTATCGTCAGTATTTAGGCAATGCTCTTCCTAAGGTGTATATGGGATGGACTAATGCATTCCGTTACAAGAACTTCGACTTGTCTTTGCAGTTCACTGGTCAGTTCGGGTTCAAAATCTTGAACGAGGCTCGTTGCTACTACGAAAATAACTCTATAGCATACAATCGCTTGAAGTCGGCAAATGATGAGCCTTACGGATGTGGATATAAGTTGTCTTCTGCACAAAAGCAGACTTTTGTCAGCTACTATCTGGAGAATGGTGATTTCTTGAAATTGAGTAGTGCAACTTTGGCTTATAATGTGCCTCTTAAGGAGAATAAGTATGTAAAAGCTGCACGTGTTTATCTTTCAGGAACAAACTTGTTTACTATTACAGGTTACAAGGGGTTGGATCCTGAGTTGACTAATAGTGATGTGCAAGCTTCGGGTATTGATTGGAGAGATAAGTATCCGTCTATTCGTACCTTTACATTGGGAGTCAATCTTACATTCTAACAAATTTAAGCGTTATAGATATGAATACTAAATTTCGTAATATATTATATGGTACAATGCTGGGAGTAGCAGGATTGGCTACTACAGGATGTACCGATTTGGATGAGCATTTGTATGATACAATTGCTACCGAAAACCATGAGTTTACCAATGAGGAAATCATGGCTATGTTCGGTCCCGTATATAGCAGTTTGCGTGATGTATATTGGGGATGGTATAGTTATGCCGATATGATGGACCAATCTTCTGATGTTTGGTGTATTCCTTATCGCATTGGTATTGGTTGGGGAGATCTTTATGTGTCTATGCATAAGCACGAGTTCCATTCACAGATTGCGCATTTTAACGATACTTGGACTCGTAACTATGCAGGTATCAATGCTTGTAATAAGTTGTTGGGATATCAGCAGATTCAGGAGAATCCTAAGTTGGTGGCTCAGTTGAGAGGCTATCGTGCCTTGTATTACTATATACTTTTTGACTTGTTCCGCAATATTCCTTTGGATACAGAATTTGAGCACCCTGATGGTTGGTTACCAGAGCAAGCTAAGCCTCAGGAGACCTTTGATTTCTTGGTCAAGGAATTGAATGAGATTGCAGACGATTGTGGCACAACTATAGAGATGGGCAAGCTCAACAAGTATGCCATCCATATGATTTTGGCAAAAATGTACTTGAATCATAATGCTTGGTTCCAGGATGATTCCGACAATAGCTGGTATGGTAAGTGTATAGATGAACTTAATCAGGTAATGGAGGGACCTTTCTCTTTGGCTTCTGCATATTCTGCTAACTTTATGGATGATATCTCTGGCTCTCCTGAGATAATCTTTGGTATCCCATTCGAGAATAAGTATGCTTCTGGTAACTATATGGCAAATATGTGGATGCACGTAGCTGGTAAGGCAACTTGGGGCTTTGATGGTTGGGCAACAGGTGGTGCTGCTGTGATGCCTCAGTTCCTTGATACTTATGATAAGGATGACTCTCGTTTTAAGGATTGTTGGATTGGTGGTCAGCAGTATGATGCTTCTGGTGCTCCTATTTATTATGATGGTGAACCTTTGGTTTACACTAAGGAGTTACATAGTATTGATAATCCTGGTTGTTATCCTTTCGAAAGCTACCGTTTAGTGAAGTATGAAATCAAGGGTGGTGAGTATGGTTCTTCATATGATGATGTACCATTCTTCCGCTTGGCTGATGCTTATATGATGAAGGCTGAGTGCTTGCTTCGTCTTGGTGGCTATAAGGGCGAAACAGAGCAGACTGCTGCAGATTTGGTTACCAAGGTTCGTGAACGTAACTTCTTGAACAACCCAGAGAAGGCAAAGGTGACCGTAGAGAAATTGAAAGGTGGTAGTGTGTATGCATACGGACACCGTGAAAATCAAGGAAAAATGGGCGAGGCTGATAAATGGATTATTACCAATGAAGGTGGACAAGACATCGAACTCGGTGGAATGCTCGATGAGTTGGCTTGGGAATTTGTAGCAGAACATCATCGTCGTCAAGATTTGATTCGTTTCCACATCAAGGGTTCTAAGGAAAATGTCTATAATGGTAAGTCTTGGTTCTGTAAGGATGCTAATCCTGATAAGACCGATCGCCATAAGGATATATTCCCTATTCCAAAGTCGGCTTTGGATGGCAACCCTAAGTTGAAACAGAATCCTGGTTATGCTGATAATAAACAGTGATAAAGTAAAAACTGAAAATAATAGTACAATATGAAAAAGATATTTTTATATACAATGTTAGCTTGCATGGCCGTATCATTCGGCTCATGCAGCGACGATCCAATGGATGCTACCGAGAAGCATGTATATGGAGAAAATGAAACTCCATATTTGCGTACAGATGCTTCTGCAACGATAGCATACACAGCAGAGTTTAGAGAAGGACACATTGCTTCTCAAACTATTAGCTTGACTGATTATGCTGAAGTTATTCAAACTAAGCTAGGTATGACGGTAGATGACTTGTTGTCTGCATTGGAAAGTGGAAAGGCAGTGTTCTATAATATCAATACGGCTCGTGGTCAGTGGAATAAAACTGCTCCAACAAAGGGAAGTACTGGTTGGTATTATGATGCAGATGGCTTAATCTGTGAACAGGCTTCTGGAGTAGCTAGTATAGAACTTGATAAAAGCAAGAAAGCTTTAGTAGTCGAGGTTCCTGATAATTCTACAGCAGGTTTGTCTATTGCGGAAAATGTAGGTTTTGCAATTAATAATGGTAAGAATTATGATGATTATGTAAGATTTAATATTCCTATATCTGTAACAAATCCTGGCTTGATAATCGCAAGCCTTGAACTTTCAAATGAGGCATTTACTCCTTCGCTTGTAGACTTTACAAAGTCGCAAGAGTCTATTGAAAAGTGTTTAGGAATATCATTCTCTCAATTCTTGAAAGATATACAAGATGTAAATGGTCCTATAGCTATGTATATGGTTAATAACGAGACCGGTGAGTGGGATACAACATCTAGTTATACAGCTAATGGTCTGGGATATTGGGTAACTGATAAGTATCAAGTTTGTAGTTGGGGTACAGATGGTATATCCTACTATGCAGAAACTGATACCTCAAACAAAGGCGTAAATATTGGACATATTGGTGTTGCTTCAGGAACAAAGTTTGAACTTAACTTTGTATATGCTATGAAGGATGATCCTCAGAATAAGTTCATCCAATTTAAGGTAACAGCAATTGTTAAGTAGGTTAATCTTAAAGTGGGGGATATATAGATATCCCCCTCACTTTTTCAAATTAATGTCAGTGTAAATGTTTTTTTAGTATAAAATATTGGCTATGAAACGATTATTTTCAATTTCTTTTTTAAGTTTGTTACTGTTGTGTGTGTGTGCTTTGTCTTCTAAGGCAGAAGTACAAAGTGATAGAACTTTATATGTCTATGTTCAAAGTGTTCCATCTACTATAGGAACAATTCGTTTTGCTTCGCCAGCAGTTAAAACGGCAAGCTTTCGTGATAATGCAATCATCAAGATGGATGATTATTTGTATGTTGGAACCCTTTTGTTGGATTTTGATGTGTCGGGAATCAATGCTTCAAAAATAACGATAACGTGTTATGATATAAATTATACAAAGACAATTCCTTTTTCTAGTCATGTTCAAGAAGCAATTCCGTTGCCATCGCCAATGTCGACCTCGGTTTATATAACATTTAGTAATTAATATTACAAAATGTAGATTATAAAAAGATATTTTGATTATTCGTGTTCTGTGACAGACATTTTCCTTATGTCTAGTCAGAAACAGTTTTTCTATTTTTTAGAGGCAATACAATAATACTCTTTCATAAACCTAATTACTTTTGTTATGTTTAAATTCATTTTAAAACAGAAAGTTTATCTATTCCTAGTCTTGATGATAGGAATGATAGCATCATGTAGTAGTGATGATGATATGGTAATCGGTGATATAACTTCGCCTACTGGTGAATTGACAAAGACGATTCCTTGGGATGAGACAGAGGCAAGCATATCTTTTACTGCAAATTCTGCTTGGGAGGCTAGTGTCGCAGAAGTAGGTACCCGTGCAGCAACTTCTATCTCTTGGTTGAAAATAACTGTGCCTAAGGGTGGCGCAGGAGATGTTAAAATGCCTTTGTTCCTAAGCAAAAACGATAATGAAACTTATCGCGAGGCAGAGGTTACTATCAAATGTGGTGAGAAGAGTGTTACTGTAACAATCCATCAAGAGGCTAATCCTAATGCCGTAAAGATGATGGATGTTTCTGCTATTAGTAATTATAGTATGTATATCACTCCTGGTACTTGGAATGAAGGATTTGAAAAGGGACCTGACTACATGCTCCGAAGCGATGCCAGATGGTCGTGGTGGAGAATGAAGCAGAGCGAGCACTTCTTCGTGTTCTGGGAGCCTGGCTTTGGAGATGATCCTAATGCTGAATCTGTACCGGAGGCTTTGCGTGTGGATATTGATGACTTGTTGCAGAAGGCTGAGCAGTTCTATAAGACCAATGTTGAGAAACTCGGTATGGCAACTGTGGGACAGGGAAAATCGGTTCTTGATAATCATAAGATGCAGATTTATCTCCTTTATCAGACTGATTGGCTTGCTACAGGTTCAGGCTATGATGACAAGATTGGTGCTCTTTGGGTAAATCCATCTACCTGCAAGCCGGTTGGTTCAACCATTGGTCATGAGATAGGACACTCTTTCCAATATCAGGTTTCTGCCGACAAACTCTTCACGGGTGAAGTTACGCCAATTGATAGGGCTGATGGTTCTCAGTTGGTGCCTGCAGGTTTCCGTTATGGCTTTGGTGAAAATGGTGCAGGCGGTTGTGTTTATTGGGAGCAATGTGCCCAGTGGCAGTCGTTCCAGGATTATCCTAACGAGTGTTTCGACCAGGACGCTCATTATGCTGTTTGGCTCAAGAATCATCATCGCCATTTCAACCATGAGTTCATGCGTTACGCAAGCTACTGGTTCCAGTATTGGTTTACTGAAAAGCATGGCATCGAGTCATACGCCCGTATCTGGAAAGAGAGCAAATATCCGGAGGATCCGCTCCAGACTTATATGCGCATCTATTGCAACAATAGTCTTGATGCTCTCTACAAGGATTTGTATGCGTATAGTGCTCATTGTGCTGACTATGATTTCAAGGCTGTGCATCAGTATAAGAAGGAGGCTGCCATCATCTATTCTACCAAACTGTATAAGAACGATGGCAATTATCAGGTGGCTTATACTAACTGTCCTGGTACAACAGGTTTCAATCTCATTCCGCTGAATGTTTCTGCTTCAGGCAAGGTAAGTGCTACGCTTGAGGGGTTGGCTCCTGGCTCTGCTTTGGCAGCTGCTGATCCTGGTACTGTGGTAGATGGAGATGGTAATGCCAAGAGTACTGTGACCAAGTATAATTCCCAAAGCAATACTCAGCAGAATTATCGTTATGGTTTTGTGGCAATCACCAAGGATGGCAAGTCGCATTATGGCGAGATGCATATTGGTAAGAAAGGCACGGCAACCTATGAAGTTCCTGCCAATACCGAGCGTTTGTACCTTTGTGTGCTGGCTGCTCCTGATAAGTATAATCGCAATGCCTGGGATGATGATGAGACCAATGATGAGCAATGGCCTTATCGTGTGAAGTTCTCGGGTACAGACTTGCTCGGCAACGTAACGATACCTGAAGGCGACCCTACTGACGTAGAAACTTCACTTGAGGTAAGTCTTGACGCAAGCAACGAAAGCTATCCTCTGCATACCTTCAATCTCTTGAATGATGGTGTCATGGAGAAGATAGCCAAGGCATTCAAGTTGCAGCCTTCTGAGATTGCAAGTGCTACATTGGAGACTGGCGTTGTGAAAGCTGAGGGCTTTACAGGTCCTGCTGATGGCAAGGTGGCTGTAGGCTTGACAAACCCTGACGGTTCAGTATCTTATGCATACTCTGCCAATGGTATTGGCTTCTGGATTGCAGAAGATGGTTCTGCCGGTGTTTGGGGAGACGGTACGAAGATCTACTTCGAATATGATGCCGGTGGCTATGCCCTTACTGTGGGACATAAGCCTGGTGCTTCTGAAAAGGGCAAAACTTATATCATCAAACCAACGATGGTATATAATAAAGGTGGCAAACTCCATAAGGCTGTCATTACTATCAAGATGAAATTCGCATAATTAATATAGTTAGTTCCGTTGCTGACGTAAAACTTTTGTTTTGCGGAATGCAACGGAACTTTTTTGTTTCTTTGCTTATATTGACAACGCTCTCGTTTCTCCTGTTTAATACGTACATATCCGAAGCGTAAGATGTGTTATCTTAATACCCTATAACTCATAACTTAAACAGTCATACTTCTACGTTAATTTGGTTTGAATATCTTGATTTGTGCGGTTGCTGGCATATGCCAGCAATCACACGAATCTAATTCTTTAAGGTCTGATGCCATCTATCGCAAGCTTTTCAACAATGATATGCAGTATCTGATAGAGTGTAGTGAGAAAATCGTGAGGGATACCCCAAATCGTGATGGATAGCGTGATGGATATTTCCGTTTTCGAAGTATCTGTCACGCTATTCAAGAGTCTGTATATTAGTATATTAAGATGTGTAATACATATAAATCGTGATGGATGATAGATTATTACATAAAATTTGTTCATATGAAGACTGCGCTGGGTTACTGATATGACTGCATCGGGTTACAGATATGACTGCATTGGGTTACAGATATGACTGCATCGGGTTACAGATATGACTGCATCGGGTTACAGATATTACTGCGTAAGCTAACGGAGCCGTATCCGTAGGCTTATCGAGACGTCTGCATCAGCTAACTGAGACGTCTGAACTCGCTTACTGAACTACTTGAGGTGCTTGGCTGAACAGCTTGAATTGCTTGACAGAAGTGTGATACAGCTACTTATTATGGACGCAAACTTGTCGCCCTGTAAGGGCAAAAGCTTTAAAAACCAAGGATTTATAAAGCTTTTGCCCTTACAGGGCGCCTTGCTGATTGCTATTATACCCAGGGTGCTGCCCTGGGCTAAGAGCTTCTGCCCCTTCAGGGCGTGCTACTGATTGCCATTATACCCAGGGCGTTGTCCTGGGCTAAGAGCTTCTGCCCTTTGCTTTATCCTTCGGCCAGCGATTTTCAATTCCGCTACGCGCCGGTGACCGTTGGTTCAGGGCGTATTGGGTATTTTCAACCGTACAGGTCGAATATTTTTTCCCAGTTGGGAAAAAATATTTGCTCAACTATCGCTTATATATTACTGTGTATTCATGCGCAGGCTTCCTGCTGACAGATTTCCGCTCTTTACCTTCAGCTCCACCTTGCCTGCCTGACGACGGGAACGGAGAACGATACAGGCGGCACCCTCGTAAAGACTTCGGGAGGCATGGCTTGCCAACTGCTTGTCACCTACCGGCAACTCTGACGAAGCCATATCGCCGTTGCCTACTGCCACGATATCTGCCTCACCCTTCAATTCTATCTGTAACAACTGATGAGCACTCAGCACCCTGCGACCCTTGCGGTCGGTTGCCGTGACTCTGACAATCTGCAGATCCTTGCCATCGGCTTGCCAGCAGCGAGACTCCGGTTCCAGCCTGAGTGCCACAGCCTCTCCGGTAGTGGTAAGCTGATGACGCGCCACTACCTTTCCTGCCTTCCTTGCCACAGCCACCAATGTGCCAGGCTCATAAGGCACAGCATCCCAGCGTATGCGGTTGCGCAGTTTGGGATCAGCGTCATTCTTTTTTACTCCCAGGCTCCTGCCATTGAGCAGCAGTTCCACCTCATCGACATTCGTATAGGTATAGAGTGAGAGCTGCTCGCCCTGGTTTCGGTTCCAGTTTTCAGACAACCGTTGGGTAGCCACATTGATGCCGTTCCACTGCGTATCGGTGCCAGCCTTCTCAATGATGGCGATATGTACGAGTGGCTCTTCAGAGAACATGCTCTTCACGAAGTAGGCATCGGGCTTGGGAAGCATGGTCATATCGAACACTCCCTTGTTCCATCCCTTCAGCGGCCAGCCCAAACTCTCGCCTAAGTAGTCGACAGCCCCCCAGTAGGCAAGTCCCATCACCTTGTCGAGATTCATCTCAAAGAAGTTGGGTCCCATGGCTTCTGTGCTCGCCTCGCTCTGATAGAATATCTTTTCGGGATAACGCTTCATGTCGCCGGGGAAGTACATATAACGGTAATTATACGAGTTGACTTCTGTGGCAACAGCCAGATCGGCAGGCAACGAGTCGGTATCGATATTGCGATAACGCGGATGCATCGCCACCGTGGTGAGACGGGTATGGTCGTAGCGATGCAGCAGTTGGCGCATCAGTCGGTAGAGGGTTACTCCCCAGTCGTTGAAGGGCATGTCGGCACGATGCTGCAGCTCGTTTCCTAAGCTCCATAGGACGACGCAGGGATGATTGCGGTCGCGCTTCACCCATTCGGGTATGTTCTTCTGCCAAAGGCTCAGGAAGTCTCCCCTGCCTCCGGTAAACTGCGAGTTCCATTTATCATACAGCTCGTCGACCACCAAGATGCCATACTTGTCGCACAGGCGCAACAGGTCCTCGCTGTAAGGATTATGGGATGTACGAATATGATTGAAGCCAAAGCGCTTCATGGTGAGTATCTGTTGCTCGATGGCACGAGGATAGGCTGCTGCACCAAGGGCTCCCAAGGTGTGATGATTGGCGTAACCCTTGAGCAGCACTTTCTGTCCGTTGAGCAGGAGTCCGTGCTGGGGCGACAGTTCTATGGTACGCATGCCGAAGTGCTCACGTGTTTTGTCTGCCACTCTTCCTTCCTTGTCGTAGAGCGTCACCTCGGCAGTATAGAGATAAGGACGGTCGCACGACCATAGCTGGGCACCCTCCAGCGTGATGGCTGGCAGTTCATACTCGCGGTCGCGCCACTTGGCATTGAAAGGCATGTCGGTTTTCTGCTGCGCCACTACTCTGCCTGTCATGTCGAGGATTTTCACCTCTATGGGCATCGCACCTAAATTCTCACCTTTCTGTTTCTTCTGTCGGTTCACGATCTCTACCTTGATGTTCACCTCGCGGTTGTTGCGAGTAGTGATATAGAGTGGATGGCGAGGGAAATAGAGTTGGTCGTTAGTGACAATAAGACGAACATCACGGATGAGTCCGCCACCCGTATACCATCGCGAATTATTGGCAGCACGCGTATCTGTCCTCACTGCTATCTCGTTCTTCTCGCCGTAACGGAGCAACTGGCTCACGTCGATATCGAATCCCAAATAGCCATAATCGGTTGCCGCCACATGCTGTCCGTTCACATAGACATCGCCCACAAGCATCATGCCTCCGAAGTCGAGCATCACCCGTCTTCCTTTCCATTCTTCCTGGGGTGTCAGTTCGTATCGATACCAGCCTATGCCCATCTCCTTGAATCCTCTTGCGCTGAGTCGGCTTTTCACATTATTGGCAGCATCCTTGCTGTTGGCACGTTCGTCTGCCCCCGGTGCCACCCAGGGCTGATAGAGTTGGAAGTCGTGAGGCAGGTTGACGACCTCGCATCCCTGCATAGCTTCATCCAAGAGATGGGAATTCTGAATGTTGTCAGAAGGCAGGCTGATACCTTTTATATCACCACGATGGAACTGCCATCCCCAGTTGATATCTATCGTATCTCGCACGGAAGCCTGTGCTGCCGTACTGCTCATCATAGCCCAGCCTGCCATGAGCAGCATGAGCCAAACGTTCTTGTTGATTTTCATCCTTGTAGTTGATTAGTTTTTTAATAATAGCACACAAATATACTAAATTACTATCATATAATGCAACTTTCGCATACGGGGAGTGAAGAGATGTTGGGGAAAATTAAGAAAAGTTGGGGGAAATTAAGAGAAGTTATGGGACAATTCAACATCTTATACAAGAAGATGCAATAGGCTTCAACAGCTTACGAAGCCGCTTTTATTGCTCTACGAAATAGGCTTCATTGACCATCGAAGCCGCTTTCATATGTGGTTTAACGATTTTAGTTGACCACTCTGCGCATTATTGATAATATGAGTTGACTCAGTTATTACTTATTTATAATTCACGTTGACTTATTTGTCCAAAAGCTGGGTTACAGAACGAAGCAAAACGCTTAGGAAAGTGAGCTAAAATTGGTACAAGGAACAGGACACCCTAATAAATACCCCCTGTCAAGGCAAGACATAGGCTTGCGTTGACAGGGGTTAAGTGGGGACATTTACTTTTTGTTGTTCGTAATATTCTCAATTGAAAGTACAGGACGAACAAGGTGTTTTTCTTTGTTTGGGTCATGACGTCTAGATATGCCAAAACCCCATGTCATGTTATCTTTTCTCCAGATAATAAATTTACAGCCATACCCTCCATCGTTTGTAGATGTCCAAAAATCAAATTGATTATAACCATTTACCACCTTTTTGTAAAGAGTCAGCGTGTTTTTAGTATAGCCAGGCTGCACGCCTGTAAACACAACCGTTTCTTCCGTGCCGTCAGGAGCGGTGGTGATGGTGAAGGTAGGAGAGCCAGCTGGGGCTTGGCCTGTGCTCCAATCAAACAAAAGACCTCCCTCTACTTCTACTTCCTCTGCTGTAGGCGTGCGCCAGTTCTCGCCCCATACGTATTCCTTACCAGTCTTTGTAGCGTCTGTCCATGTCATTTCCTCTGCTACATTCTTTGTGGCGAATCTTGGACCGCCAGCCCACAACTGTACCCATTCTACGGTCTCAGTTGTACCATTTGCCAAAGTAGCAGTTTCTGTACCCTTGGTAGGACCCGAGGTGATGGTGTAGTACTTACCTGCAGTAAGACCAGCCTCCTTAGTTTTATTGAGGGGCAAGTCTCCATTATATATTTCTATTTTCACACCAGCAGGCACTACCACATAGTTGATTTCGCCAGCATTCACTGTGCCTGCTTCTTTATGGAGCAGGGTTGTCTTAGTATCGCTTTTGCTGACAGTAAATTCGGCTGCATTTTTTGTGGCAGTAAGTCCTTTCACCCATCCGCCGTCAGCAGTAGTCTTCACGTGAATGTCTAATATGCCATTCTTGTCTACTGCCACTACGCGCAGCACAGCCACCTTGGGCTTCAGAGTAATCG
>ENA-ORMX01001746-ORMX01001746.1-human-gut-metagenome-genome-assembly--contig:-NODE-1746-length-13676-cov-63.600470_pt1 | contig 13676 bp, 12 predicted proteins | sample MGYA00242108_ERZ509007 | MGnify/ENA primary metagenome ERZ509007 (study PRJEB26280, sample SAMEA2338745) | human gut metagenome | biome: human gut; feature: human-associated habitat; material: faeces...
AGATCTAAGAGGATTCAAAGTTGAAAGTTGGTCGAACTTTACTGATTTGGTTAAACACTCATAGAATAGGCAACTCTCCAGCCGTTCTGTATGAGACCATCAGGTGGTCTGTCTTGCCCGTCAAGTGGGCACTCAGTGAACAAGCGTTGGGCATTGACTGAACAAGCGTTGGGCATCGACTGAACAAGCGTCGGGCATTTATTGCCCGTGCGGTGTGCACAGAGTGCCCAAAAGCTTAATTATTAAGGTGTTGCCCTTACAGGGCGTACTGTTCAATATATAACTCAATACCCAGGGCGCTGCCCTGGGCTATGTGATTGTTGGGCTTTCAGCCCGCATTAGTTGAGTTTTGACACTCTCTCCTATAATATTTGATTTCCCAAGACTTTTTTGCTTTATTCCCCTTTTGCCAGCCATTTCGCAAAGAAGCGGTCGCTGACAAAGAAGCCTTTTGGGGTCTTGCTGATCAGTTGCTTGTCCACAAGAGCCTTCAGGGCAGTCTTTACGCTGCTGGTGGCAGGTAGGTGGTGGGTAATGATGAACTGTTGGCTAAGTGGGGAGGAAACTATTTGCTCCTTGGCAATTGCTAACAAGAGTAACTGCTGGTTTTCGGTCAGCCATGCACAATAGTTTTGGTATGCCATGGCTTGCTCCTCTATCAACTCTTGAATCACTTCATCCACTAAGTCCTTATTGATCTGCTCATCACGATGTTCGTAAATACCATGTAGGATGGCTTGTACATACCAAGTTACGCTGTCGGCTTGCGAGTAGATATAGGTGAATGTGTCTACATCTACCTCTCGTTTTTGTGATGACAAAAGACGATTGGCAAATGATAGATATCTTGACTCGGCGATACATGGTAGTGACATGACAAGAGAACTCTGGAAGAATGGGCGATTCGCCGACAAAAACATCTCTTCCATCATGTGCTGTTGACTGCCAGAAAATACGAAATATACATTGGGCAGGAATTGGATGTAGGAGCGTATCAATGCTTCCACTCCATCCTCTGGATAGTTCATGATTTGTTGAAACTCATCTATTGCCACGTAGCATCGCTTTCCAGATTGCTTCATGTACTCGAAGATTCGCTTCAAGCTTTCTCGTCCCTCGTTTGGCTTCAAATCCAAAGAAAATGTTGGAATGCCTGTCAGTTCGTCAATTGTTAGCGTTGGTCGCCAACTGCTGAAGAACTCCTGTACTTTACGCAAGGCGGATTGAGAGATTGTATCTAATTTTCCAATGATTTCCGAAGCCATGAGTTGCACCATCTGCTCCAAGTTCTTGGTGGCAAATATGTCTAAATAGAAGCATTTCACATCATCATATTGCTTTTCCAACTGTTGAAAGACATGATGGATTAATCCAGTTTTGCCCATACGGCGAGGTGCGACAAGCGTGATATTTCGCTCGTTATGGAGCGAAGTCATCATCTTCTCAGTTTCTTTCTCACGGTCACAAAAGTACTCTGCTCCTTTGTATCCATACATCACGAAAGGGTTGTTAATTGTTGCCATAATCTTATTGCGCTTTTTACGTTGCGCAAATTACGCAATAATTATCGAGACAACCAAATGTTTTCAAGTTTTTTAATAATTATCCCATATCATCAAACAAGTCATCCATTGTCAGTTGCACTTGTGCAATTGCTGAATGGGCATTGGGGCGGATGCCGAATGTAGTTATTAGTGTAGGCAAGATGCCATGCCGAACACCAGTTTCTTCTACAAAATCACGTCTTCTTCCATATACTGCTACAAACTCTGCTTTGCCAGAATTAAAATATTCTGTCAACGGTGTGATTTCTGTCTTTCTGCCTACTATTTGCTCCATAACTGATATTCTTTAGCTGTTTATTGTGTTGCAAATTTAAGGAAAATATTTGAGAACGCAAGCGATTCTTTAGCCAAATCGAAGGAAAAATGCTCGATTTGGCTATTGTTTGCTCATATTCCTCACCAGCATTTGGTGGTTAAAAAGAAATGTTGTACCTAAAGCGGCATCATCCTAATAAATAAAAAATATGGGACATCAAGAAGATATAGTAAAAACAGAAAGTAAAATCATAGTCGTCAGGAATATTCAAGTTATTCTTGACAGAGATGTTGCAGAATTGTATGGAGTAGAAACCAGAGAAATCAACCAAGCACTAAGAAACAACCCTAAAAAGTTTCCTCCAGGTTATGTTATTGAGTTGAATAACAACGAGAAAGAAGAACTCATCAAAAATTTTGATCGGTTCAAAAAACTCAAACATTCCACTGTTGCACCTCACGCATTTACTGAACAAGGACTTTACATGCTTGCCACTGAAAATGCGCAAGCTTACCTTTGGTGTGAACCTGGGAATCCTCAAATTCTCTTTGGAAACAACATGATTCTGAACTGAGGTCATGACAGATACTATGAATTTGCACAGAAAATGCAAACGTTTGCGCAAGTCGTTTGCTTGATTTAGGTCAAGAAAAGATTGTCACTACAAAAGAAAATCATAACTTTACCACCGAAAACAAAAAACAAGAAGAATATGAAGAAAGTTTACTTGACACTTATTGCACTCTTAGCAGTAATCAGTGCTTCGGCACAAGGATGGCCGGCAAACTACAATGGAGTCATGCTGCAGGGCTTCTCTTGGAATGCATACGAGGCTGCACAATGGAAAGCTCTTGAGGCTCAGGCAACAGAGTTCAAAGGATTCATCGACCTCGTATGGGTTCCTCAGAGCGGAAAATGTGTTGAAACCGTGCAGGTAATGGGCTATAAACCCTATTACTATTTCAACCACAACTCCAGTTTCGGAACAGAAGACGAGTTGCGTTCCATGATCAAGACATTTAAGAACAATGGTATCGGAACCATTGCCGATGTAGTTATCAACCACCGCAATACCGAGGGTTGGTTCACTTTCCCTGCAGAGACATACAATGGAGTGACCTACCAGATGAAATCTACCGATATTTGCAAGAATGACGATGGTGGCAAAACGGCAACACAAGCTCAAAAAGAAGGTGTCAGCCTCAGCAACAACAACGATGAGGGCGAGGACTTCGGAGACTGCCGTGACCTGGACCACAAGAGCGCAAACGTACAGAAAGTGGTAAAGGCTTACTTGAAATTCTTGAAAGAAGACTTGGGCTACGAAGGTTTCCGCTATGATATGGTAAAAGGTTTCAACGCAAGCCATGTGGGCGACTACAACACAGCAACAGGTATTAAGTACTCCGTAGGCGAGTATTGGGATGGAGTAGGCAATATCAAGAACTGGATCGACCATACAGGCAAGAAGAGCGGTGCCTTTGACTTCCAATTCCACTACAACATGACCGATGCTATCAGAAGCAACAACTGGACAAAACTGAACAACAGCAGTCTGATGTCTGATCCTTCTTATCGTCAGTATGCCATAACCTTCGTAGAAAACCACGACATACAGGTACGCGAGGACAAGAGTAACGAGGGAAGCAAAGACCCTATCCCTACAGCATATATTCCTGCTGCTAACGCATTCATGATAGCCATGCCTGGTACTCCTTGTATCTTCCAGCCTCACTGGAAAGCATACGAGCACGAGCTGAAGAGCATGATAGAGGCCCGCAAATTGGCAGGTATCACCAACACAAGTTCTTACAATAATTATGCCAACAACAAACAGTATTTTGCTAATGCAGTAAATGGTACTAATGGTCGCAAGTTGTTGGTTGTTGTAGGTATTCCAAGCATGATGACTACCCCATCAAAGACTGAATATACCCGCATCCTCTCTGGCAAAAACTACATGTACTATCTGTCAAATAACTCAGAGACAGCATGGGCAGACAAAGCTTCTGGCACATACGAAGAAGGATTCGAAACAACTCTTACCGCTGTCAGCAAGAACAGCAATGCTAAGTTGGTTTACACCACCAATGGCAGCGACCCTACAGCCAGCAGCACTCAGGCAACAAGCGGTACATCTATCAACATCAGCAGTTCATGCACACTGAAGGTGGGTCTGCTCATCAACGGTACTGTAAGCGGCATTCGCACTTATAACTATAGCATCAAGCGTTTCGAGCCATACAACATCACTGTTTATGTAAACACAGATGCCGTCAATTGGAAGAAGGTGAACTTCTACTATTGGGGTGACACTGATGATAAACCAGAATGGCCTGGAACCCCCATTACACAGACCAAGATGATTGATGGCAAGAACTGGTATTATAAGGACTTCACCATTACCCAAAAAGGCGGAATGCTCAACTTTGTTTTCTGCGAGCCTAACGATGCAGGAACAAAAGAGAAATCTCAGTCACTCGACATTACAGGCATCAACTCAACCGTCTTCATCAAGGTTGGTCCTGAAAAAAGCGGTGGAAAATATGTCGTAACTAATGTCACTAAAGAAGTAAACACTGGCATCGACCAGCCTATCACCGAGAATACAGGCAAAAACGTCAACAATGCCTGGTACACCCTTAGTGGTATGAAGATGAACCAAAAGCCCAACCAGGCTGGCATCTATATCCACCATGGCAAAAAGGTAGTTATCAAGTAAATAAAAAAACCTAACATATAATTCATCTATTCAACTGGCGGCTCACGTTATGCGAGGGTCGCCAGTTTTTCGTATAGAGTAAAATAGCCGAGAAAGAAGAAATATCATTTTTTCGGTAAAACATTTGGAAGCAAAAGAGAAAAAATGTATCTTTGCAAAAGATATTCTGCACTCGGCAATTATCATTTAAACAAAAAGGAGGTTTTATTATGGCAGAACTGAGAGATAGATACATCCGTTTCGACTGGGCAATCAAAAGATTACTCCGTCAGAAAGCTAATTTTGACGTTTTGGAAGGATTCCTTACCGTATTTCTGAATGAAGAAGTAAAAATCATAGAAATACTGGAAAGTGAAAGTAATCAGCAGAAAGAAGATGATAAGTTCAACCGCGTTGATATAAAAGCCAGAAACAGCAAGGGAGAAATTATCATTGTGGAAATACAAAACACAAGTGAGCTGTACTACTTAGAGCGAGTTCTTTATGGAGTAGCAAAAGCTATTACTGAGCATATCAACCTCGGCAACAGCTATAAGGAGGTGAAAAAGGTATATTCTATCAGCATCTTGTACTTCGATCTCGGAAAAGGTTCTGACTACATCTATATCGGACAGAACAATTTTACAGGTCTGCACACGAAAGACCAGCTCGTGATAAGTGCCAAGGAAAAGAGCAATATCGTAAGAAAATCACCTTCTGAGATTTTCCCTACCTATATCCTTGTGCGTGTCAACGAGTTCAATAAAGTGGCAAAATCACCATTGGAAGAATGGGTAAACTATCTGAAGAATGGCGTTATCTCTCCAGACACTAAAGCTCCAGGTCTGCAAGAGGCTCGCGAGAAGCTAAAATACTACGAGATGTCGGATGCAGAACGTCACGCATACGACGAGCATATCAATGCCATCATGATTCAGAATGACGTACTCGGCAATGCTAAATTAGAAGGATTGGCTGAGGGAAGAGCTGAAGGAAGAGCTGAGGGAAGAGCTGAGGGAAGAGCTGAAGAGAAAAAAGCAATAGCCCGCAACCTGCTTTCACAGAACATTCCTTTGGAAATTATTTCCCAAGCCACAGGACTGAGCATAGAAGACATTCGGTTATGTCACCCTCACTCTTGAAGAGGAAATATTCAACTGTTGTTGGTGCGCTCTATTCTGAGCACCTGGTCGCAATAGTCGACCACAGCAGGACGATGGGTAATGAAGATAATGGTCTTGTCGTGAGAAGACAGGATGTTCTGCAACAGCTGGCGCTCGGTTTCTGGGTCAAGGGCACTCGTAGCCTCATCGAAGAGCATGATGCTGCGATTGCGCAACAGACTTCGGGCTATGGCTATGCGCTGCGCCTGTCCTTCACTCAGTCCTCCTCCCTGTTCGCTGCAAAGAGTATCCAAGCCTGCAGGCAACTCCATCACAAAGTCGGCGCAACTCTTATGCAGAGCCTCCACCATCTCCTCATCAGTAGCATCGAGCTTACCCAACCGCAGATTGTCGCGGATAGTTCCGCTCATCAGCGTGTTGCCCTGAGGCACATAAACAAAGTTGCATCGATGAAGCGGAGTGAGCGTCTGACTCTTCACCTTATTATATATAGAGAGCTGACCTTGCTGCGGACGAAGCAGAGCCAGGATAAGGCGAACAAGAGTTGTCTTGCCGGCACCTGTCTCACCCAAGATAGCAGTACAGCTGCCTGGTGTGAAATCGAAATCGAGTTGATGAATGACATTGCGGGCATCGGAAGCTGAGTCGTCCTCAGACTGCTCTGCCTTGTAGGCATAACTCACTCCCTCAAGGCGAATGCCGCAAGGCGAGTCTATCTCTATTGGCTCACCCTGTTCCTCCAATGGATTTTCCTCCAACTCCATGAGTCGTTCGGCAGCAGTAAACACCCCCACAAAGGCAGGAACCAGCTTGGCAAGGTTGCGTGCCGGACCCTGTATCTTGTTGACAAGCTGCAGAAAGGCAGTCATGCCGCCAAAGGTAAGCGAGCCTGCACTCATGCGCACGGCAGCCCAAAGGAATGCCACCAGATAGCCCAAGGCAAAGCCAAAGTTAAGAACCAAGTTGCTGAACACGCTGAATATGGTCTTACGCACCACTTTGGAGCGAAGCTCGCACTGGGTGTTCTCCAACCGTTCCACCATGACGCTGTTACTCTCCAAGGTCTTGATAAGCATGCGGTGCTGGATGGTTTCCTGCAGTACACTCTGAACCTTACTGTCGGTATCGCGCACCTGACGGGTCAGGAATCGCATCTTGCCCATATAAACCTTGCTGAAAGCCAAAAAGATGGGAATCATAACGACGATGACTACCGACAAGAGCTTGTCCATGGAGAAGAGATAGAAGAAGGCGCTGAGGAAAAGCGCTAGGACGCTCAAGGTACTTGGAATAGTCTCGGTAAGGAAGCCTACCACTTGCGACACATCCCCCTCAAGCCTGTTGAGCACATCACCCGAATGAAAGCGCTCCCTGCCCTGCCACTCCGAGCGAAGGATGCGGTCGAGCATACGTTGCTGCATACGGTTCTGCGCCTTGATGCCCAGGAGGTTTCTTATCCAGATGCCAGAGATGTTTAGTGCGAAATCGCATAATATCAGTCCACCCATCAATGCCACAGCCCAATAGATATTGCCCTGCACGGCATGCGAAGCCACATCGATGGCATGCTTCACCGCCCACACCTGTCCTAAACTGACAGCAACAGACAGCAAGCCGACAACAGCATTGAGCGTAGCCTGCAGACGGTTGCCATGCCAGGAACGCCAAAGCCACTTGAGCAGGGTCTCGGCATCATACTTGAACTTGGGAACCTTGATTATCTTCATCCATCTCTTCATTTGAATTCTTCACGCTTCGTTCTTCACTATTCACTCTTCACTTAAATTCATCTTCCTCTCTGATCGGCACCCCACATCAACTTCTCTCTCAGAGTGGAGAAGTATCGCTGGTTGCGCTGTTTTACTATTTTTATGGTATGGGCAGCCTTGCGGATAACGAGACGTGTGCCTTCAGTCATTCGCTCACTGCGTCCGTCGATGGCAACAAGGTAGTTGTGGCTACGGCTCTCCACATCGAGTGTTATCTCTGCCGTATCATTAATGACGACGGGACGAATATTTAAACTATGAGGAGCAACGGGCGTGAGACACAGGCTGCTGCTCTGGGGAATGATGATAGGTCCGCCATTCGACAGGTTGTAGGCTGTAGAGCCCGTAGAAGTGGTCACGATCAGTCCGTCAGCCTGGTAGTTAACCAGAAACTCTCCATCCACCTGCGTACGAATAGAAATCATGGACGCATCGTCACGCTTCAGCACGGCAATATCGTTAAGGGCAAAAGGATTGCCTGCCAAGACACCTCCCTCTGCCTCTACCTGAATGACGACATGTTCCTCTATCTGGCACTCACCGGCATACAAGCTGTCCAAGGCTGCCTCCACCTCGCCAGGCAACACATCAGCCAGGAAACCCAGTCGCCCCATATTGACACCGATGATGGGTGTTCCCTTGGCTCCCACTCTGCTGGCAGCCTTGAGGAAGGTGCCGTCGCCTCCCATGGAGATGACATAATCCACATCGAAGTTATAATCCTCGAACACTCCTGCCGCCTTCACATCGATATGCTGACTGCGGGTGAGAAACTCGTAATAGGCATTCTCCACATAGATTTCGGCGTCTTTCTGCGCTAAATAGTCCAGGATCTTCTCTATCGAAGTAGACTTTTTGGCCTGGTACTCATTGCCAAATATCGCAAATTTCAATGGTTGTCGTGTCATTTATTTTGCTGTTTCAATTATTATTCTTACTTTTGCAAAGGTAATAATATAAATCGAATAATCAGACAAAAAGAACATAAAATTATGGCAAAGGTATACGAATTTCTTGCCAATGGCTTCGAAGAAATCGAAGGTTTGGCTCCGGTAGACATACTTCGCAGAGGTGGTGTAGACATCAAGACCGTAAGCATTACGGGCAGCGAATGGGTAGAAACTTCTCATGGCGTAACGCTGAAAGCCGACCTGCGCTTTGAGGACGTGAAGGACTTCGGCGATGCCGACATGCTCCTTCTTCCAGGAGGAATGCCAGGCAGCACTCATCTCAACGAGCACGAGGGTGTGCGACAGGCGCTCATCGCTCATCACAAGGCCGGCAAGCGCATAGGTGCCATCTGTGCTGCCCCTATGGTATTGGCAAGCACGGGCATCCTCAACGGCAAGAAGGCTACCTGCTATCCTGGTTTTGAACAATACTTTGCTGCCGACACCGAGTATACTGGCCATCTGTATGAGGAGGACGGCAACGTGATAACAGGTGAAGGTCCAGCAGCTACCCTGCCCTATGCCTACAAGATATTGAGTTACTTCGTAGGCGACGAGGCTGTGGCAGAACTGCAGAAAGGCATGATGTACACACACCTGATGAGCAACAAATAATTCTTAACTCTTCACTTAAATTATGGATTACGTAATCATTGTTGCCGGAGGCAAAGGACTGCGCATGGGAACAGAGACGCCCAAGCAGTTTCTGCCTGTAGCCGGCAAGCCCATACTGATGCGCACTATAGAGCGCTTCTACGAATACAACCCCGACATCAACATCATCCTTGTGTTGCCCGAGAGCCAGCAGGAATACTGGCACCAGCTTTGCGAGGAGCATCATTTCGACATCAAGCACCAGATAGCCAATGGTGGCGACACCCGCTTCCAGTCATCAAAGAACGGACTGGCGCTTATTCCCGATGACGCCGACGGAGTGGTGGGAATACACGACGGTGTGCGCCCATTCGTATCAACCTCAGTCATAGACGAATGCTACGAGACCGCCCGCGAGGAATATGCCGCCATACCCGTATATGCTGTGACCGACACACTGCGCTATATAGACCAGCGTGGAGGAGGCAAAAACGTGATGCGCGACGACTATCGTGTGGTACAGACTCCTCAGACTTTCGACATTGCTCTTGCCAAGCAAGCCTTCAATCAGGGTTACAAGGCCCAGTTTACCGACGATGCCTCGGTGGTGGAAAGCTTAGGATGCCAGGTAGCAATGGTGGAAGGCAACCGCGAGAATATCAAGATTACAACCCCCTTCGACATCAAGGTGGCAGAAGCCCTATTAGCAGAATAAGAACAAGGGAATTCTTCACTCTTCATTCTTCACTCTTCACTTAAAAAAATGAGTAGTATTTTAGACCAAGACATCATGTACCTGCCTGGCGTAGGACCCAAGAAGAAGGAGATTCTGAGCAAGGAGCTCGGCATCTGCTCGTATGGTGACTTGCTGGAATACTATCCTTATAAATATGTAGACCGCACCAAGGTGTTCCACATCAGCGAGCTGACACCGGAAATGCCCTTTGTACAGATAAAGGGAAGGATCCTCAGTTTCGAGGAATTCGACATGGGGAAACGCAACAAACGGGTAGTAGCCCACTTCTCCGACGGATTCGGAGTGGCTGACTTAGTTTGGTTTCGCGGCGCACAATACATCTACAAGACTTACAAGACCGATACCGAATACATTGTTTTCGGCAAGCCAACGCTTTATGGCGGACGTTTCCAGTTTGCTCACCCCGATATCGACGACGCACAGTCGCTGCAACTCTCCGACATGGGCATGCAGCCCTACTATGGCACCACCGAGAAGATGAAAAAGATGGGGCTTACATCGCGCGCCATAGAGAAGATAGCCAAGGCGCTGATAGAGAAGCTTCCTGTCCTGCCAGAAACCCTGCCCGACTTTATCACCCATCGTCTGCACCTTGTCTCACGCGACGAAGCCTTCCGCAACATACATTATCCACACTCTCATCAGGAACTGCAGAAGGCACAGGTGCGGCTGAAGTTTGAGGAGCTGTTCTACGTGCAACTTAATATATTGAGGTACGCGAGCGACCAGCGACGCAAATACAGGGGATACGTGTTCAACCGTGTGGGAGAGATATTCAACAGTTTCTATGCGAACAACCTGCCTTTCAGTCTTACCGGAGCACAAAAGCGGGTGATGCATGAGATACGCGCCGACATGTGCAGCGGCAAACAGATGAACAGACTTCTGCAGGGAGATGTAGGATCGGGCAAGACACTCGTGGCACTGATGACCATGCTCATAGCACTCGACAATGGATTCCAGGCCTGCATGATGGCTCCTACCGAAATCTTGGCAGAACAGCATCTGCAAACCATCAGGGAGTTTCTGAAGGGGATGGACATCAGGGTGGAACTGCTGACGGGCATCGTAAAAGGCAAAAAGCGACAGGCCATACTCGACGCATTGGCTTGCGGAGAGGTGCAGATATTGGTGGGAACTCATGCCATCATAGAAGAAACCGTGCAGTTTGCACACTTAGGACTGGCTGTCATCGACGAACAGCATCGCTTCGGTGTGGCACAAAGAGCCAAGCTATGGAGCAAGAGCCTGAATCCGCCGCATGTATTGGTCATGACGGCAACCCCTATACCACGCACCCTTGCCATGACTATATACGGCGACCTGGATGTAAGCGTCATCGACGAACTGCCGCCTGGCAGAAAACCCATACAAACGCTGCATAAGTTCGACACCCAACTGACCTCTCTCTATCAGAGCATCAGACGCCAGATCAACATGGGGCGACAGGTCTACATCGTATTTCCGCTCATCAAAGAGAGCGAGAAGAGCGATCTGAAAAACCTGGAAGAAGGCTTCGAGACTCTCAAGGAAGCCTTCCCCGACTACAACCTCAGCAAAGTGCACGGCAAGATGAAACCTGCAGAGAAGGAAACTGAGATGGAGAAGTTTGTGAAGGGCGAAACCCAGATACTCGTTGCCACAACCGTCATCGAGGTAGGCGTCAATGTGCCCAACGCCTCGGTCATGGTGATTCTGGATGCGCAGCGATTCGGACTCTCTCAGCTACACCAGCTCAGAGGACGAGTAGGACGAGGAAGCGACCAAAGCTACTGCATCCTGGTAACCAACTACAAGTTGAGCGAGGATACAAGAAAGCGAATCGACATCATGTGCGACACCAATGATGGATTCCGAATAGCTGAAGCCGACCTGAAGCTTCGAGGCCCTGGCGACCTGGAGGGAACGCAGCAAAGCGGAATAGCCTTCGACCTGAAGATAGCCAACATAGCACGCGATGGTCAACTTGTGCAACTGGCAAGACAGGAGGCGCAAGCTGTTATCGAGGCCGATCCGCAATGCAATCTTCCCCAGTACGCACCACTATGGTCGAGGCTCAGAGAGCTGAAGAAAACCAACATCAACTGGGCTGCCATCAGTTAGCGGCAGCCCCCTCAACCAGACAACACAGGCTATCAACATCAAGTAAAACAGAAGCAAAAATGGCAATAAAAGAACAAACATCTGAAGGAAACCTCTTCCCCGACATGCTCACCACGCCAGCCACTGTGCCTGTCTCCACACCCAAGAAGCGTGGTCGCAAACCACTGGTTCGCGAGCCAGAGCCACGGCCCGACCTGACCAAGGAGGAAATGAGAGAAAAGCTCATAGGCATCAAAGAGATAGAAAGCGTAACAGGCATCAGATACATCCGACTGCACGTCACCGCCAAGATGATCATCGGTATAAGAGAAAGCTCGGGCAAGGAATTTACCATCAATCTCGATGAACTCTATAAAGCCTATACACAGTGCAACCACTTCACAAGTCCGGAGGTAAAGAAGTACATCTTCATGGGACATTCACCTGCCGTAGCTCTGCTCAGATATCTGAAAAATGGATAAATTACAAAAGAACAGAGATATCCAACAAGAGTAAAAAAAAGAAAAAACGAGAAACCGAAAAAATGTTAAATTCTGCTTTCGACTTTTCATGCAATAATTATGCCAATTCGCCTATATATAAACTGCATTCGAAAGCTATACGAGTGAAAACGAGCATGTTAAAGACCGAATAATTTATGTTAATCCATTAGGTTATTTGAATTATTTTTGTTATATTTGCAACGTCTATATAACAAAATCGCATCTTAGAGCACTTTGCATTGCGATTTTCCGTACAGAATTCTTATTGTTCTGTATGCTAAACGACCAACCTAAAAGAGTATTAATTTAGAATTATGAGTTTAAAAAGCAAGATAAGTAAAATCTTTGTAGGAGTATTATTGTCCCTCGCTGCCGTGCCCACTCAGGCTCAAGACCTTCTGGCACGTCAGGCACCGGTAGATCATCGAATGAAGTCGCTCGACACTTTAGCCATCTCTCATTATCGCCAGATGGAAGAGCGTGAGAACCCAGCCAGCGAACTCTATGAAGATTTCTCCAATAAATACGCTCACAAAGCCACATCGCTGCCTGAGCATTTCCGTATAGACCTTCGTCATTTCTGTATGCCTACCCAGAGCCGCGTGGTAACCAGCAACTTCGGTTATCGTGCGCAATTTGGCCGTAGCCACAAGGGTATGGACATCAAAGTATATATCGGCGACACCATACGTGCTGCCTTCTCAGGAAAAGTACGTATCGTAAGATATGAGAGAGGCGGATATGGCAAATACATCGTTATTCGTCACAACAACGGATTGGAGACTATCTACGGTCACCTTTCTGCACAGCTCGTAAAAGAGAACGAGGAGGTAAGAGCAGGCGAAGTGATAGGACTCGGTGGAAATACCGGTCGAAGCACAGGTTCGCACCTCCACTTTGAGACTCGTCTTTGCGGCGTAGCACTGAACCCTGCCTTGATGTTCGACTTCCGCAACCAGGACGTAGTGGGCGACTACTATGACTTCAACCGCGATACATACGAGCACGAGGGCATTGCAGCCAACTCGGTTCGTGGAAAAGTGGGCAACGGTGGCTACACACGCGAGCAAGTCAACGGAGGCTCTGTGGGCAGATACGAAGCCAGCGCAAGTGGCGAGAAGCTTTACCACAAGGTTAAGTACGGCGAGACTCTCAACTCTATCGCTGAGAAGCGTGGTGTAAGTGTAGAGAAGATCTGCCGCCTCAATGGTTACAAGAAGGACAAGAAGCTTACTCCTGGACAGATTATCAGATATTCATAATTCTGTCATCATCCGACAGACTGCCCGGCATAACATAGCAGAATAAACTTTCATACAATAAATAGAGTAGATGTGGGGAGTTACCCCCAGCACCTCTCATTGCACCGTACGTA
>ENA-ORMX01001750-ORMX01001750.1-human-gut-metagenome-genome-assembly--contig:-NODE-1750-length-13662-cov-2.430293_pt1 | contig 13662 bp, 9 predicted proteins | sample MGYA00242108_ERZ509007 | MGnify/ENA primary metagenome ERZ509007 (study PRJEB26280, sample SAMEA2338745) | human gut metagenome | biome: human gut; feature: human-associated habitat; material: faeces...
CTTCACCCTGTATATCGGTCTCACTACTGTCAGAAGCTTCTGTATCCATAGTGAGAACATCAGTTGCATCATCATCGGTACTTAATACGTCTGTTGCATCACTGTCTGTACTTAAGACATCCGTTGCCGCATCTGCTTCGTCCTCTGATGTCAGAATATCAGTCTCACGCTCATATTCATCATCCGCCCGAAGAACATCGGTCTCTTTTTCATAATCCTCCTCTGATCTCAGGACATCAGTTTCTTTCTCATAATCCTCTTCCGGTCTCAGGATGTCGGTTTCTTTTTCGTAATCCTCTTCCGGTCTCAGGATGTCGGTTTCTTTTTCGTAATCCTCTTCCGGCCTCAGGATATCGGTTGCTTTCTCAGAATCTGCTTCTTCCGGTCTGGTATGATGATGGCTTCTGCTCTTATTCAACTCATCCACAGCCTTCTTATATCTCTCATTTCCTTTCCTGGAAACTTCTTCGGATGCTGACTTGCCCTTGATATCACGCACCTCGATCTTACTGGTACTGCCCTTTGATTTGATCGCATCTTTTTTGGAAGCACCGCTTCCCTGTAAGCTTTCATAACCCTTTTCGCGGATCTCTTTGATCTGTTTTCTGGCTGTGCTTCCGGAAAGATCTCCGATCACCTTCGGGATATCCAGTTTTACAAATAATATAACTGCTATCACTGCAAAGACAACTGCAAGAGCTATACCGCCGAATAACATTACATTACATATCGTTTCATTCATTGTTATCACTCCTCACTCCCTGTCACTGCAGTATTTCCATTTATAATATCAGAAATTGCAGAGTTTACGATCAACGAGTTCCATTCATTATTACCACGGGAGGCAAGAATATTGATCTTACTGCCCGCATCGTATACCGCTTTGATCTTCTGGATGCCATCCTGCTTCCAGCGTTTCGGATTGGATCCGTATTCTCCGGAATACCGGTCATACAGATATGTCAGATGACTGACATAAATATCGGCTGCATTATCAACCGTTCCCATACTGCTCTCTGCGGAACTGTATACCTTTTCAGCCTGATCATAATAATCCTTATTGTCGCTGATCTTTTCAAGCGCTATGTAAGTTTCCGCTTCTTCCTTCATATATTTTACATACGATTTCTTTGTTGTATCCGGAAGATTTGGATCCGTGATATCGATACTTGCCAGATAACGGTTAAGTGAGTCGATTGCACTCAGATAATAGGTTTCCTTCTCTGCATCTACATTTGTATTCTTTGCCTGATAGGAATATACGGAGTACAGGATTCTCGCATACTGTGCCGTGTAATATTTTACATTACGATCCTCCGGAAGTGCATTGGAAAGCGCTGTACTGTTTTCATCCAGCTTTTCGTTTGCCTCCGTCAGCAATGCAATCGTTCTCTGCGGCATATCTGCCGTATCACTTCCCAGATTATCAACATAGATAGAAGCGATATTCAGATAATTTACATATTTGCTTGGATTTGTATCTTCCAGCTCCTCACTGTTATAAGTTTCAAAATTAACCAGATTCTCTTTACTGTTTGCAAAATTGGAATTCTTCTTGATCTTATTCTCGCAAATTGCCGAATAGTATGCAGCCTGTGCTGTCTCATCCGGGAAGTTTGCCGAATCATTTACCTGATTAAAATACTGCATTGCAGCTTTGTAATCCTGGATTTCGTTGTAATAAATGATCGCAACCTCATAGACAACATCTGCATTTACCTTGTCAATATACTTGGTGACGTAACGTACACCTAATTTTGCTCCACTGTCCACGTTCTCGGACACAGTGTCAGTGTTCTGATCCATATCATAATAATATGCATACGTATCAAGAAGTCCCAGATAGGCATCTGAGGATGATTCATCCAGAGCAATTGCTTCTTTATAGATCTTGATTGCTCCATTTATATCATTATCCTGCAGCGCATCTTCTGCCTCCAGTATCTTGTTGCTGTAGTTCTTCTCCTTGATCTCATTCTTCTTTACCCCGCCAAAAATGGCACAGCCAACAGACAGAAGGGATAATCCTGCCATCACGCCAAATGTGACCAGCTTTTTCTTTGCCTTTGCTCTGTACTCATTGTCCAACTCATTGTAATGATCCAACGCATACAGAAGTTCTGAACAGGACTGATATCTGTCATTTGGATTTGACTGGCAGCACTTGATAATGATCTGCTCCAGACCAGATGAAAGCATTGGATTCCACTGACGGATCGGTTTAATCTCATATGGTGGCTCACATGGATTCTTTCCGGTTACCAGATGATACAGCGTCGCACCCAGATTATAAATATCCGTTCTGGCATCAGTATTATAGATACCACGTCCCTGCGCATCACCGAACTGCTCCGGTGCTGCATATCCTCTGGTACCCAGTGCTGTCGTATCTGCGTTATTTTCAATTATGTACTCTTTTGCTGTTCCAAAATCGATCAGCTTTACTGAACCATCCGGCTTTAACATAACATTGGATGGTTTCATATCTCTGTATATGATCGGTGGATTCATGGAGTGCAGATAATCAAGTGCACTGGCAAGCGCACGACCCCATTCAATTACATCGGACTGCTTCTGTGCACCCTCTGCCTTCAGAACTTCATTTAACGGCTTACCTTCTACGAAATCCATGATTACATAAATCGTTCCATTCTCATTTATGATATCAACGATTCGGGGCAATACCGGATGATCCACATTTTTCAGGATATTTGCTTCACGCTCCAAGCCTTTTAAAAGTGTTTCTACACTCTTGGAACCATCATTCTTTATCTCTTTTACAGCCCACTGTTTATTCAGACGGTTATCCATCGCCAGATAAACAATTGACATTCCACCCTGACCAACTTTTTTCAGTATTTCATATTTTCCATCTAATACTGTTCCTAATTCTGTCATCTTATCTCCCCACTACTCAGCCTTGACCAGCAATACTGTTATATTGTCTGTTTCCTTCCTGTACTTTACAAGATCTGTTAAAAAAATACAGCCCTCTTTCATCTTATCTTCATCTGGTGCTGCCAGCGGACTGAGTTTCGCCATAATCTCATCTCCGCTTATCTTATGTCTGAATCCATCTGAACATAACAAATACGATGCATTTTGTGTAATATAACCTCTGATGAAATCAGGTTCCACTACCGGTGATGCGCCTACACACTGTAACAGTATGCTTCGTCTGCTATCTGTTTCTGCCTGCTCCGGGGTCAGTCTTCCTGCTGCGATCTCCCTTGCAACCAATGTCTGATCCTGTGTAAGCTGTTCCATTTTATCTGTCAACTCATATACCCGGCTGTCGCCCACATGTATAATATAATATCTGTCCTCATACATAAGAATGGCTGACAACGTGGTTCCGATCATAATTCCCCGGCTTTCACCATATGCTTTCAGCTTTTCATTCTCTGTTACAGCTATGCGATCCCACTGCTCCTTCAAGATCGCTGTATTAAATGTTCCTGTTCTGACCAGTTTTACAAAATCATGTTCAAACCAGCCACAATATGCATTTATGACCTCTTTGCTTGCAAGCTCTCCTTTTGCCAGTCCGCCCATGCCATCACAGATAATCGCAAAGGCTGCCTGTCCATTCGGAGTCTCTGCAATCTTGATCGCAAGAGAGTCCTGATTATTTTTCTTTTTTATACCCACATCTGTGTGATATGCCGCTCTATATTTCATACGCTTCTCCTGATTATTATCCCCATATCCTTATCTGACAAAATAAATGAAACCTTCATCACCCAGAGAAACCTTTGCATTATTTGTCAAAAATACATTTTTCTGTCCAGCTATGTTCTGTCCATTCACAAATGTACCATTTGTGGAAGCATTATCTCTGATATAGCTGACACCATTCTTTCTCTCAATGATGCAGTGGATCCGGCTGACATCTGAATTGTCTGTTACTGTATAATCTGCTTTGGTTGCAGATCTTCCGATTGAAAATTCCGGTTTATTTATATATATTTTTTCATTTGTTGCTATTCTTAACAGATACGGCACTGGCACCTGAGGCTTCTTCTCCTCAACCGGCGGTACCGGTGCTGCCTCCGGCTTCTTCTCCGGCATCGGTGGTACCGGTGCTGCTTCCGGTTTCTTCTCCGGCATTGGCGGTACCGGTGCTGCTTCCGGTTTCTTCTCCGGCATCGGTGGTACCGGTGCTGCCTCCGGTTTCTTTTCCGGCATTGATGATGCCGGACGATTTGGGATTGGCGGCACAATTGGTTTGCCATCCGGTCCCATCTGCATTGGCATTGGTCGTCCCGGCATTGGCCGACCGTTCATTGGCTTGCCATCCGGTCCCATCTGCATTGGCATTGGCCGTCCCGGCATTGGCTGTCCGTTCGGCATCGGTGGTACCTGACGGTTTGGCATTGGTGGCACTGATCCTCTGGCAGAAGCACCAGGCTGTACCATCTTTGCATTATTCTGCATAACACCAATACGGCTTACCTTGTCGTTTGCAGTTTTTTCTTCTTTTTTCTCTGTTTTTTTCTTTTCTTCCTCTATGTGGATTCCCATATCAATCAGAAGCTGATTGACAAATTCTTTCATATCACCAACTGAGAATGTTCCAAGTTTATTCGTAAATGTGATCAGTCTTGCTACATAATTATCCCGATCCATCTCAAAATAATGTGCATTACAGATAACATCTTTTACAAAATTGCGAACCTCATTCAGATCCGTGATCTCCTTATCGACACCTGCAACAATAAAATAAACATTCAGGCTCTCAGGAGCAACAAACACATACTGGATATCCTTGGCAACATAGCTTAATGAGATCATATTCATTCCAAATGCTTCCAGACCGCTTAAAAGGTTATACAGTAATGTCAGCATCTGCTTCTTGTTGATCTCTTTCTTGAGGAACTCGGTCAACTGTACCTTGTTGCCAATCTCATAAATAAATTCTCTCTGATTATCTTTCTCTTCCAGTCTGCACGGTATGATCTGTGGAAATTTTCCACTCACACCCTTATCTACCTTTTCATCAATAATATCAGTCTGATCCAGCACATATCTGCAGTTATATGTATCTCCCGTTTTTGTAAGTAATACTTTGTTCTTCTTCATGTCCCTCTCTCCATTCATGATCCGGAAATCCCAATACTGTCCGGATAATTATTTTCCATGTATACACCAAAAGCAGGTATTCCTACCTGCTCGTGTTCACCCGATCCGGGTGATAATATATATTAGCTTAATTTGAAAATGAAATCTTCTCCGCCGATTGTGATCGTCGCATCATTCTTAAGCTTAACTTCCTGACCTTCTTCCAGCTTCACGCCATCTACCAGTGTAGCATTTGTCGCTTTGTTATCCTTCAGGTAACAACCGTCATCTCTCTGATAAATGATCGCATGTACTCTGCTGATCGCACCGTTTCCGTCAATTGTGAAATCAACACCACGGTTTGCCTTACCAAGCTTAAATACTGCCTTATTTACCATAACACGTTCCTTTGTGTTTACACGGATAATATATGGCATTGCCTTCGGCACACCCGGTGCAGGTTTCTTCTCTTCCTCCGGTGTCTGATCCTGTACAACACTCATGCCACCTGTAAGTTCAACCGTTGTTCCGGTCGCTCCTGTTTCAGGCTCTTCCTTTTCTTCAACAGGAACCGGTGTTGTAAGAGTTTCAGGCTCTACTGCATCCGCCTCATCTACGTCACCCGCTCCCCGAATCTGCTCCGTTGGATTATCAATAACCTCATCATCCTCCATCTCAACAGAAGCCTTCTGAATGATCTTTGCACGGTTGATTCTTATGTTCTTCATAACCGGTGGGTTCTCGATCAGATTATCCAGATCCTGAGTATCGATCAATACCGGTTTTTCTTCCATCTTACTTTCAGCAGAAATCTCTGTCACACCCTCAGCAGTATGTGCAATCTCCTTGATATTAAATGCATGTGGCTTTTCTTCACCGATGTCCGCCAGATCAGCACCCGTCAGCATCTCTGTCATACCTTCTGACTCTTCTGTCTCCTCCGGTGTCTCTATCGGAATCTCTGTCGCAGGCTTAATATCTTCTGCCTCTGCTTCTTCTGTTTCCGGTTCTGCCTCATCATGAGCCGTTTCTTCTAACTCTGCATCTTCATCCAGTGTAAGCTCTTCCAGATTACTCTCATCGAACAGATCCATATTTACAGAATTCAGTGCGCTGTCAACATCTGCATTCAAATCCAGATCTTTGAAGATCGTATTCTCTTCTGTCGGTTCTTCCTCGTACATCTCAAGGCCATCATCGTCATCATCGTCAAATGATATATCCTTAAATTCCGGAAGATCATCCAGAGAGGTATCACCCTGTGGAATATCCACACCCTGAGAAACCTCCACGCCGGAATCTCCAACATCCATAAATTCTTCTTCTACCTGTAATCCGGCAGCCTCCATCAGCTCTGTGATCTGACTTACAAAACCACGGATCGTGAACTTCTCTACATTCAGCATATTTATAAGCTTAGCAACATAATTACAATCTTCATCGTCCGCATATGTTGCATTCAGAATCAGGTCTTTTACAAAAGCCTTAAATTCCGCATTTGCTGCCACATCCGATTCTACCGGAATACAGATCATCTTTACATCAAACGTTACAGGATTTACATATGTAAAATCCTTATTCAGAATAACATATGAAACAGGGATTCCCAGATCACGCATATTCATAATTCCTGATGCAACCCCTCTGATTATACCCAGCATCATCTCTGCATGTACCGTGCCTGAAAGGAGTGCTCCAACTGTTGTTCTGTCCGTTATATTGTATGTAAGATAATCATTCTCATCATCTTCTTCATAAATGATATCAATGAGTTCTTCAATTTTATTATCATCAAGGTAATCAAGCAACTCTTCATCCAGATCTGTCTCATCATCCAAAACATAAGACAAATACTTTTCAGAGCCTATATTTCTTACTTTGAAATTCACTTTTCTCATCAAACAATCCTCCTATCACACGTTCTGCTGTGCATATAAGGTAACAAATTATCCCATTGTTCATGCATACTCTATAAGTATATATAATTTCACCATATATCGCAAGTCTTTTTAAAAAGAAATCGGCAATCTGCCCAATACATTACTGCGTATTAATATGTTCATCATATGTGGATGAGAAGATATGGCTTCCATCTCCGGCATCACTGGTATGATAATATAGATAATCGTTCTCATCCGGATATAATACAGCCTCTATCGATGCCTGACCCGGATTGCAGATCGGTCCTACCGGAAGTCCGGTATTTTTATAAGTGTTGTATGGTGATTCGATCTCCAGATCATCATAAGTAACCTCTGACTTATCATACATTCCGTCTGTCAGAGGGTACAGAACCGTCGGACACATCTGAAGCATCATATCGATCTTTAAACGATTATAGATAACACCTGCAATGATTGGTCTCTCACTGTCAATCTTTGCTTCACGTTCCACGATTGATGCCATGATCAGGATCTGATAATCTGTATATCCAAGATCTGCTGCCTTGGCACTGTATTCTGAGGTATAAACGCTCCGGAATTTTTCCAGCATCGTATCAATCAGACTTGCCGCAGTCGTATCTTCATAAATATCATAGGTTGCCGGAAACAGATATCCCTGAAGGTCATACTTCACACCATCTGTATTCATATCTCCGGTACTGAACGGGATCTGATGGTTCCCATTCTTTACTTCATTCAGGAACTCATCTGCACTGCAAATACCATGTTCCTCGCATTTTGCTGCGATCTGTTCAATACTGTAACCTTCCGGTATTGTCAATGTATCAACGACTTCCTTGACAGGTTCTACATAACAAAGATCCTCTATCATTTCAAGTGTGCTCATTCCGGTATTCAAAGTAAATGTCCCAGGCTGGATCCGTCCTCTGTATTCTGATTCTTTCACTCGTAATACAAATGCATATTCATACTTGATCAGTCCGGCGTCATGCAGGATCGCTGCCACCTTCTTTGACGATGCTCCTTCCGGAATCTCGATCGTTACATCTGTTCCCGATGCGCTCTCCGTCCCCTTGTACTCATCCATAAATCCATCATAGACATTTTTAATCTTTAATCCGCCTATCACAACAAGGGCAATAACGACGACCAATACAATAATTACCTTAATACCTTTTCCGTTCTTCACTCTGCGTTTCTCCTTTTTCTGTTTGTAACTTTTTATTCCCCAATAAAAAATATACCCCAACCCAAAACAATGCATCCAACATTGACTTTGTAAAGCCTGTAATGATATGATAGCCTCATCATAAATGAAAGGATGCGATTTATTTTGGCAAATCCAATAGTAACAATTACAATGGAAAACGGTGATGTTATAAAGGCTGAGCTGTACCCGGACATTGCTCCTAATACAGTTAATAACTTTATCTCACTCGTAAAAAAAGGCTTTTACAATGGTTTGAACTTTCACCGTATCATCAATGGTTTCATGATTCAGGGCGGATGCCCGGAAGGAACCGGAATGGGCGGACCAAACTATAGCATTAAAGGTGAATTCTCACAGAATGGTTTCAAGAACGACCTGAAGCACACTGAAGGTGTTCTCTCCATGGCTCGTTCCATGCGACCGGATTCTGCAGGTTCCCAGTTTTTTATCATGCACAAGGCCGCTCCTCATTTAGACGGTGCATACGCTGCATTTGGCAAAGTAATCGAAGGAATGGATGTTGTAAATAAGATTGCAACAACCCGAACAACTTACGGTGATCGTCCTGTAAAAGAACAGAAAATGGCTTCCGTAACTGTTGACACATTTGGTATTGATTACCCGGAACCTGAAAAAGCCTGACTAAAATTCAGTATAAACTAAAACAGCCATTTTGGAAACACATATTTCTCCAAAATGGCTGTTTTTTTATGTTTTTTCTATGACCGTCACTGCAACTTTCAGCAGGCTTAAGCACTCTTATTTTTCGTTCAAATCTACATCCCAGAAACCGTCTAATGTAGCAAAATAATCATCCGGTGTCTCTGCCCGGCGGATCAGCTTCGTGCTGCCATCCTCACAGAGAAGAACCTCTGCGGATTTCAGCTTGCCGTTATAATTATATCCCATTGCAAAGCCATGCGCTCCTGTATCATGAATTGCCAGAACATCTCCCATATCGATCTTTGGAAGCATACGGTCAATGGCAAATTTATCATTATTCTCACACAGAGAACCTGTCACATCGTATTTGTGATCGCATGGTTCATTCTCCTTACCAAGGACTGTAATATGATGATATGCACCATACATAGCAGGGCGCATCAGGTTGACTGCACATGCATCAACACCGATATATTCCTTGTGGGTGTGTTTCTCATGGATGGCTGTTGTGATCAGATGACCATATGGAGCCAGCATGAATCGTCCAAGCTCTGTATAGAGGGCTACGTCACCCATTCCTGCAGGAACCAGAATCTCCTCATATACCTTTCTTACACCTTCACCGATCGCAAGGATATCATTCGGCTCTTTATCCGGTGTATACGGAACACCTACGCCGCCTGACAGATTGATGAAGTCAAGCTTTACGCCTGTCTTTTCCTTAATCTCAACCGCTACCTCAAATAAGGTTCTTGCAAGAACCGGATAGTAGTCATTCGTCACTGTATTGCTTGCAAGAAATGCATGCATTCCAAATCTCTTTACACCTTTGCCCTTCAGGATACGATACGCCTCAATGATCTGATCCTTGGTCATGCCATACTTGGCATCTCCGGGGTTGTCCATGATCGTTGTGGAAATAGAGAATGTTCCACCCGGATTATATCTGCAACAGATTTTCTCGGGAATTCCTGCTGTCTTTTCAAGGAAGTCAATATGTGTGAAATCATCCAGATTGATCGTTGCACCAAGCTTCTTTGCAAGGATGAATTCCTCTGCCGGCGTATCATTGGATGAAAACATGATCTCGTCTCCGGCAAATCCCAGTTTATCTGACATCATAAGCTCTGTCAGTGATGAGCAGTCTGTACCGCATCCTTCTTCCTTTAAAATACGAAGAATAGTAGGATTTGGGGTTGCCTTTACCGCAAAGAACTCCTTAAATCCCTTATTCCATGAAAATGCCTGATATAACTTTCTTGCATTTTCTCTGATTCCTTTTTCGTCATAAAGATGAAATGGTGTTGGGTATTTCTTAATCATCTCATCAACCTGTGCTTTTGTTACAAATGGTGTCTTCATGATCATCTTACCTTCCTGTTGTATTTTGTAATTCCGACTATATATTTAAGCACACACATCTGGATTTGTAAAGAATACATATCAGCTTCTGCATTCTTTATCTGTATAATACCACGATCTGTGATCTCTTTATGCATTATTCTCGGCTGCAACAAGGTTATCGCTCTTATGCTTCTTACGAAGGAGCGGCTTCTCGATCTTACCGGTTGCATTTCTCGGTACATCCTCAAAAATAATTCTTCTTGGTCTCTTGTATCTTGGAAGCTCCTTGCAGAATTCATTGATCTCATCTTCGGTACATTCCACACCGTCCTTTGTCTCGATGATCGCCGCCGTGATCTCACCAAGTCGTGGATCTGCAAGTCCTATAACTGCTACGTCTTTGACCTTTGGATATTTACTCAGGAAATTCTCGATCTGTACCGGATAAATATTCTCACCACCGCTGATGATAACATCCTTCTTACGGTCAACCAGATAGATGAAGCCATCTGCATCCTGCTCTGCCATATCTCCGGTATACAGCCATCCATCCTTTAATGTCTCAGCCGTTGCTTCCGGATTCTTATAATAACAGGTCATAACGCCAGGTCCCTTTAATAGCAGTTCTCCAACATCTCCCTGCTTCACATCTTTACCATCTTCATCTACGATACGCACCTGCCAACCATATCCCGGCACGCCGATCGCACCAACTTTATCGATATTCTCTACACCCAGATGTACCGCACCCGGTCCGATAGACTCTGACAGACCATAGTTTGTATCATACTGGTGATGTGGAAAATATTCTTTCCAACGTTTGATCAGGCTCTGTGGAACCGGCTGTGCTCCGATATGCATCAGTCTCCATTGATCCAGCTTATAATCTGATAATTTTACTTCACCTGATTCTAATGCCAGCAGCAGATCCTGTGCCCATGGTACTAACAGCCATACAATGGTACACTGTTCATCGGATACAGTTTGAAGAATCGTCTTTGCATTAACACCCTTTAACAGAACTGCTTTTCCGCCTGTGATCAGGCTTCCGAACCAATGCATCTTTGCACCTGTATGATATAAAGGCGGAATACATAAGAATACATCATCCTTTGTCTGTCCATGGTGCTTCTGCTCAACTGTAGCTGCATGCATCAAGCTCTCATGGTTATGTAAGATTGCCTTTGGAAAACCTGTTGTTCCTGATGAGAAATAGATCGCTGCATCGTCACTGTCTTTAATGTCTCTCTTTTCAAAGGTACTGGAACAGTTTGCTGTCAGCTTGTCGTAGTCCTCTGCAAATGTTGGGCAGTTGCCACCGGCATATAACAGAATACGCTTCTCTGCGATCTCATCTACAACTGTCTCAACTCGCCCGATAAATTCAGGTCCAAATACAAGTACATCCACATCCGCAAGCTCTACGCAGTATTTGATCTCCTCTGCATCATAACGGAAATTAAGCGGCACTGCCAAAGCTCCTGTCTTTAATGCTCCAAAATAGATCGGAAGCCATTCCAGACAGTTCATCATCAGGATACCGATCTTATCTCCTTTCTGGATTCCTCTGGAAACCAGAAGATTTGCAAAACGATTGGCTTTCTCGTTAAATACATTCCATGTGATCTCCCGTCTATACTGACAGGTTGGATTCGCCTCGATCAGCTCATATTCTCTCCATGTCACTCTTCTCGTCTCTGTGACATCCGGATTAATCTCAACCAGCGCTACATCATCCCCAAATTCTCTGGCATTTCTTTCCAGATAATCTATAATTGGCATACCTATATTCCTCCGTATATTACAACTTTTTCGCTCAAACGCTTTAACGCGTTAAACATCCATACCCTTTAGTATACTCAATCTCATCCGAATACACAAGCAGTTTTTTCTATAAATAATATCAGCTCGGGATTTATCTCTTTACATCTCCGGGTTCATTGCTGCTTTCAAGAAATCAATATACCGGTTCATGAGATCATTTCCACAGAATAATGTAATAGCCAGACCTACGCTTAAGAAAGGACCAAATGCAAAATGGTCGTTTTTGCCATGGCTTCTGCGAACCAGACAGATCACGCCATAGATTCCGCCAAGGATCAGTCCGATAAAGAAACCAACTACTGTTGCTTTCCAGCCAAGTAAGAAGCCGGCAGCAAACATCAGCTTGATATCTCCGCCGCCAAAGCCTTCCGGAATAATAAGAACGATCAGATATAACGGAAGACTGATACAGATCATACCGATCAGTCTGGATACGATCGTAACCCCATCCATTGCAAGGAACTCAGACCCCGGAGCTGCATCGGACACGAACTGAAGGATCAGAGATACCACACCCATCACGAAAATAATGATATTCAGTATAAACGGGATCTCCATGGTATCCATATCTATAAAGGTCACTACCGTAAGAACCGCCAGAAACAGGAAATAAATAATCCCCTGTAACCCCATTCCGAAAAATCCGGTAAATAAAACTGCTGCCAGACCACCAAATATAATGATCCCTGCATTTCTGAACTTTCCCGGTTCATGCAGCCGCTCTAACTGCTGTTTCTCCGGTATCCGGTAGATCACCTTTGTCAGCAGATAGAAGATCACCATACCTGCAATAAAAAATCCAAGGCAGGCTGCCACCCTGCCAACTGTTCCTGATATCTCCAACCACGTCATATGCTTATACCCCTTTCACCTTTCATCTGTTTATAATTGCCTGCAAATCACCATTTTTATCTCACATGATTCATTCCGGCATGAACTTTACAACTATTTATTTCTATCGCATTACCACATTATATACTTCACGCTTTGGAACGCCACGGTCTGCTGCCGCCTGTTTGATCGCATCCTTCTTCGTCATGCCCTGTTTCTCATACATGGCAACATGTTCTTCTATCGTCATCGAAAGAAATTCCTGCTGCTTTTCTGCTTTTGCCGCAGCCACATCCATGCCCTCGATCACCATCACATATTCACCTCTCGGCTCATGCTCTGCATAATAGGCGATCGCTTCCGACAACAGAAACTGTTCGATTGTTTCATGCCGCTTCGTAAGTTCCCGGCAAAGTGTGATCCTGCGGTCGCCAAGTGTATTAAATAATTCCGCAAGTGTCTTCTGCAGCCGGTGTGGTGCTTCATAGATCACCATCGTTCTGGTCTCATCCTTTAATCCTGCAAGAACCTCTACCTTTTCTTTCTTGTCCTGTGGCAGAAATGCTTCAAATGTAAACCGTCTGGTCGGCAATCCCGATGAGATCAGCGCCGTGATACAGGCGCATGCCCCCGGTACAGCTGTTACGGTTACTCCTGCTGCAAGTGCCTGCCGTACCAGCTCCTCACCCGGATCCGAGATACCCGGCGTTCCTGCATCGGTTATAACGGCAATATTTGTTCCTGCAAGAAGCTTGTCCACCAGAACCTTCGCCTTATCATATTTATTAAATTCATGGTAACTGGTCATTGGCGTTTTAATCTCAA
>ENA-ORMX01001751-ORMX01001751.1-human-gut-metagenome-genome-assembly--contig:-NODE-1751-length-13648-cov-3.046274_pt1 | contig 13648 bp, 12 predicted proteins | sample MGYA00242108_ERZ509007 | MGnify/ENA primary metagenome ERZ509007 (study PRJEB26280, sample SAMEA2338745) | human gut metagenome | biome: human gut; feature: human-associated habitat; material: faeces...
TTTTTGTTTCAAAAAACTTTTTGATTGCAGTTATTGGTGATGCGGAAAAACAGATGTACCCGTTATCACTTTTCAACTTTCGTTCTTCGAGTATTTTTTGCAAAGTTTCACCTGGATTTTTATCCCTTCCATTTACAAAATGGAAAAGATAAGGACTTTGGTCTAATCTTGCTCTCTTAAATTTATCATTGAAATAAGCCATTGTTTTCGATATTTTTATTATCATCCTTTAGAGGATAGGAGTTCTTTACACAATTCTAATATTACTGATTTCAACATTTTCAATAAGTCCATATCGTTTTGAATCAAATACTTTGTATTATGGTTTAATGTTTCTCCTTCCCAACAAAGTGATGGAATAAAACTTCTGATATTGGAATGGGTATAAGAAGAGCGTATGCTATATAGGCAGTTTGCTATCTTCTTCATTCTATTCTTCACATCCTTCTTTTGCCATTCAGCCCAACATTTATCTATCTCCGCTTTTGTATAGTCTGTTTTACGTTCTTCAGACAATACCATTATCCCATTGGCTAACTTTTCTTGAAGTTCATGAGAAATTCTTGTCGTAAAGACTTCTTTAAAGTTCCTGGAGAGTCCATGTGTCTTGTTATATTCATCGCACAATGTGAGAACTTTTGCCTTGGTTGTGTTAACCTCATGTATGCTATTCTCAAAGAAACTCTTAGGTGATACATAAGTAGTACTCTTGGCCATACTTGTGTCTATAACTGACACATACGTATAATAGACAAAAGCTTCAATGTCAAACTCACAACCAGAATAATCATGTCCATTAAATTGTATATGGTCATCTCTATATGCGATGCCTTTACTTATTCTTATTGTAGGCTTATTAACATTGAGCAGATATTCTCTGAAATTCAGCAAATGATCTGAAAAATCCAACATTTCGGTTATTCGTCGGATGCGAGCTATCTTGCCTTCGTCCGTACATTGTCTGAAAAGTTGTAATATTTCTGTAGACAATAGACGACTTATGTCAGCTTCCAAATTAGGAGTGACGATTTGTTTGGGAATCTTCCACATATAATGAGAAAATATTAAGCATGCTTACACTTCCTCCCCTGCAAACTTCACTTTAAATCCCAATACCGTCGCAAAGATCATTTCAAGATCTTTCCAAAATGAGTAGTGACGATAATAATAACAGTTCAGGCGTACTTTGTCAGGATAGATAACCGTATCATTATATTCAATAGCTATCTCTTGCATCGAACGTTTGTCTCCCGCAGCTTGTTTCTTAGCGACATACTCTGAAATCATTTCATCCTCCAGCCTATACTTCAGAGTAGCCGGCCCAGTAATGCCTGGACGAAGTTTCAGCACATCCCTATCATCCCCTTGCAGCTTATCCGCATAACCAGGCACATCAGGACGAGGTCCGACAAAAGACATGTTACCAATCAGCACATCCCACAGTTCCGGCAACTCATCAATCTTATAATGGCGCAACTTAGCGCCAAACGGAGTGATACGACTATCGCCAGCCACCGAAACAGACGAGCCACTATGCTTCACCGTCATCGAACGGAACTTATGACAGGTAAACAACTTACCATTCTTTCCCACTCTCTTCTGACAGAAGAACGCCGGACCGCCCGGCATTTTCTTATGGATTAAAAACGCTACTATAGGGAATATCCACCAAATTAAAAGCAATCCACATAGAGATGCTATAATATCAAAGAGTCTTTTGAATATCATTTTGTCTAAATATATTGTTTTCGAATTATTCCAAAGTTTCATTGTGGAATAAACACCTCACACATAGCTTCATTCGTAGCTAAGAAAATCCATTTAAAGGTATTGTATCTTTTTTCGATGTCCATTCCCCAAAGAGTTCCTACATTTTCTATTTCTTTTTCAATATTGTCTTCTGTTATTTCATCAATAGATAAATGTTTATTATTTTGATTAATCCAGCAATTCCAAGCCTCACTGTTCATCAATTGACGTTTCCTTTCTTCAAAAGGCATTGTTGAAGGGAGCATTTTCTTCAATCTGAACTTTGCGAGTTCCCATATATACATTATCCTATATGTGGGATTTTGTCTTTGCTTCTTTTGTTCTTCTGAAAGTATCGATATAAATTCTGTATCACTTAATTCTGGCTGTTGTCTCCAATAAGCATTTAAAGCTTCTGTATCAGACTTTTGCATTTCTTCAATACGCTTATAGTCTTCTGCTTTATATCTTACGACATAAGGACTATCACTTTGTTTTGGTTCATTTCCATACCATAGTTGTTCAACTGTTGGTGGATTTACTGCAAATATTGAAGAGTTTAAACTATAATCTGTCTTACGTAAATCCTTATAAGGTACAACCCACGACTCATTCCTATAATATACATTTAATAAATATAAAGCAGCCAAAGCATGTAATACAGCTTTTACGTTACCATACTTTAGAGAAGCGAACCTATCGTGTTTTACCGCTTGATAAGCTTTACCCCAATATGTTCCTCCTCTTTTATGGGCTTCTTTTAATGGTCTTAACACTCTGTTTTCCTCTTTCGTAAGATTGAAGAAAGGCGCTACAACTAAAACTCTTTTATTATGAGTTGCCCACTTTATATCAATTAATTTCAAGCAGTCCTCATCAAAAAACAGTGTTTTATCACCCCGTTCTTTTGTGCCACCATTAGCATGATACAATTCTTTTGAGATAGCCTCTATTTGAACGCAACAACGCACTAATAAGTCTGCCAAGTGTGGGGAAAAAGTGTTCAGTTGTGCATCATAAGATTGCGTTGTTTCCGCACCATTATGTCGCACAGTTATCTCATCTGTAATAAAGATGTACCTTGACACTTCTATCATCTCTTTTTCGAGATTCAAATATGTTTGCCAAAAAATATCAGACTTGTTCATTCTATATTATTTAATGATTGGCATTTCAATTTATTATTCACTATAAATACCCATGCTTCTTCCTCCACCCATAATGCCAACACTTCCATATTGGCGAGAGCAATACTTCCTGTGGATAATAGCGAACAAAACGAAGGTTTCTTGCAAACTGAGCAAACCCTCTCTTTATTCGTTTCTCTTTGTTTATCCTTGTTATGCGGTTGTCATATTGTCCGAAGTTACCTGCCAATAGAATCTCCTTCAATAGGAAAAGTCCAGACTTTCTTGACGATTCACAAAGCAAATATTCACCATTCAATCCCAAAACCTCTTGCAAAACAAACATTGCCGCACCTGCAAAATCTTTCATGCCAAAACGACAAATGGTTTTATACGCACGCTTTCGCTCTTCCTTTGTACTATTCGTCAATATATAGTAATAGTCGAGCATTTGCCTTAAGCCTATACCCTCAGAAAAAAGATGGCGATAGATATGCAACAAAGAATAAACAAGATTAAATGAAATAGTTGGATAAGCAAAACCTACTGCAGAATCAAAGTTCTCAAATTGCTCCTTCGCCTTTAATCCAAACCAGGAAGTCAGGCGATGGTCATAAATAAAATTATAAGAATAACTAGGCTTAAAATGAATCTCTACTTGCGCATCATTGAAGAACTGCATATCAGCATGTTTAATATCAACATGCGATATTTGCACTCCATGTTGCTTTGCGTATGACACTACAGAAGAAACAGGGGCAAGCTTACCCTCAGAGGTTCCCACCCACATATCAATATCACCACTTTGGCGATATTCCGGTTTAGGATAAAGCAAAGCCACACCTTGACCTTTGAGCACACATCCCTTAAGGTGTCCTTCATTTAGAATGTTATACAATTCAGCACAACGTGTATTCAGTTTGGCATTTGTTTTTTTTATTATCTCCGTCATAGCATACCACCTCAAGAGCAACTCTCTTTTAGGTCGTTGTTCGTTAGGCAGCCTTTCTATTCCACAGAAAAGGAAGCCCAGCAATGATTGTTTTTGTGCAAAATAAAAGAGTCGTTTCCAATCTTCATCTGATGGGCAACCTAAAAACTTATCCTTATTACCAATTGCAATCTGTACAAATTCAAATTCCAGCATCTTATCTGAAAATTTTATAAGCAATCTTCTTAACCCACGGAGGCGAAACCAACATGCAGAACATCATATATCCGAACACTGTTGCTCCGAAGCCATATCCAAGGGTCTTGTTGATGATTTTACGGTCGTGCAATTGCTTCTTTGCAAAACCCCAACCGTTACGACGCTTTTTGAACAATGAGTTGGTGAAACGGAAACGCAACACTACATCCGGTAAGTTAGCATGTTTTGTTCCTGCCTTCATGCCGTCAAGCCAAAGCATAGTATCTTGGTTCTGTCTGTACTCTGGGCGATACTTACATCCAGCCTTGTCAAAGAAACTCTTGTGAAACATCACTGCAGGATGGGCATGAGGATTTCTGCGGGCAAAGAAATTATAGCAATCATCCGATGTCAACGGATAAACGATTGTCTTTCCTCTACTCTCGCTATTCTCGTCAATCTCCTCTATGGCTCCACCCACAACATCTATTTCAGGATGTTGTTGCAGATAAGCCATCTGTTTTTCAAAACGCTCAGGCATCGAGATGTCATCGGCATCCATTCGGGCTATATACTCATAACCCTCCTTGAAACAGATGTCAAGCAAATCGTTCAGCACAATGGCAAGACCGCGGTTCTCCTTGAACCATTCCACAGTCACGCGCTCATCCTGCTCATATTTTTTCAAACACTCTTCCAAATCCTTACCTACAGGACCATCCACCCCAATAAAAAGGTGAATGTCCTTGTATGTTTGATTTAGAATACTGTCAAACGACAGTTTAATATACTGAACTTTATCGTTCTTGTATACAGGTAAAATTACTGCTATTTTTTTCATCTTAATCTAATTTTACATAATATAATCCTCTATGTCCTTCAAAGACACTGTCAAAGCATATAGCCTTTCCATCTTGACGCCAACGAGGATGAAGGTCACAACGAGTGTCATTATCATACTTGAATGGAGAGAATACCTTTGCCAACACCTTTACGCTTTCACCCTTAGTGTCTGTATCAAGTCCTATCTTAACCTCTTGAATACGCGAACGGCTTGGATAGGTGTCAAACACTACAAGATTGTTGTTGGTAGGACAATAACTCGGATGACCGTCATTGCTTAACTGAGGCCAGATATGGGTCCATTCTTGTGTCTTGTCTTTCATCAGATAATAGCCAGGACCAACTTCCTTTTTCCTTTCAAAAGCAATTATTTCCTCGTCATTCTTCCAATAGCAATGGCTCACCATGTCGTCGTCGCTCAATACATACATGTCTGAGCCATCGACATTACATGTTACTAAACGGGTATACTTTCTTTGACCACAGAACCAACGATACAACACCATGAATCGCTTTCCGTTTGGCGAAAGCATCAAATGGTTCACCTTATGCACACTTCCCTCCTCCTTCATTTCGTGACGAGGCTCAAAGTTTGCGAAGTCAGTATATTTCAACAAATCTGTTGTCTTTCCCGTTTGAATGTCTATCTTCCATACAGCAGTAGCATTAGGCAACGCCACAGCCTTTGTTTTCTCAGGCAGTTCGGCATATCCATAACCCAATCGCAGACTATGCAAGCGAGAGAAATCCAAGCTTAAACCAGTCTTGCCATCGGCAGAAACAGTATAACAAGGCATTGGCAGAACTCTCTCTTCCATCGTCTCCACGTTAAGTATCACAGAGCAATACTTACCCTCACGCATATCATTATACAATATGCGAGACTTGAAATCTGGTCCCAGCCATTGTGCCATACATCCTTGCTGCACATTCCAAGTGTGAGTTGTTGCTATATGCTTTACCTTATTGCCGTCCTTAGTGTCAATAAGCAGAATATCTGCTGTACCCAAAGGGTCTGGCTCACTCCAAGTGTCCTTAGCCCTCATGCAAATCATATATCGCATAGTGGCATCCCATGGCGACTTGTCGTAGTAACCAAAGAAATATTCATGTGAAGGGTCGTCAGGCGACACTTTTATAATATCGCCCTCCGACTTTATCTTCTTACTAACAGCATAACAACCCAACTGGTATGCACGCTTAATATATTTCTTAACTCCAGGAACTTTATTCAACTGGTAATTTATCTTCTGCTCTAAACTCATAAAAAGATGATGTTAACTATTAATTATTCAACTTTCCCTTAAGAAGCGACAAAACTGATTTAGTTGCTTTAAAATTTATAGCAAACAGAATCGATAAGATTTTTCTGCTCATTGGTATAGGACCTTTCAATAATAATGGCAAATTATGCCTGTGTTCATTCACGAGCTTCTTAATTATCTCTATTTCGTTTAATGATTTGTCTCCTATTCCCCATACAGCAATTCTACTAAGCAAAGAAAAAGCAGTACGTGCTTTCTTTACCTTGCCCAAGAAAGCTATATTTCCATATGTTTCCGATTGGGTGAGATTGAACAATTCCTCAGCAGCTTCATACAGTTGGAAATCTCTTGCTTTTAGTTTTCCAGATGAAGTACTATTTCCTTCTTGCCAATAGAAATAGCATATTTTATTTGTTACAACCCATTCTTTGCAATCTCTGAGCACTTTATACTTATAATCTATATCCTCATTTATCTTGCCTTCTCTAAATTTATATTGTTTTGCTGTAGGTGCCTCGAAGAGGCACCTACACACGGAAAAGCCTCCGCTTTTCCGTGTGGAGGATTCCAGATAATAATCAAGGATTTCCTTGTCCTTATATACATTTATGACTTCATTTGGTTGCTCAAAATTAATATTTTCAACATCTGTCAGTTTTACATCAAACTGTATCACATTGGCATCTTTATATTTTCCAAGCAAAGCCATACAGTATTCATACGTATCTTTTGCAATCCAATCATCACTATCTATAAATGTAATATAATCGCCAGTAGCAACGGACAGTCCTGTGTTCCGGGCACAGGACAGTCCACCGTTTTCACGGTGGACTGTCCGTATTCGCGCATCGCGCGAAGCCCATTCATCACACATCTTTGGACAATTGTCAGGACTACCATCGTCTACAAGAATTATCTCTAAATTTTTATACGTTTGGTTTACTACAGATTCTACACATCTGTCAAGATATTTTTCTACACCATATACAGGTATTATTACTGATATTTTTGGAGTCATTTTCTATTTAAATAAGTTATTCAAAAAGCTATTCCACTTGTCAAAAATCACTTGATTCGTATGTGTTTCCCCTAAATGTCTTGCTTCCTTTGCAACACGTTTTGCTACATCTGGGTTATCCAACAAATACGACATTTTATCTGCTAAGGCATTAACATCTCTTACTGGTACAATAAAACCATTCTTACCATCTTCTATTAGAGTTCTTGCTCCTCCAGGACGACAATCTGCAGAGATACAGGGTAGTCCTAGAGACATTGCTTCCATTAGCGCATTAGGCATTCCTTCATAATCAGAAGGCAAGACAAAAAGACGTGCAGTGCGAATACAGTCGAATATATTTTTTTGACTTGGATGTAAAGTCACTCTTACTTCCATACCCAATCGATTTATTTTCTCCTGCAATTCGTCATGCATATCTCCATCTCCGTAAAAATCAAGATGAATATCAGGATATCGCGATGCTATCTTACAGAAAGCATCAAGCAATAAATGTGGATTTTTCTGATGATGTAATCTACCTACTGTTACAATCCTATTATCACTTTTCTCTGCTATCGGATATTTATCTTGCGGAACTGACACAGAATTATGAATAACGATAGCCTTTTGTTTTTTTCCGATATTGAAGAAATCTCTTGCTCCTTCAGATTGGAATACTAAGGCATCTACATGTTGACATGTATAATTCCTTACATTCCCCAATAAACCTGAATATTCACTATCATAAGGGTCTCCACGTTCAGAATAAAGAATCTTGCCGCATTTTCTCTTCCCTACAAGAAGTGAAAAATATGCACCTTGTAAATTATAGTTTATTGTTACATCTGGCTTTATATTCTTTATTGTTTTTTTAAAAGCTATAAAGCGTTTTACGATTCCCAATTTTCCCTTTTCCTTTTCAGCCAAATTATAGATTTTGACATTTTCAGAAATAGGATAATGTGAATTAAACTCATTCAGTACAATCATGTGTACATCATGCCCTCTAATCGCCATTTCATTCGAGAGCATTATTATCTGACGTTCTGCCCCTCCGGCTCCGTGAAGGTAGGCTATTGTTGCTATTTTCATTGTATGCAATTTTTATTTATACAATAATGTATCATATACCATTTGGAGTACATTTACGTTTTGTCCCTTATCAAACATTTCTTTTACAATATAAGAATGTTCTTCCAGCTTTCTCTTCATCGAATCATATTGCGTTAGAGACTCCTTTACTGCTTTCACAAATTCTTCTGCATTATTCATCTTAAATAGAAAAGCCAAATCGCCATTTAAGGAGTATTCTAAAGACTCTTCCGTTTCGGCTGCAACAACTATAGTCTTGTTTATTATGCCCTCTGCCAATGCAAGATTAGCGTGTGGTATTGTAAAATAACTGACAAGGCATGTACATTGATCTAACAAATGTTTTATTTCATAAACATTAGGTATACATACGATTCTCTTATCCGACTTGATTATATTATTCAGTTCATACCCATAAAAGCCTCGTATACCATTATCTGATAGCCACATTTTGATGCGCTCTTTCCAACATTTCCCAAATTGTTGAATGCTATTTCCTAAAACCAACAGTCGCAAATTGTCGTCTTTCAAATATTTAGAGAACAACTCCGCAACTTCTTTAGCACCTTTATTTGGAGCCCGTCCACCAGTAAATAGAAGCACCTTCTTATCAGATAAATCGTCCTTAAAAATATCTGACACAGGGATATCTTTATATCTATCCGTAAAATCTATCCAGTCGTATACAATAGTCGTTTTGTTTTCAATATAAGGGACCTGTTCAGCAGCAAATTTGTTTATAGCCACAACATGATCGGCATATTTTTGAATGAAAGTCTGAAGGCTACGAAGCTGCTTTTTATGTTCAGCAAATGGCCAATGCTCCCTTATATGAATAACTGTCTTATATCCCATTTCTTTTGCTGGTTTAAGATAGGGATAAAGCATCATAGAATTTAGGTAAACCAAATCAGGATTAATCCGTTTTAGTTTTTCCATGAAACCACCAAATGACTTGTTTATCTTACAATATTTCGCTATGGTTCCTCGTTTCCACAATGACAAATTATATGGGGTTGAGTCTAACTCTGGATAAAAAAACACATCTATTCCCAATTTCTCAATTTCATCAACCAATGGTCCATTACAGGCTAATAGTACAGTGGGAATATATTTATTTCTGTCTATGTTCTTTAATATGTTCAGTAAACAATAGCTTCCTCCACCTATTGTTGAACAATGAAATACATATAATATCTTCTTCATTACGATTTATCTTATATTCAAAAAATCAACAAGTTTTTTTGTCTCTTTGAGATAGTTGAACTCCTTATGGGCGAGATTCGCCCCTGCCTCACCTATTTTTTTTGCTTCTGTAGGGTGATCTATTATCCAAATCATTTTTTCTGCAAAAGCTTTTTCGTTGTTGGGTTCAACTACAAAACCATTTATGCCATCTTTCACAAACAAAGGGATGTCACCAACTGCTGTAACTATAGCAGGTGATTTTGAAAGAAGGTATTCGCCTAATTTTCCAGGAAAACCGTTTTTGGCTTGTATATTGTTTGGGCGCGATAGTACAACTGCTTCAGCACCCGCTAAAAAAGACGGCATATCCCTGGCAGATACAATTCCGATGAAGAGAACATTGCTTGAAATTCCTAAATCTGTAACAAGATTCCTTAAAGTTCTTTCATCTTCTTCGTTGGCAAAAGTCCCAGCTATTCTCAACTCTACATTTGATTGTCTTTTTATGACAGTTTGGAAGGCTTTCAAAAGGATGTCTACTCCGTCTTTGTATGTTGAGATTGTTCCGCAATATGCGAAATATGGATGTCCATTCTTTTGAGGTGATATATTTATAAAACGATTTTCATCCGCTATCATATTGACTATCGATAATCGTTTTGCATCAACTCCATTTTCCATAAACAATTGCCGCAAAGATGTCGAGATTGTTATAATACCTGTTGCTTTTGCACAGTCCTCAAAATATTGTGACATAGAAGGATGATAGACTTTACTTCCAAGTTCATACATACTTGGATGTTCCGTTTTTTCCACAAATACATTGACTCCTTTTTTCCTCAGTAAAAAATGAAGCATATCTGCCATGTTATACATATAGACAGTGTCTCCCGCTTTTACTCTAAATAAGAATGACAGAACAAAAAGGACATAACACAAATGCTTTAGATATTTATTATTTATATAATACCATTTGTCCCAATAGTACTCAACGTTTATGTTCGACAGATTGGATTCAATCTTGCTCTTTCTCTTGTCTGTCAAGAAAAACAAAACATTTGTTTGCACCCCTAATTCAGAAAGCCCTTTCATATATGCAAGCATTCTGTTCGTGGCAGCAGTATTTGGATTATATGAATAATTCAGAAAATAAAAGTTCTCCATAACCCTATTCTATCTTAGATATTATTTTATTAGACAATTTATGAAATATATAAGCTGTAAGAATCCCTATCACAATTACAATCAAAGCTTTTACCCCCCCCGATAGTGTGATTGCATCTGATGTCATGATTATGTGACCAAGGTAAATATTGGTTAGATAAGACTCCAAACTCATCTTACCCATAAATAAAAGAATCTTGTTTATGAACTTACATTTGCAAATAAAAGCTATGATGGTTCCTAATAAACAGATAATGGCCAAACCTCCACCTAAAGAAAAGCTGCAAAAATGCCATAACAATAGTCCAACCAAAACTATAAAGCACATTGAAAATGTATTTATTCTATACCCGTTTTTAACGTATGGTGCTATTATTATACCTAATATAAAGATGGGTATTCCGAGAGTTACGAACTGTATGTTTCGTACAATATCGTTCCCTAAAGGGATATAAGAAAATCCAAGTAAAAGTATTATCAAAACAGAAACAGTGATAACTTTTGCCTTTGAGGTATTTGCAAACTTTACAATATATGGTGTAAGGAAATACAGAGGGAATAGCATTGCAACATACCAAGCACCTTTATGATGAAACCAAAATTCCAATGTCGTGATATACAGCAAGAAGTCAGACAGACTTGCAGGAATATTCAGAACTATTCGCAATGGATATATTGATATTGCAATCAATAAAAATGGTATTGTAATTCTTACATATCGTCTATTATACCATTGTATTAAACTTATGTTCTCTTTCGACAGTGAATGATACATGCCAATACCGCTGACGAATAAGAAAAGTTCAACACCATAATTTCCGAACCATAATAATTTCTCTAAGAATGGAAAGTTTGAATAGTTTATGCCTCGAATATGACAGAGAATAATCATTATAGCTGCAAAGCCCATTATCTGAGTCCTGTACTTGCTATAAACAGAAAGGGCTAAGTTCATTTGTCTAAAATGGTTTTGAATTCGAAAAATGACTCTTTCCAATTATCTGCGTGAAAGAAATCATTGTATTCTTTTAACGTCAATACGATAAAGAATATAATAAGCAATGGTTTTAGTTTTTTTATACTTATTTTCTCAAAAGCATATGGTAGTGCCACTATTGAAAATATAGTAAAGTACCATGCTAAACGCCCCATCATAGGTATAATCTGATCTGTTAGAAACAAGAACGTTCCAAATATGTATAAAATAGAGTACTTAACAATCCTTTCGTCATGACAAGATACTAAAGACTTCAAACACACTACTACTGGAAAGAAATACATAATCAATCCAAACATTGACTTAGCAGCGCTTGCCTCATATTTATTGCCCAAAAGATATTTGTCATCGAACTTTTCCAAGGCATCAAAAGAGTTAAGTGTTGATGACATTATGTTTAGAATAAAATCTTTGGCTGCGAAAAACATAATAAATAGTCCAAAGAAAGCTAAAGCAACTACTTTTTTCCGTTTTATAAAATCCAAATACAGCAATAGAATAAAAGGTATACATACTAAAGCTGAACTATGAATACCCAATGCTAAAGCTAAAAAAACAAGAGGTCGTACTTTTTCTTTATCTATTATATATGGTACTGCTAATACAATCAAAGCCATAGCTAAACCCTGTCGCATCATAGATAATTCCATTGGAAAGAATGATGCAGTAAAGAAATAGATAAACAATCCTAACGGCCATAAATAAGATGGCAATTCTTTTTTAATAAGGCAATAATATGCAAAACTATTAACACTTGTTACAAAAGCAACCAGCCATTGAAACCCTAAAGGACTGAATAATCTATTCAATAAGAACCAAATGGGATCTTCAATCTCACCTTTCTGCAAATCTGATAATGAGAAAGAGAAATTGTTATTTTGCACAAATTTCACAGAATATGAAATGAAGTCATTTCCATACTCAAACCTTAATCCCATAATTATTGTAAGTAATATGAAACCAAGCGCAAGTCCATTGTTGCACTTCTTTTTATATTCTAAATATGCTAATAGCATAGAGAATAAACTTATAGCAACTAATACGTACATTATAAAATCTTATTTTATATATTTTATCAAAATAGATTTTCCCTCATTGCAATATTCTAATAAGGATGTATCTACATCGTCCCATTTTACGTCCATTTCAAATATATTCGCAACTTTGTCTATTCGTGATTTATGTAGTATGCATTTTATTAAACCACATTTGTCTAAAAGTGTATAAAGACGATCATTCATTCCGACATTTCCTTCTTTTTCTGTTATTACAGCAAAAGGTACATGGAATTTTAAACACATTACCACACAGTGAAATGAATCCGTGATAACAAACTTTGCATGTCTAATATTACTCAGCCAACCTTCCATAGAATAATCATTATCGTCATTATTCCACAGAATGTTGTTTCCTTTCAATATATTGTTTAATGCTGCTTTTCTGTCATTAATGTAGCGGATAAAAAAACTATATATATAAGAAGTATTTGTTATTTTTGGGGGAGCAGACATTTTTTGATAAAACTCAGATGGCATTAAAATAGTTGGATCTGGAACGACTTTTACATCTTCTCTTCCCATAGATTTCACAATATCAATACCTGATTTTTCACGTACTGTTATTACATTAAATTTTCTGATATAATTTGCAGCAATATTGCAAGCATTATTTGGATAAGAAACGCAACCAAAACTCAATGCATAACCAATACGCAAGCCATCAAAAGGGAACCCAAGGAAAAATGTAGGAGATATAATACTTGCACCTTCTCCAGACAAAAGAAAAGAAGGGTTAGCCACTTGATCACTTCCTGATATTATAGCATCAAATTTAGAAACAAAAGGCGATAAATCCATATATGAATAAAACCTCTTTGTCTGATGAATGTATTTTGCACGGAATTTTGTTAATACAAATTCTTTCCTCCTTTCTCTAAAATACCCTATAAGATTCTTAAACTTACGAAAATGCAAAAATGTATATAGATTGTCATCATATTGTTTTGGCTTATAATTGATAACCTGAACTTCATTGCCTAATGATTCAAGAAAATTTTGCAGAGCATAGCATTGTAATATAGCCCCATAGTTAGTT
>ENA-ORMX01001752-ORMX01001752.1-human-gut-metagenome-genome-assembly--contig:-NODE-1752-length-13648-cov-2.102553_pt1 | contig 13648 bp, 10 predicted proteins | sample MGYA00242108_ERZ509007 | MGnify/ENA primary metagenome ERZ509007 (study PRJEB26280, sample SAMEA2338745) | human gut metagenome | biome: human gut; feature: human-associated habitat; material: faeces...
TTAAGAGTAAGAATATTACTTGTCAGCTTAGTGAGTCTTTCGGTCTCAAAAAGCATTATACCTATATATTTATCAAGCATTTCAGGTGGAATAGTTCCATCCTGGATAGCTTCCAGATATCCCTTGATAGAAGTAAGCGGAGATCTGAAATCGTGAGATATATTAGACAGGAACTTCTGCTGGAATTTATCTGATTCATTAAGCTGTGAAGCCATGTAATCAAGAGACATTCCAAGACGTCCAATCTCATCATTATGCATAGGTTTAACGTGGTAGGAAAGATTACCTTTACTGTATTCGTTAGTTGCCCTTGTGATTTCTTTAATAGGTCTGTGAACCTGAAAGAAATATAGAACAAGGAATGCAGATGACAGAATAAGTACAATTGCAAGTGTAAGATAATTTGTGTTAAATGTGTCATAAACGCGTTCAACGATGGCAGATTCAGGTATATTAATAACAACATAACCCTTAATTTCGAAGGAGTTAGAGATAGGCGAAAAAACACTTAATGCAGGTTCGGAAAACAGTCCGTAAAAATCCCATAAAATATCGTGTTTTCCTTTGAGGTCACCATAGTCAAAATCATTGATTGAGAATAAAATCCTGTCCTCATTACTCTTGTCCGTGGAACTGTTGTTAGTATCAAGAATAACATCACCAGAAGGAGTAATGAACATAATTCTGGTGTCGTTAAATGTGGATAATGATTTCATTTCAAGTTCTATTCGTCTCAGCTTGGATTCTGCAAGATAATCAAGAGCATATTCGTTTGCTATTTCATTAGCCTGAAGATACAGTCTGTCAGAATAATAATTGTATATGTGCTTATAATCTGCTTTATAGCATATTGTTGATACAAGAATAAAACTGATTACACATATAGCTATATATATGAAAATGTGTTTGCTGAGTGTACTGAATCCTTTCAATGTTAGTCTGCCTCCCTTGTTCTGCCCTTTTTATTTAGTTACGAACTTGTAACCAATTCCCCATACTGTTTCAATATTCCAGTGGGCATGATCTTTGATTTTCTCACGGATTCTCTTAATGTGTACATCAACGGTTCTTGTATCTCCGATATATTCATATCCCCATATATTGTCAAGAAGCTGTTCTCTTGTAAACACCTGATTAGGAGCAGATGCTAAGAAATATAAGAGCTCAAGTTCCTTAGGTGGCATCTCGACATTTTTGCCCATATAATTAACCGAATAATTATCGAGGTTGATAGAGAGGTCGGGGTAATTGACACATTTGGCATTAGAAGAATCAATACCGATACTCTGAGGCATATGGTATCTTCTAAGCACAGCCTTTACACGGGCAACCATCTCTTTTGTTTCAAAAGGTTTGATAATATAGTCATCTGCACCAAGCTCAAGTCCTAGTACCTTGTCAAATGTTTCGCCTTTGGCGGAGAGCATAATTATAGGAACATTGTTATTCTTTCTTATCTCACGGCACACCTGATAGCCGTCAATACCGGGAAGCATGAGGTCTAAAAGAACGAGATTGGGCTTGAATACAGAAAGCTCAGACAGAGCACTTTCTCCATCATACACAATCTTTGTTTCGTAACATTCTTTTGTAAGATACAAAGATATAAGTTCTGCAATATTTTCATCATCATCTACAATAAGTATTCGCTGTTTAGATGCCATAATAATATCCCCCAATAATAATTATTTGAAATCAACAATAGTTACACCAGCATCACCCTCGCCGATTTCGCCGAGGCGGAAGCTCTTTATATATGGAACACCGCGAAGATAAGCGGTTACACCGTTTCTTAATGCGCCGGTTCCTTTACCGTGAACGATACGGACCTGTGGAATCCTGGCAATGTAAGCGTCATCAAGATATTTATCAAGGCGGGCAACAGCCTCGTCAACTGTACAGCCGAGAAGATTAATCTCAGTTGATATTCCTGCTGACTTGCTCATCTTAATCTTACCGGAACCGCCAGCAGCCTTAGATGGAGCTTCCTTTGGCTCTTTATAATCTGAAAGAATCTCAAGATTCTTGATATCAATCTTAGTGCTTAATGCACCTACTTGAACAGTAACCTGCTTCTTGGCTGGATGAATTGCAGAAACAGTACCGGAAACATTCATAGTAAGAACTTTTACATGCATGCCTGTCTTGAATTCAGATATATCATGTGCCTTGTGTGCTTTAACCTTGGCAGGCTCTACCTTTAACTTTGCCTGATTCTTATTCATCTTCTCACGGACAGCAGTACGGTGCTTTTCAAGCTCAGCAACTGTCATTCCGTGCTTGTTCATGGCTTTGATAGTTTCATCTGCGAAATCCTTGGCTTCTTTTAAGATGGCAGCAGCCTGTTCATTGGCCTTACGGATAATGTTGTCAGTTCTTTCATCAAGCCTTTCATTCTTAGCCTGAAGCTTTTCTTTAAGAGAGGCAATCTCAGCCTTATAGCTTTCAACCTCAGCCTGCTCCTTCTCAAGAGAAATTCTTGCATGCTCAAGGTCAGATACGATATCTTCAAAATGTACATCTTCCGCGTTAAGTCTTTCTGATGCGTCAGAGAGAATATAATCAGGAAGTCCAAGCTTTTTAGAGATTGCAAATGCGTTACTTTTTCCCGGAATGCCTATAAGCAGTCTGTAAGTAGGACGGAGCGATTCAACATCGAACTCACAGCTTGCATTTTCAACACCTTCAGTAGAAAGCGCATAAAGCTTGATTTCACTGTAGTGAGTTGTTGCCATGGTTGTAACACCGCGCATCTTAAGGTCATTAAGGATTGCGATAGCAAGGGCAGCACCCTCTGTAGGGTCAGTTCCGGCACCAATCTCATCGAAAAGTACAAGGCAGTTTTCATCAGCTTCTTTAAGGATCTTAACAGTGTTGGTCATGTGTGATGAAAATGTACTTAAACTCTGTTCAATACTCTGCTCATCACCGATATCAGCGTATATATTCTTAAATACGGCAATGTCTGAATGGTCAAGAGCCGGAATGAATAAACCTGATTGTGCCATAAGTGTAAGAAGTCCTACTGTCTTTAAAGAAACAGTCTTACCACCTGTGTTAGGACCAGTGATGATTAGAAGCTTAAAATCTGTTCCTAGATAGATGTCAATAGGAACAACAGTATGCGGCTCGATAAGCGGGTGACGTCCTTTTTTGATATTGATAATTCCTGATGTATTCATGACCGGACGGCTTGCATGCATATGTCTGGCAAGCTGTGCCTTTGCAAATATACAGTCAAGTTCGACAAGTATTTCATAATCACACAGAAGCTCCTCAGTATGTTCACCGGCTTTCACACTTAAGTCAGCAAGAATAACTTCAATCTCTGCTGCTTCCTTAAGCTCTAACTCACGGATATCATTATTGAGCTTTACAACTGCTGCAGGCTCAATAAAGAGAGTAGAACCAGTAGATGACTGGTCATGTATCATACCAGGAAATGCTGACTTATATTCAGCTTTAACTGGCAGACAGTAACGTCCCTGTCTTGTGGTAATAACATAATCCTGAAGATAAGTCCTGTAAGTAGGAGAATTAAGCAATTTGTTAAGTTCAGAATGTATTCTGTCATTGGCTATTGATTTGCTTCTTCTGATACTTCTTAAGTTGGAACTTGCGTCATCACTTATCTCATCTTCAGAGATAATACATTTCTTAATCTGGGAATTGAGAGCATCAACAGTTGCAAGGTTTTCAAGCATTCCTGATATAGAATCCTCACGATGCTCATAGTAATCCTTAACATGCTTTGCACATGAAAGGATGGCACTTATGTTAAGAAGCTCTGATATATTAAGGGAGCTTCCAACCTTAAGTCTCGCAACAGAAGCACGTATATCCTTAGTCTGGCTGAAATCAACAGTACCTTTCTGAAAAATTCTTGAAAGTGCATCATTAGTCTCATCGAGACGTAAGTTGATGTCTGTTATATCAGTCATAGGCTTTAAGTTACGAAGTATTTTCTTAGCTCCGTCACAGCAGGCATATGAAACAAGCTGGTCGGTAATTTTATAAAATTCCAAAGTGGATAAAGATTTCTTATTCACGAAAGACCTCCAAAAACTAAAAACAATCTTTTCATACTTTATAAGTTTACAGCATTTAAGGTAAAAAAACTATATTTTGCTTATAAATATTTACATGTAAGTCATAAATTGTTCATAATCGTAATATAAACTATGATATAATTGTATTCATAAGAGACGAAAATTACATAAGGAGTCCGAAATGGGAACTAATGAAGATGATAAGGAAAAGTATGACCTGTATACAGAACAGGTAGTTCTTCATCCGGCTAAGAAATACAAGTGGCTTATAAGAATAGGCAAGTTGCTGCTTTTTGCTGTTTCTGTCGTAATAGCGGCAACTTTGTTTATGGTATTTTTATATCCGGTATTACAGAAAAGGATTGAAGAAAAGAATAAGGACAAGAATGTCATATATATCCAGAAGGATAATTACATACTTGCAGAGAACCAGACGGCAGAATATTCAGATATATTGACAGAGAAGGACCTGAAAGATAATTATGAGGCTGCTATGGCAGCTCTTCGCGCAAAAGTTGAGGATGTTAATAAATGTGTGGTTTCTGTTGACATTGAACAGCCATTTTCTAATGTTCCGACAATTGAAAGCAGTCAGACAGAGGTGGCAGGACTTGTGGTTGCCAATGTTAATTCAACATATCTTGTGCTTACAAGTTCAAGCCTTTTAGAACCTGGAATGAATTATATAGTAAGGCTTTCTGATGAAGTCCAGACAGAAGCTGCATTTGTATGCAGAAATACAGCTTCAGGAATAGGAATTGTGAGTATTAATGCATCTAAGCTTACAGCTGAACAACGTAACAGTATCGCAGTTGCGCAGCTGGATAATTCTTATATGGTAAAGCAGGGAGATCTTGTGATTGCATCAGGAAAGCTTTATGAGACTTCGAAAGGCGTGTCATACGGAACAATTGCAGGTTCTAAGGTTGAGTATAGTAAAGACAGCGGTTATGAGGTTTTTGAGACAAGTGTAAGTATTACGGCGGGCGGTTTTGCCATATTGTTTAATTCTGAAGGAAATGTAGTTGGTGTATCTAAGGCTTCAACAGATACAAGTTCGAAATTCATTGGAATATCTGACCTTAAGGCACAGATTGAGACTATGATTAATGAGCATGGAATCATGTACTGTGGTATTACAGGACAGAATGTAACAGAGGAGCTTGCAGCCAAATACGGACTTCCGAGTGGTGTATACATATCTAATGTGGATATTGATTCACCGGCTTATTATGCAGGATTGCAGGCAGGAGATGTAATTAATGGACAAAGTGTTTTGACAATTCAGCAGTTTAGTGAGAAACTATATCAGTGCGCTGATGGAGAAGCTATGTATGTGACAGCTATGAGGCAGGGAAAAGATGGCTATTCAGATGTAGCATTTTCAGTAAGTGTACAGCTAAAACAACTTAATTAACGGAGGCAGAAGGATTTATGCGTTATATAGAGACTCTTAAAGATGGTGAGAGAATTTCAGAGGTATATCTGTGCAAATCAAAATCAATAGCACTTACTAAGACAGGCAAGGAATATGCCAATGTAATGCTTGCTGATAAGACAGGACAGATTGACTCTAAGATATGGGACCTTAATTCAGGCGGAATTGCTGAATTTGATGTTAATGATTATGTTGCGGTAACAGGACAGGTAACAAGCTATAACGGAGCATTACAGTTTAAGATAGAGAGAGCAAGAATTGCATCAGAGAATGAATATGTTGCAGCAGATTATGTACCATCTTCAAGATATAATATTGATAATATGTTTGCAGAACTGATGAAGTATGTAGACAGTGTTAAGAGTACATATATGAAGCAGCTGTTATATTCTTTCTTTAAAGATGAAACATTTGCAAAGAAGTTCAAATGTGTATCAGCAGCCAAGACAGTACATCACGGTTTCGCTGGCGGATTGTTAGAGCACAGCTTAAGTGTTACAAGATTATGTGACAAGATGAGCAGCAACTATGATTTTCTTAACAGGGATCTGCTTATAACATGTGCAATGCTGCATGATGTCGGCAAAGTTAAGGAATTATCTGAATTTCCTAAGAATGATTACACTGACGAGGGTAATTTCTTAGGACATATCGTTATTGGATATGAGATGGTTATGGAGAAGGTTAAGCAGATAGACGGATTCCCTGATATGCTTGCAATGCAGATTGGACACTGCATACTTTCACATCACGGAGAGCTTGAGTACGGCTCACCTAAGAAGCCATCAATAGCAGAGGCTGTTGCATTATCTATGGCTGATAATATGGATGCAAAGCTTGAGACATTAAGGGAAGCACTTGAAGCCAAGGATACCAACGACTGGCTTGGTTATAACAGATGGCTTGATTCTAATATAAGAAGGACAACTAATGAGTTTTAAGAAAGATGATAAAGTAACATTTGTAATAGAAGATATAGGAACCGGAGGAGAGGGTATCGGCAAGGTTGACGGATATACCCTCTTTGTTAAGGATGCGATAATCGGCGACAAGATTGAGGCAAAAATTATTAAAGCCAAGAAAAATTACGGCTATGCAAGGCTTGAAAAGATTATTGAGGCTTCATCTGACAGAGTGACTCCTGCCTGTCCTGTCGCAAGACAGTGCGGTGGCTGTCAGATTCAGCAGATGAGTTATCAGGCACAGCTTAGATTTAAGGAAAAGCTGGTTGACGATAATCTCAAGCGAATCGGTAAGATAGAAGGGTATGAGTTTTTTCCGGCAATCGGAATGGAAGAGCCTTTCAGATACAGAAATAAAGCGCAGTATCCGGTTGGAACTGCCAAAGATGGAAGCATTGTGATGGGCTTCTATGCAGGAAGAACGCACTCTATTATATCATGTACAGACTGCAAGATTGGTGCTGTCGAGAACCAGTATATTCTTGCTGTGATAAAGAGCTGGATGGAGTTCAACGGTGTTGCACCATATGATGAACAGACCGGAAGAGGGCTTGTGCGTCATGTCCTTATAAGAACAGGCTTCCACACAGACGAGATAATGGTCTGTCTTGTTATTAACGGCACTAAGATGTCTGATAAGTTAAAGGAATCACTTGTAGGACGTCTTACAGAAGTGTCGCTTGATTCAGATATAAGTACTGACAAATGCATCAAATCAATTATGCTTAATTACAACACGGAGAACACTAATGTCATTCTTGGCAGACAGTGCGAGACTCTGTGGGGAAAAAGCTATATTGAAGATTATATCGGTGACATTAAGTATCAGATATCACCGCTTTCGTTCTTTCAGGTTAATCCAAGACAGACTGAGAAGCTGTATGGAAAAGCCCTTGAATACGCAGGACTTACAGGCAATGAGACTGTATGGGACTTGTATTGTGGAATAGGAACAATATCGTTATTCCTTGCCAAGAATGCAAGAAAGGTATATGGTGTTGAGATTGTTCCGCAAGCCATAGAAGATGCTAAGAACAATGCGGCAATTAACGGCATTGATAATGCTGAATTCTTTGTCGGAAAGGCTGAGGAGGTCGTACCACATTTTTATGAAGAAATGGCGCGGCTGGCAGCAGACATATCTGCAACCGAGGTTCAGCGTGAGGAAGCAAGAAAGAGCATTACTCCTGATGTCGTAGTCGTTGACCCGCCAAGAAAGGGCTGCGATGAGTCGCTTCTTGATACTATTGTCAAGATGTCGCCTGAGCGTATCGTGTATGTAAGCTGCGATTCGGCAACACTCGCCCGTGACTTAGGCCTCCTTGCGGCTAAAGGTTACAAGACTGTTAAGGTGCAGCCTGTGGATCAGTTCTCGCATACGGTGCATGTGGAGAGTGTGGCACTGATTTTGAAAGAACAGCCGGCAATTGATTAATGTTGTAGCATGAAGGTATCATTGCACAGAATAGATGCTCAAAATTAAAAGAGAAGTATGTGATTGAAATAAAGCATACGACAAAACAACGCATTGCGTAACATACAAGACTATGTTACAATAATAAAAATGCATTAAGAGGGGATATATTATGACTATAGCAGAGACAATAAAGCAGCTCAGAGAAAGCGTTGGAATGACTAGAAAAGAATTTTCACAGCACACAGGTATTCCTGTGCGTACATTAGAGGACTGGGAGGCAGCAAGAAGAACTCCACCAGAATACATTCCACGGCTGATTGCATACCAGTTAAAGTATGAGGAACTGCTCAGAGAGAAAGAAAATGACAATTTATAATTGAGTTTTAATTTATAAAAAGTGTTCTGATCCGGGCACTTTTTATAAAATTTTAAGTAGCCAGTACAATTATTAGATGTTAATATATTACTATGTAACCCGAAACTGATATTTAAGAGCGAAGGGAGATTTTATTGAAGGCTGGATTATTAAGGACACAATTTAGTTACCAGAATACAGTGGTAAGAGAGAAGATGAAGGAAAAGACAAAGGAGTCTGTTAGTGCGGTAGTACCGATAATGCTTATAGTGTTGCTTCTTGGCTTCACAATAGCACCTCTTTCACCTAGTATACTGGTTGAATTCATTGTTGGAGCCGTGCTGGTTATTATTGGCATGGTGTTTTTTTCTTTAGGGGCAGAATTGTCCATGACGCCAATGGGTGAAAGAGTTGGCGGAAGTATGTTAAGGACTAAGAAATTATGGATGATTGTAGCAATTGGATTTATTCTTGGAGTTATAATTACGATTTCTGAGCCGGATTTGCAGGTGCTTGCAGGACAGGTGGCAGCAGTTCCTAATATGGTGCTTATATTATCTGTAGCAGTTGGAGTGGGTGTATTTCTTGTTGCTGCACTTTTAAGAATACTTTTTGGAATACCGTTAGCGCCGCTTCTGCTAGTGTTTTATGCAATTGTTTTTGCACTTGCGATGTTTGTTCCTAAGGATTTTCTTGCAGTTGCATTTGACTCAGGGGGAGTAACAACCGGTCCGATGACTGTACCATTTATAATGGCTCTTGGTGTGGGTATTTCTTCTATCCGAAACGATAAACATGCCGGCAATGATAGTTTTGGCCTTGTATCATTATGTTCAATCGGTCCAATACTTGCAGTTCTTATTCTTGGAATGGTTTATAGTACAGAGGGTAATTTTACAACAACAGCAATTTCTGAAGTAAGCGATTCTGTTGAACTTGGTAAGCTGTTCCTGTATGAGATACCGAAATATCTGAAAGAAATAGCACTGTCACTTCTTCCGATAGTTGTATTTTTCGGAGTGTTTCAGATATTTGCTCCAAAGATGAATAAGAAGTCGCTTATTAAGATATGCGTTGGACTTGTGTATACATATATTGGACTTGTACTTACAGGTGCTAATGTTGGATTTATTCCAGCAGGTAATTATCTTGGTTCAGTGCTTGCTTCATTATCATTTAGATGGATTATCGTACCTACTGGCATGATAATAGGATATTTCATTGTTAAGGCAGAGCCTGCTGTATATGTGCTTATGCATCAGGTAGAAGAACTGACATCAGGAAGCATATCAGGCAAATCAATGCAGATAAGTCTTTCTGTAGGTGTTGCAGTATCTGTTGGTCTTTCAATGATAAGAGTGCTGACAGGCATCTCAATATTATATTTTCTTATTCCGGGTTATGGAATAGCACTGATACTTACGCTTTTTGTTCCTAAGATATTCACTGCCATAGCATTTGACTCCGGAGGAGTTGCGTCAGGTCCGATGACAGCTACATTTTTACTGCCACTGGCACAGGGAGCATGTCTCGCAGTAGGCGGTAATATTGTAACTGACGCATTCGGTGTTGTTGCCATGGTTGCCATGACACCTCTTATAACTTTGCAGATACTTGGTGTTATATACAGAATCAAGGACAGCAGGAGAGCAAATGTGCCACAGACTGTTACACCTGTTGTGGATATGTTTGCAGAGCTTTCAGATGATGCGATTATTGAATTGTAGAGGTGACGGATATGAGTGAAGTATATGTAATGGTAACAATATGCAGCAGGAAGAATATGCCGCGTTTTGTTGATTGCTATAAGGATTATAATGTTGAAGCAGCTAATATATCGTTAGGCAGGGGAACAGCATCAAGTGATGTACTTGATTTACTGGGACTTGAGGATGACGAGAAGGGTATCCATATGTCACTTGTTACAGAGAATACATGGAAGAATGTTAAGAAGGGGCTTCAGAGTAAGTTAAGAATAGATGTGCCAGGAACCGGAATCGCATTTATAGTGTCGCTAAGCAGTATTGGTGGCAAGAGAGAACTGGGATTCTTAATTGACGGGCAGGAATATAAGAAAGGAGATGAGAGCACATTGAAGGATACGAAACATGAACTTATTGTCGCAATAGCTAATTATGGATATAATACACAGGTGATGAGAGCTGCGGAAGAAGGCGGCGCAACAGGTGGAACTGTGCTTCATGGAAAGGGCGTTGGAATGAAGCGTGCAGAGCAGTTCCTTGGAGTTTCGCTGGTTTCTGAGAAGGAAGTAATTCTTATTGTTGCAAAGTCATCACAGAAAAATGCTATTATGCGTGCTATAATGGACAAAGCCGGCGTAGACAGCAAGGCAGGAACTATTGTGTTCTCACTTCCTGTTACAAGTACGGCAGGACTGCGTATTCTTGAGGATTCGCAGGATGAAGAGGTTAATGATGAAAACAATAATTGACTACCAGAATGATGAAAGAGAAAAGGTTCTGCTTGATGTAAGAGACAAGCAGGAATTCGAGAAGGAAACATATCCCGGAGCAAGAAATTGGTACTGGGAAGAACTGATTAAGGTGCTTGAAGAAACACCTGATGAATTCACACAGCAGTTTGATAAGAGTGTTCCTATATATCTTCTGTGTTATACAGGCTTGCACAGTGATGATCTGGCAGATATTCTCGAAGATATGGGTTATGAGGTCTACAGTCTGTATGGCGGCTGGGGCGCTTATATGAAGTGGAAGTTCGAGAATTATGTCAAGGAAGCACAGGCAGAGAATGAGCTTTCGGGTGAAGAAAGAGTTAAGGAAATAGAGCGGAGCATAGTCAAGAAGTTCAGAAAGCCTATATGGAGAAAGTTCACACAGGCACTTAATGAATACGACCTTATACAGGATGGAGATAAGATTGCAGTCTGTATATCAGGTGGTAAGGATTCTATGCTGATGGCGAAGCTTTTTCAGGAGCTCAAGAGGCATGGAAAGAATAATTTTGAACTAGTATTCTTAGTTATGAATCCGGGATACAATGATATTAATTATCAGGTTATTCTTAATAATGCAAAGATTCTTGATATTCCTATAACTGTGTTTAAATCAGAGATATTCGATACGGTTGCAGATATAGAGGAGTCTCCATGTTATCTGTGTGCCAGAATGAGAAGAGGATATCTGTATAGTAAGGCTAAAGAACTGGGCTGCAATAAGATTGCGTTAGGTCATCATTATGATGATGTTATTGAAACAATTCTTATGGGAATGTTATACGGTGCGCAGATTCAGACTATGATGCCAAAGCTTCACAGCACTAATTTTGAGGGCATGGAACTTATAAGACCACTTTACCTTATAAGAGAAGCTGATATAATACATTGGAGAGATTATAATAATCTTGCATTTATACAGTGTGCATGCAGGCTTACAGAGAGCTGTGCTTCATGTGGTGGCACAGAAAAGGGTTCTAAGAGAGGCGAGATCAAGCAGCTTATCAAAGACCTGACTAAGGTAAGCCCTTACATTGAGAAGAACATATTCAGAAGTGTTGAAAATGTTAATCTTGATACAGTTATTGCGTATAAGCAGTACGGTGTTAAGCATAATTTCCTTGAAAGATATGATGAAATGGGAAGACTCAATGGCGCATCAGGCAGCCAGACAGCAGATAATAAGGAGATGGAATAAATATGTCATCACAATATAATTGCGATTACTGCAATAACCTTGTATATGACGAGGAGATTGAAGGATATGTATGTGATGTTGATATGGACGAGGACGATTACGCAAGACTTTTAAGTTCTTCATATAAGCAGTGTCCATATTATCAGAGCAATGACGAATATAAGATAGTACGTCATCAGATGTAATGTTTATATTAAGGGGGAATCTATGGACGATAAGAGGTATGCGGTTCTTATTGATTCGGACAATATTTCATCAAAATATATTTCTAATATATTAGATGAAATGACTAAGTATGGAGTTATAACGTACAAGCGAATATATGGGGACTGGACAAGTCCGCAGGCGGGCAAATGGAAGAAAGAATTGATGGAGAATTCAATTACACCAATACAGCAGTTTCGCAACACAGTAGGCAAGAATGCTACTGATTCAACACTTATAATTGACGCTATGGATATTCTGTATACGAAAAATGTGGATGGATTCTGTATTGTATCAAGTGATGGAGATTTTACAAGACTGGCAAGCAGGCTGCGTGAATCTGGCATGGAAGTTATTGGAATGGGTGAGAACAAAACACCAAGGTCATTCAGGGCAGCATGTTCAGTATTTACTGATCTGGAACTTTTACAGGATCAGGAGGATGAAGAAATTACAGCTATTAATAATAAGCAGAGGCCTAACAGATCACACAATATTATACGAATTTCCAAAATCGAAAATGCTATTATTGAGATTATCCAAGAAAATGATAATAAGGGAAAGCAGACGGATTTAGGAGAGATAGGAAGCCGTTTGCAGAAAAAATATTCTGACTTTGATGTCCGTAATTATGGGTATAGCTCATTATCCACATTTATCAATGAGATGGATGGGTTCAAGACATATAAGGTTAATAATGCAGTACTGGTAAAGCTCAAAGAAGATGACAATATTAAAGAACAGGTTGTTAAATACGCAATAGATAATGTCAGAGCAAGCAAGGCAACAGGAGTTGAGCTTGCAATACTTGGACAGAGAATACATAGTCAGTATCCGAAATTCAAGGCAAAGGAATATGGTTATTCAACTCTGACAAAATTTGTATCAAGCATAAAAGAACTGCTAATAGAAACAACAGATAACAAAAGAATAGTATTTATAAGAAAGAAGGTGTCATAATGAACAAGATAGCAAGTTTTACGGTGAATCATCTTGATTTACTGACAGGTGTATATGTATCAAGAAAGGATTATATCGGAGATGTATGTCTTACAACATTTGATTTAAGATTTACAAGACCTAATGAAGAGCCACCTATGGATACTCCGGGGATTCATTCAATTGAACATCTTGTTGCTACATTTTTAAGGAATCATGCAGAATGGGCTGAGAAAACTATATATTTCGGACCTATGGGCTGCAGAACAGGTTTTTATGTTATATTTGCAGGAGATTTAAAGTCAGAGGATATTATCGGGGTATTAAGAGAAGCTGCTGACTATGTTCTTAATTATGACGATAATACACCAATTCCTGGATATTCACCAAGAGACTGTGGTAATTATCTGGATAACAATCTTAAGCTTGCGAAGATATATATGAAGAAGTTTAAGGAGGAGGTTCTGGATAATCCGGTTGAGGAGAGGTTGAGTTATCCTGTGTAGGTTTGTGGCCAGTCTGGGGGTATCGGGCTGTGGCTTTCATGGATTACTGCGCTTAGCAGGAGTAAATGCCGCCATATACAGAGCTTTTTAAAGCGTGCAAAAGCAAA
>ENA-ORMX01001753-ORMX01001753.1-human-gut-metagenome-genome-assembly--contig:-NODE-1753-length-13645-cov-7.857469_pt1 | contig 13645 bp, 7 predicted proteins | sample MGYA00242108_ERZ509007 | MGnify/ENA primary metagenome ERZ509007 (study PRJEB26280, sample SAMEA2338745) | human gut metagenome | biome: human gut; feature: human-associated habitat; material: faeces...
CCCCCAGCAGGCTGAGGTGGAATGCATCGCCGTGGCCCCACAGCAGCAGCAGGACCAACACGCCGACATAGCAGGCCAGCGCCACACCGACATACTTTGTCAGGCTTGCCTTCTGGCCCTTCTTCTGGCTGGTGCGCACAGAGAGCAGGAAGAACGGCACACTGAACAGATAGCCCAGCACCATCATGGGCAGATACAGCCCATCGTAAGCGCCCATCATGCAGCCGTACAGCATGCAGAGGACCGTTGTGTTGGTGGCGGTGGAGAGGGCCAGCTTGCAGCCGGCACCCGCCACCATCAGGCGCTGCATGGGGTTGTTGTTCTTGATGATCTGAACGTACTCGTGCAGCTTGACCTTTTCGCTGGCCTCGCCGCCGATGCCGAAGTACTTGGGCTGGTCCTTCTCCCAGATGCCGATGATGGCAAGGATGGTCAGCACAACGGACATAGCGATGCCGACCGGGGCCAGCGTGCGGAAGAACCCTGCGGAGGAGTAGCCGCCCTCATAGCTTTTGGCCAAAATCGGCGCCAGAAACTGCATGATGCCCATGCCCAGCAGGGAGCCGACCGTGTTAAAGATCGTGAAGAGCGGGCGCTGCTTCGGGTCGTTGGTCAGCACAGTCTGGCCGGAGCGGGTGCAGCTGGTCTGGAATGTATAGCCGATGACCCAGACGAAGTACAGCCCCACAAACGCGGCATAGCGCGCCCACATCATGGTATCAGGGATCATGGGGGTGATGCCGTACAAAATCAGGATGCTGACGGCCATGATGATGTTGCCGATGGCCATGAACGGACGGAACTTACCGAATTTGCCGTTCGTGCGGTCCATCAGCGCGCCGATGATCGGGTCGGTGATGGCGTCGCACAGACGCATGGCCGTGACCATGACCGAGGCAAACAGGGTGCCCAGCGCCAGCACATTGCTGCCGAAGGTAGCAATGTAGGAAAGCACCAGGACATAATAGACATTGGTGGCACCGTTGTTCAGCGGAAACAGTACCAGCTGGTAGAGTTTGGCGCGGTTGACATTCGACGCCTTTGCATTTTCGCTCATGGGCTGCTCCTTTATCGGTATTTGTTATGGCATTGCCGCCCCCGGCGGCCTTTTATACCCAGTTTGCGCTGGAGGATTTTGCCTTGCCCAGCTTGTAGGCGGGGTTCGGGGTCTCGACCTTGCGGAATACCGCATCGTCGATGCAATCCCCTGCCACGGCCTGAACCTTCGTCTCGCCGTCCAGCTTGACGCGGAACTTGAAGATATGCTCGCCTGCCTGCTCATCCAGCTTTTCGCCGTTGACATAAAGGCTTACCTGCTTCTGGTTTGAGTAGACCTTGACCTCGATCTCGCTCTGGGTGCGGTCCGCAAAGCGTTTGGAGCAGATATGCACAAACGGTTCATCGCTCCACCACGCCTTGTAGATATAGAAGCTATCCTTCTTCGTCTTGCGGTCAAAGGTGACAAGCCCCTTGTGGTTCATGCCGGGTTCGCCGCCCTGATCGCGCGCGTCCGCCGCGAAGTCGAACATGTTCCAGACGTGGTTCGCCCACATCCACGGATGCCGCCGGAAGCACCGCAGCATGTACTCGTGGTACACCGCCTGATACTCCTCGGTGTGATCGTTGCGGCGCGGATGATCGGAATGCAGGTTCGGCATCCCCTCTGCGCCGTACTCGCTGTACCCCAGCAGGCGCTTGGGGTAGCACAGGTGCCAGAAGCCAATCCACAGGTCATTGAGGAACAGCCCCGGCACATACCAGCCCAGATACAGGTTCCAGCTGACGACGTCGGTGATGTGCGCAACCTTGTTGAACGGGCCGCACATCGCGTAGCACGCCAGCGTGGTGAAGCGGGTCGGGTCTGTTTGATGGATCATGTCGTTGAGGAGGCGGTGGTTATCCAGCATGTCCTGTTTGTCCTTCGTCGCGATGGTGATTTCGTTCGACACGCCCCAGCAGACGATGGACGCATGATTGTAGTTCTGCTCAATCAGCTCTTCCATCTGGCTGATGGTGTTCGCGCGGCCGTTGGGCATGTGCTTGCTGATGTAGGGGATTTCCGCCCAGACAATCAGGCCGTTGCGGTCGCAGAGGTCGTAGAAATACTGGTCGTGCTGGTAGTGCGCCAGCCGCAGCGTCGTCGCGCCAATTTCGCGGATGAGCGCCATGTCCTCGTCGTGCATCTCGCGCGTGATCGCGTTGCCGATGCCCTTGCGATCCTGGTGGCGGCTCACGCCATGCAGGTCATACGGCTCATCGTTGAGGATGAAGCCGTGCTTTTCGTCCACGCGGAAGGAGCGAACGCCGAAGGGAATTTCCAGCCGATCGGTGACGCTGCCATCCACCGTGACTTCACAGCGCGCAGTATAAAGGTAGGGATCTTCCACGCCATGCCAGCGGCGCGCCTTCGCCATCTCGATGGTCGTGTCCAGCCCCGTGCCCGTGCCAACGACGCGCCCCTTGCGGTCAATAAGCGTCACGGTCACGTCGCCCGCCGTCACCCGGCTCTGTACGCGCACCTTCGCGCCCGCGCCTTCGGGCGTCGCCGTCACGCGGATGCCGGACGAACCGAGGTAATCCAGCGCGAAATGCGCCTTGTTCACCACCAGCAGACGAACCATGCGGTAGATGCCGCCGTAGAACGTGAAGTCCGCCATCTGCGGATACACGCGGTCGTTCTTGCTGTTGTCCGCCTTGACAACCAGTTCGTTCTCGTCCGCCAGCAGCCCGGTCAGGTTCGCGCGGAACGTGGAGTAGCCGCCGTCGTGGCTGCACACGTCCTGCCCGTTCAGGCTGACCTGCGCAGAGGCATTCACGCCGTCAAATTCAATCCACACTTCCTGCGTGTCCGGGTCGAATTCGGGCTTTTGAAGCGCCAGCGTGTAAGTGCAGGTGCCGCGCTTGTAGTCGTCGCCGCCGTCCTGCCCGTCGATGGCGTTCCATGTGTGCGGAATGGAGACTTCGCTCGTCTGACCGTCCAGATTCGTGAACTGCCAGCCGTCCTTGAGTTCAATGATGTGTCGCATGTCGGAACCTCCTTGGGAGAATCAAAAAAGACGCAAAAGGCTCCGCCCATGCGGGTGGAGCGAAGGATTACGCAGCCTTCTCTTTGCGAGTGTACACAGCGATTTCGCCGATGATGAACGCGCCCAGCGCCAGTCCGGCAAACCAGAGGAAATTCGGGTCAAAGCCCTTTTCGTCAATCGCCACAAACACGTCGGTAACATACCAGTAGCACTTGTGCGCAAAGAAGCAGATGGCGGCAAACGGCGCAAACGCGGCAATCGCGCTCGCCACGCCGTACTTCTTCAGCCCCACCAGCGCGCCGGACACCACGCCGCCGCCGATAAGCAGCAGCACAACCCACTGGTCATAGCACACGCGCTGCGTCGCGCCGAACTTGCCGCCAATCACCTGATAGATGACCGCCGCCGCAATCGCCAGCACCGCGGAGACGAGCGTCGCATAAACGCCAAAGCCCTTCTTGGTAGAATTGCTCATGGAAAATGAACTCCTTTCATCAACCGGGAACACGCCGACTTCCGCCTTCGCCCGGTTTCTGCCCCGTCAGGGGGATTTCCTGATTTTTTTTGCACCGCAAAGAAACGGTGCAGCCATTGCCCTATTCGCATAGGGATTGTTGCATCACCGCGCAGCCAAACGAACCTTTGCCGCCTCCGCTGTGAGGAACCGCATTTCCTCATCAGCCTCTGAACGGCACACGTTGGGATAGAAATATTATGTCATATTTTGACCATCGTTGCAAATCGTTTCCGCGCCGCGCGAATTGGGAAAAGACAAAAAAACGCGCTCTCGCGTCACATTTATGTCAATTCACGTCAATTGTATTCCGTTTACGGCATAAAATATGCCGTATTTGGGTATCTTTTGTTCTTGCGACGCTTGTGTTCCTTTGTGCGACAAACGTTCTTCACTTTTGTGCCGTTTTGATATAGAATAAGGATAGAATGTGGCCGGGCGGACACAGGGCGGTCAACTACGCGCATTGATTCCCCCGATGTTTCCCCGGCGCAAGAGTCTCCGCCACCGCATTGGCGCTGTGATTTGACATTCACTCACAGGGCGTTTTTTCGTGTGTCAGAATAAACGTCATTTGAAAGGAGAACCCGATTCTTATGAAATCTACCTCCAAGCATCGGACGCTGAAAAAAGTGTTCCTGAATGTCACGGCGTGCCTGACGGCGCTGGTTGTCACGGGCAGTATCATCGCCAACGAGTGCGAAGTGCAGCTCAACTCCTTCCTCGGCACGAGCAGCACCAAAATCGTTACCAAGCTCCCGGACGGCGTGACCGAAGAGGGCTACGTCCGCTACTATGACAGCAAGTACAGCACGCTGGCCGAACTGAAAGCCGCCGGCAACGCGAAGGTTCGCGAGGTCGAGGGCGAAGGCATTGTGCTGATGAAGAATGAGAACAGCGTCCTGCCGCTTGCCGCGGGCGCAAAGGTCTCCCTCGTCGGCGTGACGGCGATGGATCCCGTCTACGGTGGTACGGGCTCCGGCGCGGTGGACGCGGACGGCGCCCCGAACTACCTCGATGTGCTGACCGGCGCGGGCTTCGACGTGGTGGACAAACCCCTGCTGAACTGGTATGTGAGCGAGGAAAAGAAGCGCAACGGCCACGAAATCGGCGAAGTCAAGTGGAAGCAGGTCAAAAAGAACCATGACGATACCCTGGGGCAGGGTGAAGACGTGGTGTACGTCATCGGCCGCGTGGGCGGCGAAGGCAACGACGTCGGCGCCGGCATCGAGGACACGTTCGAGGAGAGCGGCGACTATCTGCACCTCAACGAGAACGAGCTGAGCGTTCTGGAAGGTCTGAAGGGCATGAAGGACGACGGCAATATCCGCTCCATCACCGTCATCGTCAACAGCGCGAACCCGGTTTCGATGGCGTTTGCGGATGAAGTGGATTACGGCGTGGACGCGGTGCTGTGGGTCGGCTCGGTCGGTCAGACGGGTCTGTACGCCTTGGGCGACGTGCTTTCCGGCGCGGTGAACCCGTCAGGCTCGCTGCCGGACACTTGGTGGAAGGACAATCAGCTTGACCCGGTGCAGAACAACTTCGGTGTTTACACCTACGCAGGTCAGGAGAACTACACCTATCCCGCCAACGCCAACAGCTACAACCACTATGTGGTCTATCAGGAAGGCGTGTATCTGGGCTACAAGTACACGGAAACGCGCTATGAAGACGTTGTGCTGGGCACGCCGAACGCGGGCAACTTCCAGTACAATAACGTCGTCGCGTACCCCTTCGGCTACGGGCTGAGCTACACGAACTTCGCTTTCTCCGATATGCAGGTGCAGAAGGTCGGCGAAGGGCTGAAGACCGAGTATCAGCTGACTGTCACCGTCACCAACACGGGCGACAAGGCAGGCAAGAAGGCGGTGCAGGTCTACGCGCAAAAGCCCTATACCGACTACGACGTGCAGAATCACATTGAAAAGCCGGCGGTGGAGTTTGTGGGCTTCTCGAAGACGAAGCTGCTCCAGCCGGGCGAGAGCGAGACGGTGACCGTCTCCGTGCCGGAATACTTCCTGACCAGCTACGACGCTTACAACACGGGCGTGTATATTCTGGAAGAAGGCGCGCATTACCTGACGATTGCCGATGACGCGCACGCGGCGGCAAACAATATCCTGACCGTGAAGGGCAAGACGACCGCCGACGGCATGACCGCAGACGGCGACGCTTCGATGGTTTACACGGCGACCTACTCCTTCGACGCGACGACCTACGCCAAGGCGTACGGCACGGGCAACGACGTCACTTCCCTGTTCGCTGCGGCGGACGTGAACCGCTACGAGGGCAGCGGCGACAACACAGTGACCTACTACTCCCGCAGCAACTGGGAAGGCACGGTGACGCCCGGCGCGGTGAAGCTGGCGATGACCCAGCAGCTCTTCGACGACACGGTGCTGACCGACAGCGACCTTCCCTCCGCTGACGGCTACGAATGGCCGGTGTTCGGCAAGCAGGCGGATCTGCAGCTCATCAACATGCGCGGCGTCGACGCGGATAATCCGCAGTGGGAAACCTTCATGGATCAGCTGACGTTCGACCAGCTGGCGAAAATCTGCGCCAACGGTCTGCGCATGACGATTGCTATCAACGAAATCGGCAAGCCGGAGACGGTTGACCACAACGGCCCGTCCGGCGTGACGCAGAAATACTCCGTCGGTTCTAACGGCTACGCGGTGCAGACGAACGACCCCGACAAGAACATGAAGGGTACCTGCTACCCCTGCAACGGCATCATCGCCGCAACGATGAACAGCCAGCTGGTGGAGGAAGTCGGCGAACTGATCGGCGAGGACGCCATGTGGGCAGGCTACGCGGGTCTGTACGGCACGGGTCTGAACATCCACCGCTCCCCCTATTCTGGCCGTGTGTTTGAGTATTACTCCGAGGACGGCATCCTGACGGGTCTGATTGACGCACGGGAGACCGTGGGCATCCAGAGCAAGGGCGTGTACGTCTACAACAAGCACTTCGTCCTGAACGATCAGGAGAACAACCGCGCGGGCATCGGCACCTGGTGCAACGAGCAGGCGCTGCGCGAAATCTACCTGCGCGCATTCGAGCTGCCGATTATTCAGGCGGACGCACAGTGCGTGATGACGGCGTTCAACCGTCTGGGCGCCATTTGGGCAGGCGCGTACACCGAGCTGCTGACGGACTGGCTGCGCGGCGAAGCGGGCATGAGCGGCTTCGCGGTCACGGACATGTACGACGGCACCTACATGGTGAAGGTGAACGAGATTGTCGCGGGCAACGACCTGCCGGACAACTTCGTGGGCGAAGACATCAGCGAATTGAAGGACTACGGCCCTGACGGCGCGAAGGCGAACCCGATGGTGGCGCAGGCGCTGCGCACGTCCGCAAAGCGTGTGCTGAACACGGTTGTGAACTCGCGCGGCATGGACGGCATCAGCCAGTACACGCGCGTGGTACGCGAAGCGACGTGGTGGCAGCTGACGCTGAACATTGCGCAGTGGGCGCTGGGCGCGCTGACGGCAGTGGCGTTTGTGCTGGTCGTGCTGGATGGCAAGAAGAAGGGCGCGAAGAAGTAATTCGATTCCTTCTTCGGTAATTTCCTGAGGATTTTCGGGGCACATGGCGAAAAGCTGTGTGCCCTTTTTGCTGCGCAGAGGTGAAACCCCTGCAAATCAGCGGAAAAGCAGGAATTTCCGCATATTCCGACTTGTCCAAACCCCGAAACCATGCTATAATGGCTTCAGAATATTTCACGCAAGGGGGAGGCGAGACGAATGCTCCTAATTGCCATCGTCGATGATGAACGCAGCGATTCCAGCGCGCTCAAGGCGCTTGTCGATACCTACTTCCAGCAGAACCGTCAGGCGTATATGATTCACGTCTTCAACGGCGCGCTGGACTTCATCCGCAGCACCGAGAACCACGACATCGTGTTTATGGATATCCGCATGGATAAGCTGGACGGGCTGGAAGTGGCGCGTATCATGCGCAAAATCAACACCGATTCCGTGCTGATTTTCGTCACCCACATGGCGCAGCTTGCCATCAAGGGCTACGAGGTGGATGCGCTGGATTTCATCGTCAAGCCAGCTGACCAAGGCTCCATCAATTATGTGCTGGATAAAGCAATGAAGCGGCTGGAAGGCGTATCGAACGCGGCATTCGCGCTCAAGACTTCCGACGGTATTGTCAGCCTATCTACCAACGATATTATCTATGTCGAAGTGTTTGACCACAATTTGGTTTATCACACCACCAAGGGGAATTACGACATTCGCGGACGGCTCTCCGACGTGATGAAGCGGCTCGACCCGAAGCGGTTCATCATGTGCAACCGCTCGTATGTCGTCAACCTGCGCTATGTGTCAAATATCAACAATGATTTTCTCGTTGTCGATGGCACGCAGATTTCCATTTCCAAATCGCACCGCAAAGAGATTTTGCAGCATTTCTCGAACTTTCTGGGGGAAAACCTATGAACATGCTGCATGACTCATGGTGGATTTCGACGATTGACCACCGCGTCTCCACGGCGCTGGTGTTTTTTCTGCTGCTGATGACAATGGGAAACGGGCATAAGAAGCCCTATTTTCCCCTGCGCATCCTTGTCAGTTTCATCGCGCTGTGCGCCGTCAGCTGGTTGACGCGCTACTGGATTGACCTCTGCCTGACAACAACCGTCGCGCAGGGCATCGGGTACAGCCTGCACCTGTTGGTCATGAGCCTGCTCTATTGGGGCACATATACCTTCTGTTACCACACAACCCTCTCCGAATCGTGCTACATGGGACTGCTTGCGCTGACGATTTTCAAGCTCGCATGGAACACATTCAAGGTTTTCGCAGCGGCATTTGGGATGACGGGTATCGCGTCGGTCTGGTCACGTTACAGTGTTTCCGGCGCCCTTGTGTCGTATCTGGTGTATATCGCCGTGTGCGCAGCCGCTTCTTTGCTCTATAAGCGGCTGATTCACAGCAATCCGCCGCTCAATGAGGCTTCCCGCATTGTCCGGGCTTCGGTCGCCGTTTTCCTGCTTTTTCAAATAGTGCTGGAATATTGCGGGCATGTGTTCACCTCGGCGCCGGATTCGTCTTTCATGTTCTATCTCTGCGCCCTGCTCTATACTGCAACAAACTACATCATCCTGATCACCATTGCCGACCTTGCCCGCTATCGGCAGGACAACGAGGAAATGCAGAAGTTCATTGCCAACAAGATGCAGTATTACCAGATGAGCCGCGACGGCATCACGTCCCTGCAAATCAAGTGCCACGACCTGAAGCACCAAATCGCCACCATCCGCTCGAAAGCAGGCAAAGAGAGTTTCGACAAGTACATTGACCGCTTGGAGGACTCCATCATCGAGTACGGCACGGTTGTTGAGTGCGGCAACGAGACCATCAACATTGTGCTGACGGAGAAGAACATCCTCTGCTCAACGTGCGGGGTTAAGTTCTCGTACCTGATTGACGGGTCGATTTTCGGCTTCATGTCGGAAATGGAGCTATTTTCGCTCTTCGGCAATGCGCTGGACAACGCCTTGGAGGGCTGCAACAAGGTGACCGACCATGAGAAGCGGGTGATTTCGCTCAAGGCAAACGCCATGAACGGCATGGTGGTGCTGCATGTGGAAAACAGCTATGAAGCGCCGCTGAACATGGTGGATGATATGCCGGTGACGACCAAGGCCGGCACGGGACATGGGTTTGGCTTGCGGTCAATTCAGGCAATTGCTGAAAAGTATGACGGCATAGCGACAGTGGTTGCGGAAAATGGCATTTTTAAGCTGACGGTGGTTCTGCACCCACCGGCGGGATGCGGCGCTTCCCGCGTTAGCACGCAGAACCAGTAAGACGAAATGCCCAACCTTTGCGCCATCAACCCGCTCTTTTCAACACGCTGCACATTAGTGCGCTGCCCATCAGCATTGAGGATTTTTTCTCGGTGCTGATTTTTTTTTGTAGGCTGAATTGCGCCCGCGGACTTGCCGGGAAGGAGATACGGTGCATTTCATAGACTGCCACCAGTTCCAGTATATGCCATTCTCGATTTTGCACTTTTCCCCCATTTCCCTCCCAAATAGGGCAAAAAGTTGCCGTTCGCGACATATTTTCGTCGTGAACGGAACGTGCACACGGTTGCGACGGGGGTACAGGCATTCAAGACAAGCCCCTTCCAATCTGGCGATTTTTATGCTATTATATTACCAGCACCTCATGTTTCGCGCAGCATGAGGAAGAGAAAACGGAAAAGGAGAACCCTCAGCATGAAACGGATTCTGAGCTTGGCGGTTGCAGCGTCGATGCTGCTGTCTGCGATTCCCGCAATGGCGGAAACGGCGACCGAAGCAACCTACATTCCTGCTCCCTACAACGCGGAAGAAGTTAACCCCACCAAGACCTACCTTGAGCCTGTGTTCTATCAGAACGAGAATGGCCCGACCATCGGCGTGACGACCGTCGGTGTCATCCAGCAGGATGGCCTGTACTTCAAGGATTCCGACAACGACCACGAGCTGGACGCGTTCGAAGACTGGCGTCTGCCGGCGGAAGAACGCGCCGCGGACATGGTTACGAAGATGACGCTGACCGAACAGGCTGGTTTCGTCCTGAACGCCCTGATGGTTATGCCCGGTTCCAAGACGCTTGCGGATGTCAAGAATGAAGACGGCACCATCAATCCCGCCAAGGTTATGACCGTCATCCCCGAAGGCGAAACCACGAAGAGCCTGATTATGTTGAATTCGGCTTCCTCTTCGTTCGCCAGCCTGGACGATCAGGTGATGTCCATTGGCAAGATTCGCGCGGGCGTGTACCGCGGCGGTCTGAACTACGACGCCTCTGTCGTTGCGCTGTACAACAACGTGACCACTGCGTTTGCTGAATGGGATTCCGCCAAGGCGGGTACGCCTGCAATCCCGGTGACGCTGATCTCCAACCCGATTTCCGCCGGCTTCCCGGATTCTCTGGGCATGGCGGCAGCGGTGCTGGGCGACGGCAACTACGACGCCATCAAGGATTATGCCGAGGTTGACCGCCAGATGTGGCGTTCGCAGGGCATCATCTTCATGTATGGCCCGCAGATCGACCTGGTGACCGATCCCCGCTGGCCTCGGAACAGCGGCACTTACGGCGAGCGTCCCGACGTCACCGCCGGCATCATCACCGCGCTGGTGGACGGCTATCAGTATGGCAAGGACGGCGTGAACGAGAAGTCCGTCGTGCTGTCTGCGAAGCACTTCCCCGGTGACGGCGCTGCCGAAAACGGCTTTGAGTCTCACACCTCTCAGGGTCAGTGGCGTCTGTACCCGACTGCCGGTTCTCTGGAAAAGTACCAGCTGGTCGGCTTCCAGGCTGCTGTTGACGCAGGCGTGGGCGCAATCATGCCTTGCTACTCCCGCGACGCGGCGGATGTCCGCTCTGTCCCGCAGACCTACCGTGGCCATGAAATCGACGTCAAGCAGCTTGGTTCTGCTTACAACTCCGAAATCATCACCACCCTGCTGCGTGACATCATGGGCTTCAAGGGCTTCGTGAACTCCGACTCCGGCATCACCCTGACCCAGACCTACGGCGTGGAATCCCTGACCAGCATCCAGCGTTTCGCGCTGCTGATCAAGGCCGGCACCGACGCCATCGGCGCTGAACTGGCTCCGGAATACATTGTTTCCGCTGTTGAATTCGGCCTGCTGGACAAGGCTGACCTCGACCGCGCCAACATCAATCGTGCGACCGCGCTGTTCAAGCAGGGTCGTTTCGACAACCCCTACCTGGACTACGAACAGGCTGACGTCGTGCGCGCCACCAACATGGAAACCGCTCATGACCAGGCGTATTCCCTCCACCTGAAGGCGACCGTCCTCATGAAGAACCATGAGAACACGCTGCCCCTGAGCAAGGACGCGGGCACCAAGGTTTACATCGCCTCCTACACCGGCACTGGTGAAAACGAAGCGACCCTCAAGGCGCTGGCCGAGCTGTTCGTGCAGCAGGGCTTCACCGTCTGCGAGGATATGGATGATGCCGATGTTGTGTACTTCTATGTGCAGCCCAAGGCGACCGTCAAGGCAGGCGCTTCCGAAACCGAAGGCGTTTTGAGCCTGGTGGACGGCTTTGAAGTGGCTCAGCGTCAGCTGGGCGGCGGCACAGACGCGGCTGTGACGGCTATGTTCGGCGCGGGCGGTCAGGGTAAGACTGGCGAAATGGTTGACGTGACCACTGTTGAAGGCATCAAGAAGCTGCAGAAGGCTGCGAACAAGATGCACGAAAAGGGCGGCAAGGTCATCGCGACCATCGTCTGCACCTCTCCGTGGATTCTGGACAACCTGGAGCCCTACTGCGACGCGCTGCTGGCGCAGTACACCACCTCCGCGGCTTCCCTGTCCAACGCGTACAGCGCGCAGGTGGACGTCATCGTCGGCAATTACAACCCGACCGGCAAGCTGTCTGTGACCCTGCCTTCCTGCGAGGCTGTTATCGCCCTGACGGAAGTCCGCGACGCGGATGGCAACCTGCTCTACGAAGAATGCGCTTCCCCGAACGACGTGCCCGGCTACGACAAGGATCAGTACATTGCTCCTGAAGTGCTGGCGCAGTCTCCGTCCGGCAGCTACATCTACAAGGATGCCGACGGCAACTCCTACGTCTCCGGCTTCGGTCTGAGCTACTAAGAGTCATTTGCGGAGGTCTGACGGATTGCAACCTGCCAGACCTCCGCATCCCCCCCTTTGCGCCAGAGATGAACGCGCGAACCGGCTCTCCCGGTTGTTCATCTCCGGCGCATTTCTTGATTGGAGGTTTTTATCATGAAAATCCATCGTTTAACTGCCCTGCTGCTATCCCTGCTCCTGCTGTTTTCCTGCGCATTGGCAGAAAGCACCGATGATAAGCTGATGGCGACTGTCAACGGCGAGGAGCTGCGCTACAGTGCCTATGTCACCTACCTGACGCAATACCAGCAGCTGCTTTCCGGCGCGTATGACGAGACGGACAAGACGCAAGCCGCCTACATCGAAGACCTTGCGCTGACCACCGCGATTCAAGACATGCTCATCGAGCAGGACAAGCGCGCCAAGGGCTGCTACGACTTTGACGAAGAGACGGAAAGCTGGATTCAAGCGCAGGGACAGACCGCCTATGAGACGGCACTGACAAACGTCGGTGAGACCCTGCGCGCTGAACTCGGTTACAGCGACGAAGAGGATATGTCTTCCTTCGCCCTGAGCTATGCCAAGGCGCTTGGCGTGACGGTGGAGGATTACATTGCCGTTTACCGCAAGCAGCGTGCAATGGTGAACTACTACACGGTGCTGCTGGGCGACAACCCGGTGACGGAAGACGCGATTCAGTCCGCTTACGAGACAAACGTGGCGGCAAGCAAGGAGCGCTTCGAGGGCGACGCCGCGGCATTCGAGACGGCGCTGTATTCCGGCAAAGAAGTGTGGTACAAGCCGGAGGGCTACCGCAGCATCCTGCAAATTCTCCTGCCTGCTGAGGGCGACACGGACGAAGCGCGGCTTGAAAGCGTTCAGGCGACGGTGGATGCCATTGACGAGCAGCTCAACGCGGGCGAATCCTTCCAGACGCTGATGGCAGAGTACAACACCGACACGGCGTTCGACGATGCAGATTTCCTGACCGTGGGGTACCAAGTGCACCGTGATTCGGTCGTGTGGGATGAGAAGTTTGTAGCGGCGGCGTTCAGTGAGCGCATGGCGCAGCCCGGCTGCTGGAGCGACCCGATTGTCAGCGACGCGGGGGTGCACATTCTGTATTACCTGTGCGATTCCAAAAGCGGCGCGATTGAGATGACGGATGCGATTCACGATGCGCTGTCGTACACGCTGTATCAGGACATGTGCAGTGAGGCGCTAAGTGCGCGGCTGAACGAGCTGTCTGATTCTGCCAAAGTCGTTCTCTATTGATGCAGGGGGAATCGCGCCTCCGCAGAGGCGAAACCCCTGCCCTGCGGCGCAGAAATCGCCGTAAAGAAAAACCCCGTCTGACCGCTGGTCATCATCCAGCATCAGACGGGGTTTTGTCATGCCATCAGGCACTTGCAGGGGGCATTATACTATTTCCAGATAAGAATGCGCCAAGATGCGCCGCGAATTTTTCGTTCTGGC
>ENA-ORMX01001765-ORMX01001765.1-human-gut-metagenome-genome-assembly--contig:-NODE-1765-length-13570-cov-2.455938_pt1 | contig 13570 bp, 6 predicted proteins | sample MGYA00242108_ERZ509007 | MGnify/ENA primary metagenome ERZ509007 (study PRJEB26280, sample SAMEA2338745) | human gut metagenome | biome: human gut; feature: human-associated habitat; material: faeces...
GTGATTCCTTCCGCGGTGATCGGGCTGCCGTTGGCCGAACCGGCCGTCCAGCTCAGATTCACGGCGCCATCCTGCGGGTCGCCGGACACCGCGGAAAGCAGCGGCGCATCAGGCTTGTCCATCACCGAAACGCTGATGGTGCCGGTCACCTCACGTTCCTTTGTTTTGGTGGCGTCGCGCACGGTGACGACCACCTTGTTGGTGTTCGCGCCGATGTCGGAAGCCGCCCTGATGGACACCACGCCGTTGGACGGGCAATCCACCGTCAGCTTCGACGCGCCATCGGACGTGCATCCGGTCACCGTCAGCGGAGTGTCGGGGAACGGATTGTACGCGTCGGACAGCAGATTCACCTGCTCGCTGGAACCGGCCTTGATTTTCACGGTCTTCTCGGTGACACGGGCGAGCGGCCTGTTGGACGCGGTGACGCGCACGGTCATACCGGCGCTCACCGTACCCTTCGCATATTTGATCGAGACGGGCACGCTCACTGTGGTGTCCGGCGTGGCCGTCTTGTCCGCGGACACGGTCAACGTGCCGGAGGGAGACACTCTGGCATCCACACTGCCGGAATTCACGCCGCCGGAATACGAGTACTGCTTCTCATCCTCGTACAGGCCCGACGCCGAATGGGTCAGCGCCGTCAGATCGATGGTAGTGGCCTTCTCGCCGGCCACCACATCGACGGTGGAGGATGAGAACGTCGGCGGCGGAACCTCACGTCCGATCACCGTGATCGGAAGCGTGAGCACCGCCGAATTGACGATCTTCACCTTGTCGTTCTTGTCTCGCTTGCCGTCCACCGCGGTGAAGGTGATGGACGCGGGACCCGCGTAATCCTTCGGCGCGGTGAACCTCAACGTCTGGTCGTTGACGTACAGGTCGCCGTCCGCGGCCTTCGTGGCGCTCACCGAATCGGCGCCGTCCACATACGCGGTCTTGCCCGCGCCCACACGCACGTAGTCGGCGATGTTGATGGTGATGGTCTCACGCGCATTGACCTTCAACGCCGGCGCCTTCGGACGTAGAACCGGCGGAAACACGCCATATGCGGGCACTTGGATGAACGCGGTGGACGTGATGCCGTACGTCGTGTTCGTGACGGTGTACGGCACCGCGCGCGCCTCGTCGGTCAGATCAACGGTGATGATGGTGGAATCCTTGCCGCCCTTGACATGCGCATGGTCGGTCGCGGAAGGATCCACGCCCACCTGAAGCTCGTCGGCGGTGCCGGACGGATTGGCGATCCACTGCGAAACGTCCACGTCCACGGATTTCTTGTCGATCGTGGCGGCGGCCGGAACACGGTAATCGTACGCGGTCGGCGGGTCGATGGCGGCGTTCTCGTCGACATTCACCGTCAACGTCGCCGAATCGGACAGGCCGGCCTTGTCCTTGACGGTGTAGACCACGTAATACGTGCCCGCCTGCTTCGGCGTGGTGAACGACAGCATGTTGTCAACGACCTGAATGCCGCCGATGCCTTGCGATTCCACGTCCTTGGCCACGGTCAGATCAGTATTGTCCCCGGAAATGTCGTTCTGCGCCACCGGCACGGTGGCCGCGGTGTTCGGACGCAGCGTGATCTCGTCGTCGCGCGCGTACACACCCGAATCGGCTCCGGATTTGAACACGCCCACACGCACCTGCGCGGTGGCCCTCTGACCGGTCCAATCCTCCACGGCGTAGGAGAACGTGTCCGTTCCGGACGAATCGGCATACGCCTCATACACCAGATACGTGGCGCCCACCTCGCTGATACGGCCCAGTTTCGGCGCTTTGTTGCCCAAGCCGAGCAGCTGCACGTCATCGCCGTCAGCGTCGATGCCGGTGAGCGTGATCGGAATCTGCACCTTCTGACCGGCCGCCACCTGCGCCTCGACGTCGGACGGTGTCGGAGCCGCCTTGTTGGACGCGTCCTTCTGATGCACGTTGATGGTGATGGTGGCCGAGGCCGCGTTGCCGAGATTGTCCTTCACCGTGTAGGTGACGGGGAAGGAGCCGGTTTGTCTGGTGGCCTGATAGCGCACGGTGTCGCCGGACACGAACACCAGACCCTTGAACGTGTTCTTGTCATACTGCAAATCGTTCTGCAGGCTCACCGTGGTGCCGTCGGAATACGTGACATGGTCGAGCACGTCCACGGACACGATGCCTTCGGTGCGCACCTGTGTGGTGATGTTCTCGGCCTTCGGCACGGAATTCGACGTGGTCAGCGCCGGCGGCTGCAGGACGATGACGCCGGTCGACGATCCGGCCGCGTTGGCCACGGTGTAGGAGATCCGCACCGGCTCGGTAGGCACCTGACGCGCGGTGATATAGACGCGCTTGTTGCTCACCACACCGGTTTTGATGCCGCTTTGCGCGTCCGCGGTGACGCTGGTCACCGACAGCACGCCGCCCATCGGGTCGACGTCGTTGGCAAGCGGCTCCACGATCGCGGTATTGTCCGCGCCGAGCAGCGCCACATCGTTCGCCGCGATCGGCTTGGCGGCGTCTCCGGCCACCGCCTGCACCTCCACACGAGCCAGACCGGTCGACGGAATGGAACCCTGCGTGATGGTGTACGGCACATAGTAGGTGCCGGGATTGGAGGCGGTGAACGTGATCGACATGTCGGTGGCGTTCATGGTGGTGGCCGCGCCGGACGGCGTCTCCACCGCGGTCAATTCGGCCGGTTCGACGGACGTGCCGTGCACGTACGGCTTGAGCGCGATGGTGGTGCGGGTGTCGGGCGTGGTCTGTTTGACCACGGGGTCGATGACCGCGCCCAGCGTGTTCGCCGGCTTCACGGAGAAGTAGATCATGCCGGTGCCGGTCTGCTGGCCGTCGGACACCGTGACCTCGATGCCCGCCCTGCCGGACGACATCGAACCGGCGTTGAAGACCAATTGTCCGTCGGCTCGCGTGGACACCGTCACCTGATCGGTGTTCTGCGGCGATGCCGACACCAAGGTCAGCGGATCGCCGTCGGGGTCGGAGAAGCTGCCCAACGCGTTCGCGGTGTACGAAGCACCCTGCTCCACGTCGATTTCCGGCGGAGTGTCGCTCTGCAGCGGCGCATGGTCGTCGCCGCCGGCCAGCGTGAGCGACACGGTGGCGCTGGACGTCTGCCCGCGCCCGTCGGAAATCTCATAGCTGAAGGACACGTTGCCCGCGGCGGCACCGGAGGCGTCGAGCTGCAGATACCGGCCGTCATAGACGGGGGAGACGGTGATGTTCGCGCCATCCGGAGCGCTCACCGACGTGATGCGCAGCACGGAACAGTCGGTCTGCTCGTCGTTGCGCAACACGTCGAGAATCTGCTGCGATCCCACGCGCGCGCCGAACGAATCGTCCACGGCCTTGATCTGCCCCGACTGCGCCGAACAGTTCTTGCTGAAATTGTGCTGGTTGTTGGCGCTGTCGTTGTTCTGCTGCTGTTGCTTCGACTGCTTGGTCTCCACCTTGTTCCACTGGATTTTGATGACCTTGGTGGACTCCTGCGGATTCCACACATTGCCGTTGACCACGTCGTTGAGCACCACCAGACGATGGTTGGTGCGGAACACGAGCTGCGAGGTGGGATTGACATCTTCCAACGAGGAAAACTGTGCGTCCTTGTCGTTCGCCGCGCACACCCTGATGTAATTGTTGGCCTTCTGCGCCCACGCGGCGAACACGCAGCCATTGGTGGACACCGGCTGCGCGGCATCGCCCTTGCCGGCATTCGGCAGCTGCGTGACCTTTTTACTACCCAAATCGACCATGGCGATGCCCCGCGGCGTGGAAACCGCCACCCAGCCAGTCTGCCTGCCATCCGTGGACGGCGCCTGCAACGTCGCCTGACCCTGCAGGCCGATATCCGCGCTGCCCTTCGGCCAGAACACCTTGCCGGCACCGGCTACGACCGGCGTCTTGCCGACCACGGTGAACGATTCGACATTCGTGGCGCCCTTGATCGTCGCATCCTTGCCGGGCGTTCCCTGAGGTCCGTCGACACTGAGCACCGCGCCGTCGGACGCGCGATAGCCGTAGACGACACCGTCATGCGTCACCGCGATACGGCCACCCGACCCCAGCTTCATCTTCGGCGAATCGGTGGTCGGATTCATGGATTTCACATCATCGGCGGACCCGACCCACACATTGCCCGTCTTGACGTTGATGAACGCCGCGGTGTTGCCTCCGACGACGGTCCGCATATCCGATTTGATGGTGGTGTTGCCGCTTTCGCTGACGGTGGAGGCCTCGATGTTGCTGGCCTTCGTACCTTCGGAGATCACGGTGGAGCCATCATGCTGGGCCACGTCGAACCGGGCCGCAGTGGAGGCGACGCCCGCATCGGCGTCCCGGTTGCGCACGTTGAAACGGGCGGCCTTGCGGTCCTTGAGCGAAGTGACCCACACGGTGCCATCGTCGAGCTGCACGTGACGTTGCGTCACCGAACTGACGATGACGGCCCCGGCGACGATGCCCAGCAACAGCAGCAGCATGACGATCGGCGTGATCCACCGGCGACTGCCGGAAGGCAGCAGCTTGCGCAGCATCGACCCGAATCGCAACTGCCGTTCGTACGATTGCGCCGACTGGTTCTCGGCGTTCCTATGCTTGCTCATCGACTGGCTCTTCCCTGATTGTGCCCAAACTTTGCTTGACCGCGCATCCAACCGCATGCGCCTACCTGTTTGCCCGCATGCATGCCGGGCTGTATTGGTTCGTATCGGTTCATGTCACCCGCATCCGGCCGCAAACTCACGGCTTGGCCGCGCACGCGATCATGGGATTCTCGGACATCTGCCGGTCCGCGCGAACCAGACTCACCTGCACGCACGTCTGCGCGCCGTCGGCCGGATCGATTTCGATACTCGTCGACTCCGTGGTGGTGCCCTGCGCGTTCGGGTCGGTTCCCGAATCGCCGACCAGCGACCACGCGTACGAATCGCCATCCTTCGGCGAAGGATTGACCCATGTGAACCGCACTTTGCCGTCGGCGGTGTATTCGCCCGTAAGATCCTGCACGCTCGGCACACTGCCCGACGTGATCGCCGAATCGGGATCGTCCTCGGCATGGTTCTGGGCGCCATGGTTCTGCACCTGCACCTTGCTGTTGTCGGAGGACGCATCCATATTCGGCATGACGACGGTGACGAACGCCAACGCCATCACGACCACGGCGGCCGCCGCAGCAACCGTGACGGCCAACGGCTTCGCCCACCGGGCATGCTGTTTCGCAACCGGGGCGGACTGGTCGAATGCGGAAGTCTGCGCGTACATGTTCTGCGGATAATCCGGCACACCCTCGACGGTGGTCTGCACGGCACGGCCATACAAGGCCTGTTGCACGCGCTGCATGTCGCGCGCGAACTCCAACGCGGAATAGTAACGATCCTCGGGCGTACGGCTCAAGGCCTTACGCAACACCCGTTCCACTTCGGCCGGCACGTCGGGACGGTTGAGCTTGGGCAGCGGATTGTTGAGAATGACGGACTTGAGCCGTTCGGCCCGCACCTGCCGTTGGGAATCGCCCAGCACATCGGCGTAGAAATACTCGTACGGCGATTGGCCGATCAGCATGGCGAACAGCGTGGCGCCAAGCGAATAGATATCGGACGATTCATTGCCGCCACCGCCTTGGGCAAGCACCTCCGGCGCGGCCCACGCGATGGTGAAGCCGACACCCGGACGCCCATAGACGGACCCGGCGATGCCGAAATCGGCGAGCATGGGCATATTGTGCGCGTTGATGAGAATATTGCTGGGCTTGATGTCTCGATGGATGATGCCTTTGCGATGCGCGGTGAACAGCGCGCTCGCCAGATCGATACCGACGGTGAGCATCTGGTCGGCGGTGAGACGGCCATGCTCGAGGAACGTCTTGTAATTGCCGCCCGGAGCGTATTCGAACACGGTGTAGCCGCGCCCGTTGACGGTCACGCCGTTCTCATAGACGGAAAGAATGTAGGGGTGTGTGGAGATCTGCCCCATGAAATTCGCTTCGGAACGGAAGCGGACCGCGGCACGTGGGTCGAGCGTGTTCTTGCTGATTTTGATGGCCACCTGACGGGCCGGGGAAAGCTGCTGGTACAGGTACACGTCGGCTTCGGAACCGGAGCCCAGCCGTTTGATCAGTGTGTAGCCGGGAATCTGAGGGGGAATGCTCCTTGAGGCTTCCATGCTTCCTCTTTCCTGTAGTTCCTGCCCGGTTCCGTGCGTTGCGTCTATGCTTCGACCGTACTCGTCGTCATGGGCAGGCCGTCTGTTCGCTGTTGAACCTTCCCGGGCTGCGCCGCTAGTCAATCTTATTGGTGGCGGTGTCCGAAAAACTTTGTAGAGGGTATCGATGTCCATATATAAAGATGGCGGTGTCCACGATGACGTTTTCAGGACGGCTTCGGACGATGATATGCGATTCGTGGCCGGACCGTTCGGCTAAGCTGGGGAGACATGATGGATGTGGACGATCTCGATGGCGCGACATTGGTTGCGGGGGCACCCCGCAGCGGCAAGACCCGGTTCGCGCTGGACATGCTGGTCGCCGCGATGAAGCGGCATGGCGACGCGTACGCCGTGATGACGGTCTCCGGCAGACAGGTGGCCGACCGGCTCGGCGACACCGTGATCCGCGAACTGTCCGCGATCTCGCAGGCACGCCCCGTCACCACCCTGCCAGCCGTCGCGTTCCGCATCATGACCGCCGTGCGATCGCATGCCGGACAACCCCTGCCGAAACTGCTCAACGGGGCCGAACAGGACGTGGTCATCCGCCGCGTGCTCGCCAAGCATGCCGAACATGCCGAGCACGGCGACGAATGCTCCACCTGCGCGCTATTGCGCACCTACTTCGTGGTCGCCGACTGGTCGGGCATGGTGGTGGACGACGCCATCGTGATGACGGAGAACATTTATGTCCGCATCGAGAAAGGGATGCCCCCGAAAGAAGCCGGCATAGAAGGAGCCAAGGAGATTTTCTTTGCCGTCATCTCCACTACCATTACGCTGGTGGCGGTATTCTTCCCTATTGTATTCATGGACGGTACGACAGGACGACTGTTCCGCGAATTCAGTATCGTGGTCTCCGGTTCGGTGATTATCTCCTCCTTCGCCGCATTGACTTTTACGCCGATGCTTGCCACCAAACTTTTAATCAAAAGGGAACAGCAGAGCTGGTTCTATCGCAAGACCGAACCTTTCTTCGAAGGGATGAACCGGGTATACAGCCAGTCACTGGCCGCCTTCCTGAAACGGCGCTGGATTGCCCTGCCCTTCACCATCGTCACCATCCTGCTTATCGGAGTCCTTTGGAATACTATCCCGGCTGAAATGGCGCCATTGGAGGACCGTTCGCAAATCAGTATCAATACAATGGGTGCCGAAGGAGTGACTTACGAATATATCCGCGACTATACCGAAGACATCAATCATCTGGTGGACTCCATTATCCCGGATGCAGAAGCGGTAACAGCGCGTGTATCCAGTGGTAGCGGTAACGTACGTATCACACTGAAAGACATGAAAGACCGTGACTATACCCAGATGGAGGTTGCCGAAAAGTTGTCGAAGGCAGTGCAGAAAAAGACCATGGCACGCTCTTTCGTACAGCAGTCCTCCTCATTCGGAGGACGGCGCGGCGGTATGCCCGTGCAGTATGTATTGCAGGCAACTAATATCGAGAAATTGCAGGAGGTGCTCCCCAAGTTCATGACGAAGGTCTACGAAAATCCGGTATTCCAGATGGCAGACGTAAACCTGAAGTTCAGCAAGCCTGAAGCGCGCATCAACATCAACCGTGACAAGGCGAGTATCATGGGCGTAAGCACCAAGAACATTGCCCAAACTCTGCAATACGGCTTGAGCGGACAGCGTATGGGCTACTTCTACATGAACGGAAAGCAATACGAGATATTGGGCGAAATCAACCGCCAGCAACGCAACAAGCCCGCCGACCTGAAAGGTATCTATATCCGAAGCGACAACGGGAACATGGTGCAGCTGGACAACCTGATAGAGCTGACCGGCGGTATCGCCCCTCCGAAACTGTACCGTTACAACCGTTTCGTGTCCGCCACCATCTCCGCGGGGCTTGCCGACGGGAAGACCATCGGGCAAGGACTGGACGAAATGGACAAGATTGCCAAGGAGACACTGGACGAGACCTTCCGTACCGCACTGACCGGAGACTCCAAGGAGTATCGCGAAAGCTCCTCCAGTCTGATGTTCGCCTTCATCCTTGCCATCGTGCTGATTTACCTGATTCTGGCCGCCCAGTTCGAGAGCTTCAAAGACCCGCTGATTATCATGCTGACGGTGCCTCTCGCCATTGCCGGCGCGCTGGTATTCATGTATTTCGGAGACATCACGATGAATATATTCAGCCAGATTGGCATCATCATGCTGATTGGTCTGGTAGCAAAGAACGGTATCCTGATTGTGGAGTTCGCCAATCAGAAGCAGGAAGCGGGTGAAGACAAGATGCGAGCCATCAAGGACGCCTCCCTGCAACGTCTGCGCCCCATCCTGATGACGAGTGCCTCCACCATCCTGGGATTGATACCGCTTGCCTACGCCACCGGCGAAGGCTGCAACCAGCGCATCGCCATGGGTACTGCCGTCGTAGGCGGCATGCTCATCTCCACACTGCTGACGATGTACATCGTGCCTGCCATATATAGTTATGTATCAACGAACCGAAGTAAACTGAAGACCGAATGAAACGCATTGTTTTAATTTTCATAGCCACTGCCTGCACAGCGCTGGGCCTTTATGCACAGCCTGCGCCTACCTACACCTTGAAGTCCTGCCTGGAGCAGGGATTGCTGAACAACTACTCCCTGCGCATTGTCCGCAATGAAGAGCAGGTCAGCAAGAACAACGCCACATTGGGCAATGCGGGCTACCTGCCCACACTGGACCTCTCCGCCGGCTACAAGGGAACCATAGACAATACCGAGACCAAAGCCCGAGCCACCGGAGAGACAACCAAGGACAACGGAGTATTTGACCAAACTCTCGATGCAGGCATCAACCTGAACTGGACCATCTTCGACGGTTTCAACATTACCGCCAACTACCAACGGCTCAAGGAGCTGGAACGCCAAGGCGAGACCAATACGCGCATCGCCATCGAGGACCTGATAGCCAACATAGCCGCCGAATACTATAACTATGTTCAGCAAAAAATCCGCTTGAAGAACTTCCGTTATGCCGTATCGCTATCCAAAGAGCGCCTGCGCATTGTGGAAGAGCGTTACCACATCGGTAACTTCTCGCGCCTGGACTACCAGCAGGCCAAAGTGGACTTCAATGCCGACAGTGCCCAATACATGAAACAGCAGGAACTGCTGCACACCTCACGTATCCAGCTGAACGAACTCATGGCAAACAAAGATGTAGACCAGCCGTTTATCATACAAGACAGCCTCATCAACGTGACCGCCTCCCTGAACTTCGAGGAGCTGTGGAACGCCACCCTCACCATCAACGCCTCACTGCTACGTGCCGAACAGAACAATACCCTGGCCCGTCTGGACTACAAGAAAGTCTGCTCGCGCGACTACCCATACGTGAAGATGAACGGCGGATACGGCTACACCCTCAACAAGTATGACATCTCTGCCAACAGCCGCCGCAGCAACCTCGGTCTGAACTTCGGCGTCACGGTCGGCTTCAATCTGTTCGACGGCAACCGGCGCCGCGAACGCAAGAATGCCCGCATTGCCGTGCAGAACGCTCGCCTGGAACGGGAGCAACTGGAGCAAGCCCTGCGCGCCGACCTCAGCAACCTATGGCAGGCCTACCAAAACAACCTGCAAATGCTGAACCTGGAACGCCAGAACCTTGTGGCTGCCAAGGAGAACCACGAGATTGCCATGGAACGATATATGCTGGGCAACCTCTCGGGAATCGAGATGCGCGAAGCCCAAAAGAGTCTGCTGGATGCAGAAGAACGTATTCTCTCCGCAGAATATGATACCAAATTATGTGAAATCTCCCTACTGCAAATCAGTGGAAAAGTAGCGCGCTATATGGAATAAGCAATATAATCCGTACCTTTGCGCCCGATTTATCAGAATTGAAGCATAATGGGATTATTCATCAGAAAGCCATTCGAGGCACTGCAAGCGGAGGCTAATGCCTCCGGAAAGAAAACATTGAAACGTGTACTTGGTCCGTGGAGCCTTGTTGCCCTGGGCGTGGGAGTCATCATCGGAGCGGGTCTATTCTCCATCACCGGAACGGTGGCGGCAGGCTATACGGGACCGGCCATCACACTGTCCTTTGCCATTGCCGCACTGGGATGCTGCTTCGCCGGACTGTGTTATGCGGAATTTGCGTCCATGATACCCGTAGCCGGCAGCGCATACACCTACTCGTATGCCACGATGGGCGAACTCATCGCCTGGATTATCGGGTGGGACCTGGTACTGGAATACACCGTAGCCGCAACCACGGTAAGCATCAGTTGGAGCCGCTATCTGGTCGTCTTTCTCGAGGGACTGGACATACATCTACCGCAAGCCCTCACCGCCTGTCCCTGGGATGGCGGAGTCGTAAATATCCCCGCCTTCCTTATCGTCGTGCTGATGAGCCTCTTCCTGATACGGGGTACGGAAGGCAGCTCCATCTTCAACGGCTTCATTGTATTCCTGAAGGTTTCCGTCATACTGATTTTTGTCATACTCGGCTGGAAATACATCAATACCGACAACTATACACCTTACATCCCTGCCAATACGGGCGTGCTGGGCGAATATGGCTTCTCCGGCATCCTGCGAGGGGCGGCCATCGTATTCTTCGCCTTCCTCGGGTTCGACGCCGTGAGCACAGCTGCCCAAGAGACGAAGAACCCGAAGCGGAACATGCCTATCGGCATTCTGGTCTCCCTGCTGGTATGCACCGTGCTCTATATGGTTTTTGCCCACGTCATGACGGGAGTGGCACACTACACCGCCTTCAGCGGACAGCAAGGCATTGCTCCCGTTGCCATAGCCATAGAGCACATGGGGCAGGCTGATGCGGCAGGTATCATCCAGCCGGACTATCCCTGGCTGAACCGTGCCATCGTGCTGTCCATTCTGTTCGGATATTGCTCCGTCATCATGGTGACGCTGCTGGGACAGAGCCGCGTATTCCTGAGCATGAGCCACGACGGGCTGCTGCCTCCTTTCTTCTCGCATATCAACGAAAAGTTCCGTACTCCGGCACGCAGCAACCTGCTCTTCATGGTACTTGTGGGCCTGCTGGCAGCTTTTGTACCCGCACGGCTGGCCGGAGAGATGACAAGCATCGGCACGCTGATGGCCTTCACGCTGGTCTGTGCCGCTGTACTGGTAGTACGCAGAACCATGCCTGACGTGCCCCGTTCCTTTAAAACCCCACTTGTTCCACTTATCCCCATACTGGGTATTCTTACTTGCCTTTGCATGATGTTGTTCCTTCCTGCCGATACATGGATACGCCTGGTGCTGTGGATGCTCATCGGTCTGGACATCTACGTGGGCTACGGCATGAAGCACAGTAAGCTGGAGCATGGAGGCGACACCCGCCACGGGCAGGTTGCCTTGAACATGATTGGACTTATCCTTGCCGTTCTTTGCGTCATCACCGGACTGTGGCACCAACAGACTGTGGGATGGGGAGAAAACAAAGTGCTGCTGATTATCTCGTTTGTTTTCGCATTCACGCACTGCGCTTACTATATGTGGAGAATCTGGAGGAAATAATAAGCCCTAAATCTCCTCCTTTAAAGATAAACAATCTTTCATCCAAACTACCCCAGCACCCACTTGGTCTGCTTCCCGAAACAACGGTATGCCATTGCCACCAGAAACCAGGAAGTACAGAAAGCGACGACTGCGGCACAAGGTATCTGAAGATAGATAGGAACATGGATAGCACGCATCAGGACTACGCTCGGTCCGGTAAAGAAATAGTGTATCATATAGACTCCAAAACCACAGAGCGTCAAGTTTGCCAATGCTTTCTTGATGCGCTCCGAACGGAAATTGGCCCGCTTGCAAAGCATAAACACGGGGATGGTCATCATTACTACATTCAGCGAACAGTAGGTGAAAAAGAGTTCGAGCATCTCATCCGTAAAATCCGGCAAGGAGGTCATACGACGGAAACCAAGGAATGTCACGGCATAGCCAATGGCAAACATGGGAATGCCGATGCCACAGAGTTGCCGGCCCGTCCAGTTATGGTTCCTCAGATAATGGCCCAACAATAGGTAGCCGTTAAAACCGGCAAAGTAATACAGCATACCGAACGAGTTCCACGAGCAAGTCCCCCAAAGGTACGGAGCGGCAAACTCGGTATAATAAGGCAGCAGCAGTGTCACTCCCCATGCTGCAAGAAACCATAGTTTGGCACGTTCCGAGGCCTTCTCCACCCATGCCGAGAATATCGGAAGATAGAGATAAAGCCCTATCAGCAGATAGATATACCACATGTGTACATCCAATAGAGAGAAATTAAAAGGCATTTCTGCAATATATCCCAGGCTCACTGCCAGAGACTGGCGCATCACTTCCTCACCCGAATAAGGGAAGAAATCCAGAATCACTTTCGGCTCCACTCCCAGCAGTCCCGTTATCCAGGGGAACAGATTGTAAATCACAGACCAGATGAGGAAAGGAAAGAATACGCGGGGGATACGTTTCTTGTAGAATGCCGAGGCGTCACCCCGTACCGGCAACAGCAATGCACCGGTAATCATTACAAAAAGCGGTACGCAAGGACGGAGCGCCGCACCGTAGACAGCTCCCCAGAACTTGATGTCAACAATGTCGGGCGATGTGCCCGGATAGAAGTTAAAAGGGTCTGTGCAATGGCAGCAAACTACTGTAAACATTGCAACAAGGCGTACCACATCCAGCCATACGATGTGTTGTGCCGGAGTTTGTCGTGTAAGAGTTGGTTCCATGTTTTATTAAATTGGTTGTTTGGAGGGCTAAAGATAAAGAAGTTAACCGAGAAATGAAAAGGAGAATGTAACAAAAATACGACAACAAACGAGTTTCAGTTTTATTCTCCTATAGAAAACAATCTGTTTTATCAAGGCAGAACAGAGTGTTCCAATAGGGAAGAACACTTTGTTCCAACATGAAAGAACAGTTTGTTTCTTCCTATTGAAACAATTTGTTTCAACATAAAGGAACAGTTTGTTTTGCTTGATGAAACAGACATTGATACGATTATATGTGATAAGAATAGTGACTACAGCAACAGTGTAATCAAACTGGTGAAACAAATGACTGCACAATATGTAGAGGATCTTCTTGGAACTTTCAGAGAAAGAGGAATAGATCTAAAGACCGGCTGCATTGTATTTATCGGTGGTGGATCAAAGTTATTAAAACCTTATCTGGAGAATACGGACAAGGTAGGGAAGTGCGTGTTTATTGACGATATCTGCGCCAATGCCAAGGGATACGAGATCCTGTCCCAGGTACAGAAAAAGAGTAGGTAATTGCCATGGAAAAGAAAAATCCGTATGTAATGACAATAGGATTTCGGAGGAATAATGCAGATCATACCCGGGTAGCAGAGTTTCTCAATTCTTTGGGAAGAGAAAAGGCACAGTATA
>ENA-ORMX01001774-ORMX01001774.1-human-gut-metagenome-genome-assembly--contig:-NODE-1774-length-13504-cov-18.689122_pt1 | contig 13504 bp, 15 predicted proteins | sample MGYA00242108_ERZ509007 | MGnify/ENA primary metagenome ERZ509007 (study PRJEB26280, sample SAMEA2338745) | human gut metagenome | biome: human gut; feature: human-associated habitat; material: faeces...
CAGATTATTTTCGCTTCTGTATCATATTAGGCGCGTAGTTGCGGATTTGAGGTATTATTCGTTTTGGTATAACCAGAGTTTTTGATCTTCTAGGCACATTTTCCAGATAAATCCCAAACTGACAGCATAACCATTCGCATGCTTTGACAAAACTCAAATTTAATTTGGTCTCTACAAATTTGATAGCATTGCCACTATTGTGGCAAGCAAAGCAATACCAACGATTACGGTTCTCCCCAAAGAACCCCATACTAGGATGATGATCATCATGTGCAATACACAATGCTCTATGATACTTCACTACAATTCCTAATTTTTCGGCAACCTCTTCACAGGAAAGTTCATCTAGCTTTTCAACTACACTTTTAGGAATATAAACCATAATTAAAAAAAATGATAATAAAGTTATGTGTAAGCATCCAACCCCTATGGCAATACAACTTCCTCCCCAGTGTTTACTGTGGATACAGAGTATTCAAAGAAATTGGACTTTTTCGATTTTTAAACAAATCTAACCAGAAGAGACTCCGTCACCAAGACATAATCCCTCCTTTCAGCTACAATCACATCAAATGCCATATTTATAACATTTATTCACCCAAACATCAATATCTCCGGGAACCCGCACAACCATGGCAAGGGCTTTGATGCCCCGCCAACCTTAGAGCGTAGCGGTTCTGAGCACCGGAGGGCGGTTACATCCCTTATTCCACCGTTACACTCTTCGCCAGATTTCTCGGCATATCCACATCCAGTCCCTTATCCACAGCCACATAGTAAGCAAGCAGCTGCAGCGGAACCACGCTCAGCAGCGGAACCAGCGCATTCAGGGTTCTTGGAATCTCCAGTACATTATCCGCAATCTTCTTCACCTGCAGGTCACCCTCTGTCACCACAGCAAGGATGCGGCCGTTTCTCGACTTCACCTCCTGCATGTTCGAGATAATCTTTTCATACAACTGATGATGCGTAGCAAGGAAAACGATTGGCATATCCTGATCTACCAGAGCGATAGGACCATGCTTCATTTCGGCAGCAGGATAGCCCTCGGCATGGATATAACTGATTTCCTTCAGCTTCAAGGCACCCTCCATCGCCACAGGATAGTTCACACCACGACCCAGATACAGGAAGTCGTGCGCATAGGTAATTCGGGAGATATCCTTGATTATCGGAGCCTGCTCCAATACCTTCTCCATTTTCTGCGGAATCTCAGAAAGTTCCTCTATCATCTGATAGTAGTCAGCATTGTTTAGGGTTCCCAACTCATGCCCCAATGCCAAAGCAAGAAGCGTAAGAACCGTCACCTGCCCGGTGAAAGCCTTCGTACTTGCCACACCAATCTCCGGACCCACATGGATATAGATACCCGTATCCGTTTCACGGGCTATGGAAGAACCCACACCGTTCACGATACCGAAAATCAGCGCACCCTTCTCCTTTGCCAGCTTAATCGCAGCCAAGGTATCCGCCGTCTCACCACTCTGACTGATTGCAATCACCACATCCTCAGGCTCAATCACAGGGTCGCAATAGCGGAACTCACTGGCATACGCCACCTCAACTCTCTTGCGGCACATCTTCTCAATCAGCTGCTTACCGATCAGTCCGGCATGCCAACTGGTACCACACGCCACGATGATGATATGCTTCGCCTGAACCAGTCGGTCACGATAATCACGAAGCGCAGAAAGAACAATGCGATTATTCTCAGGATGTTCCTTATCAGCAAAGAGGCGACCACTCATACAATCCTTCAGACAGTTAGGCTGGTCATAAATCTCCTTCAGCATAAAGTGATCAAAACCACCCTTGCTCAACTTGCTGATGTCCAGATCCACGGTCTTGATATCGTAATGACAGGCAGAATGCTCCAGGTTGATGATATTCAACTCCTCACCTACCCAGATGTCAGCAATCTGACCATCTTCCAGATACACCACCTTATCCGTATGCTCCACGATAGGAGTCGCATCACTGGCGATATAGAAGTTCAGATTATCCATACCCACACCAACGACCAGCGGACTAGACTGGCGTGCCGCTACCAGATGACTAGGGTTATTCTTCTCGACAACAGCAATGGCATACGTACCGATGGCATCGTTCAAAGCCTGGCAAACGGCAAAACCAATCCCAAAACAGCCTTATCAGTAGAATCCTTTGCGAGTTCCTCCAACAAATCATTAATCCAGATATTCACCTTATATGGCGATACATTAAGAACGCAACCACGTCATCGATAGCCTTCACCATCTCCTCGTCATGCCTTCCCTCCTTATCCATCAGGAAGATATCAATATCCCCACAAGGCCGGTGATTCGGTTTAGGATAGTGAAGAGAACAACCATATTAAAAGCAAGAAGAAGTTCATCAGAATATATTAACCAAACAATTTTACTTAATTACATTAGGATATTCCAATATCTGAGTATGCAACAAATCCAAGAACATGAGCCTGGTATAAACCGGAGAAGTTTCCGGGAAATGCTGTTCTGCTCTTTCTAATTCTTCTGTGGCATATAGATACTTAAACTTGTTGCGCTCATAAAAGCTAAGAACTTTTGGCTGATTATACGCATCAACAACCAAGAATCTACATCCTGTTTTGTTATCCTCCTGTACAAACCACGTCTTGATAAAGTTCATCACTTGTTGACCAACTAAGAAATTTCGTCCTTGATATTTCTTATTAACCCCTAGTCTTCCCAATAATACGGCAGGATAAGTGCGAAGATGTTTTTGACCTGGTATAGTTCGTTGAACCTTATTAGCAGAAGGCTTTGGAATAAAAGTTGTCTTTACACTATCTGATACAGTAAAGAATGCAACGATTTCAGAGAACTCACCTTCATTGTTGACAAAGCAATAAGTCTTACCAAGTCGCTCTTGAGCATACAACAAGGCATTGTGATGAAAGAAGTCTTCCAAGTCTTTATCTCCTTCTGTTTCACCACAACAGAAAGGCAAAGATGCAAGTTCTGCAGTCAAAGGCATGAAGTCGCATCTTTCCATAATATCAAATTGATAATTATTCACTAGCCTATTTTATTAATGAGGAAGTTTAATCTTTACATTTTTTGAGCGTTCCATCATACGACGGATTGCATCTTGTGCTCCTTCAGGAATCACAGTTGTGGCAGTATTTCTACTACTCTCTGCAATCTCTATAAAGCGCTCTGCAACATCACCTGTCAATACAGGAATTGTTTTAATAGCTATTGCCATAATTTTATCTCCTATTATTTAGTTTATATAACTTGCCGCCAAAATTACTCTTTTTCTTCGAAACCACCAAGAAAATCACAAGAAATCTGCAAGTTATCAGCAAATAACCACGAAATCAACCGTAAACTATAAACTATAAACTATTAACTGTAAACTATAAACTGCTATCCCCAGGCGGTCCCATCCCGCACAACATGGCGAGGGCTTTGATGCCCCGCCGACCTTATAGCGTATATGATTAATTGTTATACAAATGATAAAATACTTTTTAGCCAACAACAGAAAGAATATCTTCTGGCGATATACCCATTCTTGTTATAGCCGAGATTTTGTGTCCACCATTTGCATTTAACGAATGACCACAATGATAAAGCGTATCATCAATGACAAGCCAGCGGTCATGTGACTCTTTGCTCCATTTTCTGATATCAATATGAGCATCAGGGAACAACCTATCATGCTCCTCCATCAATCGTTGCATTCCCTGACCGACACCTACTGTATAGATAATTGCTTCCACTCCAGATTTTCTAATGTTCAGAAAGTCAAGAGTCAAGGCTGATACATAAGCATCAATAACAATTACACGATGATTTGCCGAACTAACCAAATTTTCCAATGCCACACGTGCCGTATAGAAGTCCCCCTCAAAGAAAACCATTTCTGCAGGAGGTGTAGATGTACGAATAAAGAAGTCAAGCTGCTCCTGTTGTTCTGCCTGTTTGTCTTCAATTCGTGTCATACGCAGACTATGCTCTTCCAATCGAGAATCAAACTGTCGCTGCATCGCCAATAGTTGCTGGTTAACAGAATAACCTTTTAACAAATAATTATTGAGAACACGAGTTGCCCATCTACGAAAGGCCGTAGCATTGATGCTATTTACACGATAGCCAACAGAAATAATAGCATCAAGATTGTAAAACTGCGTTTTATAGGTTTTCCCATCAGCCGCAGTATGTTCCAAAATGGAACTAACTGAATTCTGGTCAAGTTCCCCACTGTTGAAGATATTTCTCAAATGCTTTGTTATTGCTGGTCGTTTTGTACCGAAAAGGTCAGCTATTTGCTGCTGAGTAAGCCATACAGTATCATGGCTTGCATCAATCTTCACTTGAAGAGAGATGCTTTCATTTGGCTGATAGAGAACAATTTGAGACTCATCAGTAATCTGTATGTTATTATTGTCGTTTGCCATACTTGTCATTATTTACAAATAATAATTTCCAAAGTTACGACTTTTTTATCAAACCACCAAATAAAATGACTAATTCTTTTGTATTTACATTGGAAATCATCATATTTCAAATAATATGCCCTATATTTACTCATAGAAAGACGATAGCCATTGATTAACGGCTCCTTTGTCTTCCAATCTAAGAAGTTCTTCCTCTTCTGCTTTAGTAAACTTAGGAACCCCAAAATTCTTGATGTTTGAGCCATTCAACGAATAATATCCAGAAGTATAAGGCTTACTGTTAGCTACAACGTAGTTCCAAAAGATATCAGACTCCAATATCTTTTGTAAAATTTTCATCATTCGCATATCATCACCCACGAACGCCATACCATTGTATAACAGCAAGTTTGAATTTTCTACAATAACGCAGTTTAATGGCTTATTAGCAATTTTCGGGAAAAACATCTTGATTGCAGGCATTACCAACGATTGCGTCCGACCATAAGCATACCATGCTGGATAATCCCCAACCTTTCCTTTATCTCGTTTATCCAATGTTTCCCTTTGAGATTGCAGATATGAATACGCACAAGGATATTTTGCTTGTATAACCTCCTCTTTAATCAAAACAGCCTTACCACTCTTGTCAATCACATAAGGAAATATAGCCTTATGAACAAGATCAACAAGAGCCTTTTCTGAATTCAATTTATTAGAATTCACTATGTCTTTAAAATATGCAACATATCATACCTCATTCTGGTAATTCATAAGAAGCTTCCTCATTACCTTTACTAACATTATTGTTATCATTTCTATAATCAGCAGAAAATCTATAACACAAAAGTTCTAATACTCTAACAGGTTTACATGCGAAAGAAAGGTAATCCAACAGCTTATTTACTAGCACTGTCTCAACATTATCTTGTGATTTATCAGCAGAAAAGAAGACTTCTTTATATACTCCATCATATCTAAAATCACACAAGTCCTTATTTTTGCTTCGTATTGCTTTCTTCGTATTTTGATAAGCAACATACTCTTCAGTTAACCGAACATCCAAGTACTTGACATAAACAGTCGAATACAACCAATTTATAACAATACGCATCACTATGGGAACAAGAAACACCAAAATTATCAATATTCTTGCCAAGAATGTTATAGATACATTTTTAGAAATGGCAAAGTCTTTCATGCTCAAAATTTTCAGAGAAGCGTTAGAAGTCAAATATAGCCAAACAAATGCAGCTATCACTGCAAATATGTACCTAAACCAGACTTCCCACCATCTTTTCCATTCAAAAGCCCCTATAATATATAATCCAAAAACCATTGCCATATCCATTAATATAACGAAACAACATATACATTGATTCGTCTCTGACAGCAATCCTTCAAAGGCAAAATATATCAAAAGAGAAACACAGAGCATAAGATAAAAAGCCCCTTCTCTTCTTGCGCTTGTATCAATCTCAACAGACCTATTTTTTATTACATTTAGAAGTTCTTGCTGCTTTGGCGTACTCAAAGCGAAATCAAATTTTTTCAAGGCATTTTCCACAACAGCAAAGACATCCGGAGTCCAAAAGCGATTGAACATCATATTATCTATAGCAATTGTCACATAAAGAGCAGAGAAGAATTGTACTATAGTATTCAAATCACTTAACATAACTTACTTTTAAAAAGTTGTTCTATTATTTTTTGTGTTTCTTCATTGACGGTATATTCATATACACCTTCTACATTTTTATTACCATCAGAAGTTATCTTAGCCTGATAAGAAGGATAATCATTACCTTTAGATTCATTATTTTTCCAATTTAGAGGTCTTAGATTTTTCACATCATCTATCAAGGAAACATCACTTATGCTTTCTGACAATTTTGACTTAGGATAAATATGATCAATTTCCCAACCAAAAGGGGAAGTTCTATCTCCATACTTTTCTCTAATCATCCATGCCCCACAAGCATCCTTTCTATAACATTTTTCATTGTAGCCTTTAACTACTTGACCTTTATTCCATATCACATCAAGTCGTTCCTTATCATTTTTTTCCATATTTCCTTATTTTGTAAACCACCAATACAGCGTGCCCACTATTTATCAGTGGGTTAGCTGTACCTGGATTTTTAAAAAAAGTTTCGATTTTTTATTCTTTAACTTTAGGCAGCATGCTGAGGGAGCTCAGCGTCCTTGCCATCGTAAGCGTCCAAAAATGTCACAACGCCCCTATTTGCGGGCTTTTTGCAAAGCCCGCAAATTTCATTTTTAAATTTCTTTCACTAAAAATTTCATTAATCCAAACAGATTGTCATCGGAAGCAGGTTCTCATAGTCCGTTCTACCAGATTTCACTGCTTTGAGTAAAGCCTTGAAATATTGTCTGAACGAGACTCCGACTTGCTTGCAAGTCTGGTAAAGGTATTGTACATTGCCGATCTCAATGCACCCTGAACACTACCAAAGAACAACGAGCCCTTTCGATTTACCAAACACCACATATAGGTCTTACGATGACCGAAATGAGTCTGGAATCACTCCCATGTCTCATCTACGTTTACGTTGGAACCAGGAGCCAAGGCTCGATCCTTCAATGCTTAGTCAAGCCCACCCTTCTTGACAAACAAAGCATCCGTCGTTTGGATGGTAATGAGTATGCCACCCTTCGACTTCTTTGCTTTTGGCTTGGATGCTAGCTGAGGTGGGGCTTCAACATCATCTGTCTCTTCATCTGTAGGTGCTCCCTCTATATCAACCGGAATAACAGTATCCTTGGCATGCTTCTTGAACCACGCATCTCCTTCGCCTCATTGTCGCCGATTACAACCTCGGTGAACTTTGGCTTACCGTTTAATTGTTTCTTGCCTTGTACCATAATTTGAATAATTTAAAATAACGGTGCAAAGGTACAAAACTTTATCTAGGCGCACAATACGGCATTCACCGAATACTTACGACGCTCTTGATGCTTATCAAGCAAAGTTTGAAGCTGGTCTATATTCTCAGAACTCTTACTCTTCACATTCTTGCTGCTGTTTAAGACCTGCTCAAACATCAAAGCATCCTTCCGTTGCAGAGTTACAATATCATCTTGTGCTTGCTTATAGCAAGAAGCAAGATAAGCAAATGCTGCACAGGATACAAGTATTACAACAATGACACAAGCTACAAATCTATGCCTACCGCTAATCGTGAAGACTGATTTTGTTTGATTATTCTTTTCCATACAATTCCCTTATTATATTCTTTAGCACTTTGAAAAATTCTCATTAACTTTGCGCCTATTCATTGGGCTTACAAGACTATCCGAAGATTCTTTCTGCGATAAACTTGGCTGGGAAAAGAAAGCCAGCCATGATGTAACCACTTGACAATCCCAGTTCTATCACCATCCGTTGCCACCATGCTTTAATTCGCAAGCATACCCCAGGCGGTCCCATCCCGCAAAACCATGGCGAAGACCTTTGATGGTCCGCCAACCTTAGAGCGTAGCGGTTCTGAGCACCGAGTAGGGCGGTTTACATCCTTCCTTTCTGAGAAGGGAAGGCTTGGTTAGGATGTGGAGCTCCCTTTGGCTAAAGGGAGACGGAGGGATTCGAAAAAATACCTTCTTTAATGGGAAAAAGCGATGCCAATGAGTGCAATGAAAGCTCGCTTTCAAATTGCCGAGTGCAACTCGCTTTATCAACAAGGAAGGACGGGATGATTTGCATGCAAAGCCATTTTGACAATCATGTGATGTAATCAGAATGAATACAACGAACAAAGGGGAACAACCAAAGACTGGTCGTTCCCCTTTGTTCGTTTAGAGGCAATTGTATCAGGTGTATCTGTCATCTCTGATTTTCCCATCAATTATCGGCTTGCGGTAATTGGTGGTGAGGAGGGACTGGAAGATGATGCCAATGCCAAAATACTGGCAGCGCTATAAGCCACAAAAAAGAATAAAAAGAGGGATTTTGTAAAATGAACCAAAATGAACCAATTCTTCTGAATCTTTACATGAGAGATACAGAAAACCGGAAAACTTTCGTTCAATCAACGACTTAGGAAATTATGTACGAAAAGAATAGTAAAATAATGTTGATTTTCGTAGAATGATATTAATTTTTTAACACGCATAATTTGCTAGTTTCCAACAATTTTCGTATTTTTGCAGAGAGATTCTGTGTCTCTTATGTTGAGATTCAGATGAACGACATCAAAAAACGAACTTGATTCGCATGATGAAAGAGACAAATATACAATCACAGGTTACGTCCACTATTGCAGGGGACGACGGCGAAGCCATGGAAAAAAGTGAAGGATATGTAGCTGAAAATGGTTTTGTAGCAACAGATCCGACGCACTTTGGAAAGACGTATCATGATAAACAGTCGAGGTAAACGTGTTGTCCGTGAGGCTGTTTTCTTACCACCTTTGTCTTTGTGAGAGTTGAGGATAAAAATCTTAATGAAATCCGCTTCCGCTCCGATGTTTATAAGATGCTTTCGGAACCAGGCAAAAGTGCCCCATATGCTATCCCTGATACCAAATTCGACAATTTTCGCAGAATTGTAATGACTGGCAAGGCTGAGATACAGAACCACCCTATCAAAAAGGGTGACAAAGTGCTTATTATAGACGGAGAACTTGTTGGAGTTGTAGCCTATGTGCAGCGTATTCAAGGTAAAAATGCCATTATTGGTGATGAGATTAGAAATATCTGTGGTGCGACCACAGAGATAGATAAGGATTTTTTGGAGTTTTGCAAATAGTAGTTTTTGTTAAACTACATAAGTGCCCTTCAAAGTATGCATAAGTTAAGAACCTCCATAAGATGTTTTGTCATAATGCCTTTTGCGCGTAGCTTTGATAAAGTTTTTAAAGTCTATAGAGAAACGTGTGAAAGCATGGGGGTATATGCATACCGTGTAGATAATGCAGTCACTATAGATATTCTGAAAAATACTTTTGATGGCTTGAAAAACAATGATTTTGTAATAGCTGACATCTCTAACAATAATTGTAATAACATCCGAAAATATGATTGATTCATCATACCAGATACTCATTCTTGGAAAATTAAGTAAGCTGTCTTCATGTATGCAAAGTTGCATTGAAAAGGCATTCCATGATATACAATTGTCAAAAGATAGTTATAAAATTATAAGGTCTAAAGGATTTAAAATCAATACCTTAGGTGTGAATCCAACAGTCGCTTTGTATTTTACAAGTGAGAATAAGACATTGGATTTGGAAGTACTATCCCAGTTAAAGGAGAAAGCTGTTGTAATAATCCCTATAGTTGACTCTTTCGATAATGCAGTATTTTTGTTGCCTGATTGTTTGAAAGAAATCAATGCCGCTTGCATTGCAGACGAGAATGATACTGATGGGCAGACAGAAGTGACGAACCTTGTCTTGTCTAATCTTGGTTTACTTACGAGGGAAAGAAACATCTTTATCAGTTATAAGCGTATGGATTGTCAAGATTTGGCGAATCAACTTTACGATAAGTTTCTACACGCTGGCTATAATGTCTTTTTAGATACGGAGAGTTTGTCTGCAGGTGTGGTATTTCAAGAGTCCTTACGACATCGTTTAGCGGATTCTTTCGCCTTGGTTTTGTTAAACTCAGAGCATTTCTTTGATACTGATAGCAAATGGACATTGGAAGAATGTAAGCCAAATATGCAGGTAGCATTAGAGTTTACTCAATTGCGTGAAAGGTTGTTGAATGATGATATAAGGGAACAGGATGTAGAGGTAAATCAATTGAAGTTATCTTCATTGTTCTTTATTAGAACAGTTTGTACTGTTTTGTCTTCGGCTATCAGAACCCGTCAAGGGGCTTTATTAGAGCATCCTCTCAACAATTTTAAATTGATAATTCCTTTGGTCTGGGAAAAACTAGTTGATGATGACAAGTGGAATATTGGATTCCTTTACAGGGATGTCGTTTCCGCAGGCAATACGAAAGCAGCCAATGCTGTGAAATTTGCTTTAGCAAAGAATAATGGCTTTGATTATGTCCCTGAAAGTTTGCGTTCTAGGACTTTTATAAAGATTGCTCAGCAGCTGATAGATGTACATTATGGTTATGATAATTTTTATAGAGAGCCAAAAGTTGTAGAGGAACTTGCCTCGTTAGGTTCTGTTTTGCCAGAGCCAGCATTGTTTTACTGTATGAAAGCTTATTTACTAGTATATTTAGGTAACTACTATGGCCGTTCTGATAGAGCTGTGGAAATGGTAGAGAGGCAATTGGCAAAAATAGACAAAGAGCAATGGATTGCGTTCTTTGACCAAAAGTTGCCTTATGATATTGACTTGATAAATACATTATGTGCAAACTCAAAAAAGCCAATCATGAATTTTAAAACATTATTGAGAAATCTGAAGATGAATGCATTGAACCTAAATACAACAGTGGGGGCAAAATTGTATTCTGCGATATTGAATAGCAATATATCCATTATATCTCTTTATCAGCATTAATGAGAGAATGGTAAGAAATACAATAACACAATTACTATGAGTAAGCTAAATATTTTAGGAATAGTAAGAGGCATTAAAGCCCAAACTACATATTTGACTCCAATAATTGAAGCTGTCTGTAACTCCATAGATTCCATAGGCAATCTTTCTAATGGTACTATAGATATTATGGCTATTCGTGATGGGCAGAAAAGTTATGAGGGCAATACTTCTGTTTCTGGTTCTATCATTGGCTTTGATATCATTGATAATGGAGTTGGTTTTACTGAGGCAAATCGAGATTCTTTCGATACATATCTTTCTGGTCATAAGTATGAATCTGGTGGCAAAGGCTTTGGTAGATTTATGTATCTCAAATATTTTAAAAAAGTCTCAGTTGATAGTTATTATAAAAAAGATGAAGAATATTGGCATAGAACTTTTAACTTTGGTCACAAAGAAGAGATTATCGAAAATGAAACAAATGATTTGTGCCTAGAAGAGAATGTCACTTGTAAAACCATACTTCATTTGAAATCTGCGGTAAAAGGCTATAATGCAGATAAAGGACTGGATGTTATAGCAAGAAAACTCGTAGAGCGTCTCTTGGTATATTTTGTAGATAAAACAGAATGTATGCCAATTATTACCTTGAAAGAAATTGATGGTAGTAATCCTATTGTTTTAAATGATTTTGTTAGCAATGGAAATACAATTCAATTTGTTCAAGAAGAAAAATTTGATTTGCAAGATAAAAAACGTGTAAAGCATAAATTTACTGTAAAAACATATAAAGTTTATTTTTCCTCTTTAGCAAACAAAGTAATTTTAACTGCACATAGACGAGAAGTAACCAATAGACCTCTTCACAATTATGTTCCAGAATTTAAGGAAACTTTGGTAGATATAGATGAAGGTAAGCAAAAAAATTATTCTATTCGTTCTTATGTAATAGGAAAATTCCTTGATGAACATGTAGATACGGAACGAGGTGATTTTTCTTTAGCTCTTAATGACGAGGATCTCTTTGCAGATATATCTGTAGAACGTATAGAAAGAGAGGCAAGCCTTATAACTAAGAAATTTTTTAAAGAGTATATCCAAGAGAAATTTCAAGTTAAGAGGCAAAAAGTTCTTGATTATGTTTCTAAAGTTGCTCCTTGGAATAAAAGCCTTTTGAAGTATTTAGATTTTGATAATCTTCCAATGGGAATAAATGAATTGGATTTGGAGCTAAAATTCCAGCAAATTAAGATTGAGAAAGAACAAAAATCTCGAATAGAAATCCATGAATTGCTAGAATCTCAACAAGACTCAGATGATGTAACTTTCAAAGAACAAGTTGCAGAGTTGTTTTCCAAAGTGACAGAAGAAGGAAAAAATGATTTAGCACATTACGTTTGCAACAGAAAGAAAGTTATAGACCTATATAATAAGTTGCGTGGACGTACAGAGTCAGGAAATGCTCATTTAGAGAGCGAATTACATAACTTGTTCTTCCCAATGATTAAGAATGACAGGGATGTGGATTATGAAGACCATAATTTGTGGCTTTTGGATGAAAGGTTAGTTTTTAGCCATTACATAGCATCAGACAAGGTTATCTCTAAAGATATCCATAAAGAACCTGACATCGCTGTGTTTTATAATGAGAAAATGTTCTTCAGAAATGGGGAAAATGTTATCACTTCTCCAATTACTATCGTGGAGTTTAAAAGACCAAAAAGGGAAAACTACCCAGATGATGAGAACCCTATCCAACAGGCTCTAAGATATTCAAGAACAATATTAGATGGAAAGTATGAAATGCCAAAAGGTGTAGAAAAAGTTAAAGTAAATAAGAATAATACTCCAGTCTATATTTATATAGTATGTGATATTGTTGATAAAATAAGAGAATTTGCTGATTTGGCAAATTTATCAGTTAGTCCTGATGATGAAGGATATTTTGGTTACGTACCAAAATATAATGCTTATGTAGAAATTATGTCATTCAGAAAAGTAATAGAGGATGCAACAATGCGCAATAAAATTTTCTTTCATAAATTAGGGTTAGAATAAAATTATGTCAACTCAATCATCAGATAATAACAAGCGAATAGCGATGGATTCGTTTTTCCAGATGCTGTTCTTGATAGGTTGTATCGTTGTTTATGAGGCGATGTATATAGCAAGGATGTTGAAATGACAGAGAATATTATGAGTGAGGAACAATATAACGAATTGCTGAAAGCCTATACCAAGGAAGCTTTGGCAAGCATGATAAAGGCTGATATACGCAGTAGGTTTCCCGAACCTTATGCAAGTATGTATTGTCAACAATTTGATAATTTCAAAAATGTTGCAGATTTCTTGGAATTTGCAGCAAAGTTAATGAGGAGACAATAATATATATAACTAGTCTTTTCTTTTTGCTGGTTCATGTAAATAAGGCTTAAGGTTAGGCATAGAAAGCCCTGCATCAAGGCGGTACCATCCCGCACAATATGGCGCAGACCTTTGATGGTCCGCCAACCTTATAGCGTAGCGGTTCTGAGCACCGGAGGGCGGTTACATCCTCTCGTCCCTGAGGGAAGAGAGGCTTGGTGAGAAAGGTGGAGCCTTCTTTAATGGTAAAGAAGGACGGGAT
>ENA-ORMX01001777-ORMX01001777.1-human-gut-metagenome-genome-assembly--contig:-NODE-1777-length-13500-cov-15.788100_pt1 | contig 13500 bp, 14 predicted proteins | sample MGYA00242108_ERZ509007 | MGnify/ENA primary metagenome ERZ509007 (study PRJEB26280, sample SAMEA2338745) | human gut metagenome | biome: human gut; feature: human-associated habitat; material: faeces...
AAATACTGATGTTAGAGGCTACAAACAAAGTCCTTTACCTTTGCTTGGTATTCTTTTTTGCTCATTCCACCTGTTTCAATCATAGAGTCAAGTACATCGCCAAGTTCATCAAAAGCAATATCATGATGATATTCTTTAGTCGTTCCGTCTTTCTCACCATAGATGCGGTAGTAAGCAGAGCCTTGACCTTGCAAGCGATAAGGCATAACAATTACCTTTGCACAATAATTTCAGATAATCTCGGAAGTTATATTGCGTATGAAAAGAAAACCGCATATTGCTATAGACATACAACTATAACAATATGCGGTATAAAGTTCTTATTGCCTTAAATTTCAGCAATGCAATATATTGTCTAAATTATGGTAAATTTCATCCTCGGATTCGTAAGGAATAATGTTGAAGTATTCGTTTCCATTCAGCATGGCAGAGATGTTAGCCTTGGACTTGTCGTAGAAAATATAAACAGGAATGTTATGAGCTTCTGCGTAAGCCAATTCATAACCCACACCAAGAGAAGGACAAGTACACTCCGCTATCACCATGTCGCTTTGTTTGAGCCATTCGGTATCTCGTTCATAGATATGTATGTCTATAGCCTTTGTTTGAGCCTTCAAACTCATATTCGTTTTACCGATGTGCTCCGTCAATACTGTGTCAGTCTGCTTGATGTAGTCAATCATCCGTTGGTACAGATATGCATCGCCCCTACCTCCACGAATGGAGCCAGCAAAGTATATTTTCTTGTTCATGTGGTTATTATTATTTCCAACAATTTTCATGTGGTTAAAACGGTTACGTAAATTCTTAAGTTCTTCTAGGATATTACGAGTGGCATCTTGTTCATCAGAACCATATTCCTTAAAAGCCTTGCGGGCTAACCAAACATTATTTCCTATGTTTTTTTCTGTATCAAAACCATAGTCGGACAAGATGTCTCGGTATAAGTATTCATTTGGGGCATCTTGATTGGTATAGTTATAATAACACTTGCCGTTTTTGAGATGTCTGAAACCAACAAATCCTTGTTCCTTGTCAGTTACTGTCAGTTCTATTATGTCATCAAATATGTAACGATGATTTTTCTCTTCACCTTTTACCAATGGAAATTGCTCATTAAGTGCAGTTGTGATCTTCATCATAATTGCATTGTTGTTTATTTTTACAATGGATTCAATAGCTGCATCATCAATTAATTTTTGGGAGACAACAGGAGTGGGCGTATTCTGGAAAAACTGATATTTTGCCCTTATACACTTTTCTTTATTCTTGCCATACATCATGAGATATAACGGATGAATGAAAGCATTTTTTTTGAAATCATCATTCAAATACAATGCCCCCAGTTTCTTTGCTGCATTAAAGAATTTTCTTGCAACAACTCCATATGTCTTGTGCCAAGCTAAATCGGCGAACCCTAAATATACAGGAAAAGTCAGATGTTGAACATCATAATCTACCATATTGGCAAGATTCAATTGACTTACTTTATTTAATGCAGTTATCAAGTTAGCTTCGCGAAGATAGAAAAGATTGAATATTTGGATTACGCCTTCAAGCAGTTCACCTTTGGCAGCATAGTATTCCGAGAACAACCTACCGATGCATTCCATAGTAGGATCAAAGGAAAACTCATACCAATCTGCTTTAAGCTCACCATCATCAAAAACACTAAGTTGCTTCAATTCTTCAGGAGAATTTATTGCTGCATGATCGGGACGCTTAAAGTTTGCGGCACCAGGGTTCTTTATGACAACAGATCCTTTAACTTCCCACGAATTACCGAATTTCAAAATAGTCCTCCATCTAATGCCATCACTCGTTGAACCTAATTTTGTATAATGTGTAAAAACTTTCATTTATCTGTTCTCCTTATTTATTAAGTTTACTACAACTTTTACCATTATGTCTTTCTCCTCAGTGCGACTTTCTGCAATCATTAATGTCAAAGCCACAAGTGTGTTGTCGGCAATTCGCTTATGCCCATCTTGTCCATAAAGAGTGGTCAAGCCGCCTCTGGTTGACAACATAACCTTTGATCAGGTATTGTTTTAGAATTGATGTTGCCCATTTTCTGAAAGATGTAGCATTCTTGTTATTCACTCGATAACCTACCGATATAACCATGTCAAGGTTATAGAATGGTATATCGCGAACTATCTTTCTGCTACCCTCAAAACGAACCTGTGCATTTTTTGCACAGGTTGAGATCTCATCCAACTCCTCTGCCTTATATATGTTTCTGATATGACGAACAATAGACGTTCTGTCTACCCCAAACAACTCAGCCATTTGGTTTTGAGTTAGCTATACAGTATCTTTTTCAAGCTTTACATTCAGTTCGACCTTTCCGTCTGCAGAACGATATATCTCTATTTTGTTTTCTTCCATATCAATAGTTGTCAGTCTTGTTTGTATAATTCCCATAGGCTTTTTGCCCATTCTTTCATTGTTTGTCGCAATGATTTTGGTTCCATCACTTCTATCATAGTTCCAGCATGAATGCACCCTTCTTTACTATGCCATCGAACAGATCGTCAAAAGTTTCCTCACGTTGATATGGCAAATATCCATAGAAGGACGTGTGCCATAAACAACACGCTGCTATTTCAGCATTAGAGGCTTCTACTTCGTCATCAATAACCAGTTCTTTTGAGAGACTATCCTTCCAACAGTCACCTTCCAAAGGAAATGCATCCAAATAGATATTCTCTCCTTCTTTGTATAAAGATATCCGCGCCTCTTTTCGCTCTATCAAATCAGGGTCGGTTGGCACAAGACTTCGCAAGTAGTCAAAATGTTGCTTATAGAGAGCCAAAAGTCCTCTAACATCACAATTCTTATATCTATTAAGAATACATGGTGCAATTTCATCAAATGTGAGCGAGTCAAGTAATTGTTTCAGAGTCATAATTTTATTTTTTGTGGCAAAGTTATGCCCAAGGTGTCCCAATATATGTGACATGCTATGATAAAAATAACTTATCCCTCATATTCTTCCATTTCTTTTGGAATGGTCATGTTATATTTACGGTTAAATGTTCCATTGGCAGCAGTTTGGATTCTCCCAGTCCCGACATCAATCTTTTCAGTGTGTAGTTCCTCGAACCAGTAATGCCCTGCCCTTTCTGCCATATACAGGAACATTCTCTTTACTCTATTGTTGTCCAAAGTTTCCAACAAGTGCTGTACGACATCAGAACGTAGTATTGGCAGTTGCTCCATCACATAGTATAAATCCATATAGTTGTATGATTTTGAAGCCAAAATCAGGCACTCCAAGAAGGCTTGTTCTGGAGAAGATACATACAATGTGCCACTATCCAAAACTCTTTCTGTTGTCTCTATATACGAGAAAGCATTTGTGTGAAACATTCGAAAGGTAGCGTCATACATATCGCTCTGCATCCACAATGGCATTTTGCAAGTTGGTGCAGCCACCATCAGCACAGGCTTTCCCCTCGGAACGTAATGGTTGAAACCTGCATATTCCAATGCGGACATGGCAGCCACCCTAAGCTGGCCTCCCATTTGTTTATTATATGAAGCAATGGCATCATAAGCACTCAAGCGACTGCCTGTGCGATACATCACACCTTTGCACATCGCAGTCAGCCATCCAGAGTCTCGGTATCTCTTTTGTAGTTGACCTGAATAGCCTTCTTTTTTCATCCAATCAGCAAACAACAGGCCAGTCGGTGCAGTATTGGTAAGCAGTTGGTTTATTTTCGTCCCGTATATTATACTCATAGTTTAATACAGTGCTAAATATTTAACCACAAAGTTATGTGCTTTTATTTACCCTTGCAAACATTTAGCTTAGAATATCGCTCCGAAATAAAGCTATGGGATAAAAATCCATATAATCAACCAAAAAACTTGCCACCTTCATCACAAATTCTCTTCCAATTTTACTCATATGCCTTATAATGACCCAAATACTAAAAATGTTTATAAAGGTGGTAACTTCTGAAAAGATAGTCATGAAAGAGGAACTTAAGTGTACATTTAGATTCAAAAAATTTACCTTATTATTCAATAATGGAAAAAATAGGGTAACCCAAAAATCAAAAGGGGGGGCTACTTAAGAGCGCAAAAAAGGAAAAGTCCTGTAAATCTTTCGACTTACAGGACTCTGTGCGGAGAGAGAGGGATTCGAACCCCCGGTACCTCTCAGTACGCCGGTTTTCAAGACCGGTGCATTCGACCACTCTGCCATCTCTCCAATAGGGGAAACGCAATTGATGTAGTCTTGCAATCGCAGTGAATTACTATTCCACTTTGCTTAATTAGCGGGTGCAAAGTTACGCTTTTTAGTTCATACCTCCAAATTTTCGGCTTACTTTTTTCGTCTATTAGCGAAAAAACATTGGTTTCGACACATTTTACTGCTTCTGAAGCCGCAAGAAATACAAATATAAGCCGCAGACACCACAAAAACAAGCGGGCTTGTTTTGTATTGTCTTCGGTTTGCAGTAACTCTGAATAAGTTACGCTGCACCTCAACAATAAAAATATGCAAGCATATTTTGTATTGTCTTCGGTTTGCAGTAACTTTGCACCTATGATTTATCCAAGCAACTTTGAAAACAAAATACAGTTCAGCGAGATACGCTCGCTGCTGAAGGGCTACTGTCTGAGCCAGTTGGGCAAGGACAAGGTGGACGCTATGGGCTTCTCGGACAACGCGGAGCGCATCAACACGGCGTTGAAGCAGACGCGCGAGTTCCGCCGAATGCAGGAGGAGACCGACGACTTTCCGCTGCAGTTCTTCTTCGACATGCGCGAGTCGATAAAGCGCATACGCATCGAGGGCACGCACCTTGAGGAGAACGAGATATTCGACCTGCGCCGTTCGCTCGACACGGTGGCTGGCATAGTGCGCTTCCTCAATCGCAGCGACGACGACGGCAACTTCGACCACCCTACTCTGCACGACCTTACGGAGGGCGTGCTCACCTTCCCCGACCTCATTCGCCGCATCGACCAGATTCTCGACAAGTACGGCAAGATTAAGGACACGGCGTCGCCGCGTCTCGCCGAGATTCGCTCGCAGCTGCGCAAGGCTGAGGGCAGTGTGTCGCGTACATTATATAGCATATTGCACGCCGCGCAGAGCGAGGGACTCGTCGACAAGGACGTTACGCCGACGCTGCGCGACGGTCGTCTCGTTGTGCCTATCGCTCCTGCCATGAAGCGCCGCATAAAGGGCATCGTTCACGACGAGTCGTCGACGGGAAAGACGGTGTTCGTGGAGCCGACGGAGGTGGTGGAGGCGAACAACCGCATACGCGAGTTGGAGGCAGACGAGCGCCGCGAGATAATCGTGATACTCACGGAGTTCACGAAGCTGGTGCGTCCTCACGTGGACGACATCGTGAACGCCTACCGCATGCTTGCCGAGGTAGACTTCATACGTGCACGCGCCGAGTTTGCGCAGCTCACGGGCGGCATAGAGCCGGAGGTGAGCGCGAAGCCCGTGGTCGACTGGATTACGGCGAAGCATCCGCTCTTGTGGCTCGCGCTGAAGAAGCAGGAGAAGCCTATCGTGCCGCTCGACATCATGCTGACGCGCGACCGCCACATACTGATTATATCGGGTCCGAACGCCGGCGGCAAGTCGGTGTGCCTGAAGACGGTGGGTCTGCTGCAGTACATGCTGCAGTGCGGACTGTCCATCCCCGTGAGCGAGCGCTCGAAGGTGGGCGTCTTCAGCGACATAATGATCGACATCGGCGACGAGCAGAGCATAGAGAACGACCTCTCGACCTACTCGTCTCACTTGCTGAACATGAAGAACATGATGCGACAGGCGGGCGAACGCACGCTGCTGCTCATCGACGAGTTCGGCACGGGCACCGAGCCGCAGATTGGCGGCGCTATGGCAGAGGCTGTGCTCAACCAGTTTGTGAAGAAGCACGCGTGGGGCGTGATAACCACCCACTACCAGAACCTGAAGCACTACGCCGACTCGCACGACGGCATAGCCAACGGCGCCATGCTCTACGACCGCCACGAGATGCGACCGCTCTTCCAGCTCGCCATCGGTCAGCCGGGCTCGTCGTTCGCCATCGAGATTGCACGCAAGACGGGCATACCCGACGAGGTGATACGCGAGGCGAGCGACATCGTGGGCTCCGACTACATACAGAGCGACAAATACTTGCAGGACATCGTGCGCGACAAGCGCTACTGGGAGAACAAGCGACAGAACGTGCATCAGCGCGAGAAGGACCTGGAGAAGACTATCGCAAAATACGAGGAGGAGATTCGCGAGCTCGACCGCAAGCGCAAGGAGATTCTGCGCCAGGCGAAGGAGCAGGCGCAGGAACTGCTGAAGGAGAGCAACCGCAACATCGAGAACACTATCCGCGAGATACGCGAGTGTCAGGCTGAGAAGGAGGAGACGAAGCGTCTGCGCGAAGAGCTGAAAGCGTTTAAGGAGGACGTGAACGAGATAGACACGAAGTCGGCTGACAACCTCATCGAGAAGAAGATGCGCCAGATAATGGAGCGCAAGGAGCGACGCGAGAAGCGCAAGAAGGAGAAGAAGGAGAACGCGGCGAACCCAGCCACCTCAACATCTCAACTCTTCAACTCCTCAACATCTCAACACCTCAACACCTCAACGCCTCAACACCCCTTTAAGGCTGGCGACACGGTGCGCATGCGCGGACTCACGACGGTGGGTCGCGTGGAGTCAGTAGAGGGCAAGGAGGCAACGGTGGTGTTCGGCGACGTGCGCACGAAGGTGAAGGCATCGCGCCTTGAGCACACCACGAAGACACCGGAGTCGACACTGCCGCCAACGTTCGGCATCAGCCGCGAAACGCGTCAGACCATCGACCAGCATAAGCTCAACTTCCACCAGGACCTCGACGTGCGCGGAATGCGTGGCGACGAGGCGCTGAACGCCGTGCAGCACTTCATCGACGACGCTATACTCGTGGGTATGTCGCGCGTGCGCATCCTTCACGGCAAGGGCAACGGCATACTCAGACAGCTCATCAGACAGTATCTGCAGTCGGTTCCTAACGTGACGCAATGCAAGGATGAGCACGTGCAGTTCGGCGGAGCAGGCATCACGGTCGTAGACTTCTAATTCACCCCGTAGCGGAGGTCTCCGGCCTCCGCAGCACCAAGATGGATAGTAAACACTTAGCAGCACCAAGCTGGATAGTAAATACTTAGCAGCACTATTGCTTGCGGCGGAGGCCGGAGACCTCCGCTACTAAAAAAGGCTGACTCTTAAGCTGCAAAATCGCAGCAAGAGTCAGCCTTTTCTTATGCTTTAATCTTTACTCTTTCAGAGAACTCCTGCCTATTGGCAGTGGTTTTACAAATGTTTTGCTATCGAAAAACCATCGGACACCGAACGCAGCCCAATCGGACACCGAACGCAACCCGATCGGACACCGAACGCGAACCGATCAGATTCCGAACGCGAACCGATTAAATTCCGAACGCGAACCGATGCCTATTGCATTGCAATTCACTCATTAAAGAGTTTCTTCTGGCTTAGCTTCCTCAACCTTATCCTCACTGAGCACCAACTCGCGATAGATAACTGCATCGACCGAAAGCATTACGCAAACGCCGACAAGAACGCATACAAGCACAACAAGTACGCCCAACGAACCTGCGATGGCGTCGAACATGCTGAAGAGAACGTAGGAAACAACGAGCAGAGCGATGTTTACGGCAAACTTCAAGCAGAACGCCTTAAACTTATAGCCCATCATCAGACGGTTGCTCTCGGAGAGGCACAGCGCCCAATTCATCTTCTTGCCCACAAGCAGATAGACAGCGAGCATCCAACTGAGCGAGAGTACTATTGCCGGAACAATCATGAACAGGAGGGATATGTATACGGCAGAGAAGATGACAGCCTGAAGGATGAAATACTCGCCCATACAATGACGGTACTCGGAGTCGAAAATGAACATCGGACTGATCATCTCGCCCTTGCTGAGCTTCACGGGAAGCGTAGCCAAGGCTATCGTAGTGCCAACATTAACGTACGGAATCCATACGGTTACGAGCCAAAGCAACACAGAGAGAACAATCGGCACAAGATTTTTAACGCCGATGGCGAATGCGTCCTTCAAAGAAGGCACGAACTGAAGTTTTTCTTCCATAGCTATAATTTTTTTAGGTTACTGTTTTTAAGTGGTATAACATTTGCAAATATACAGCATTTTTCACATATACCAAACCTTTTTGCTAAGAAATATTAATTATTACGTACTATTTGCTACCCACCGTATATTCTTTTTCGCCCAAGAGCAATAAAAAAACCGCTCCACATCCCATACTGGTATGCAGAGCGGCCCAATTAATTAATTATGAGAATTCAGTTACTTAGTAACCTTCACGGTCTTCATAGTGCCGTCGGCTCTCTTCATGGTCACAATGTATGTGCCCTTGCCGAGTGTTGAGAGGTTGTTGCCAACCGCTGCTCCACCGAGAGTGTGAACCGAAACCTTTGCGTCAGTCGGAACAACCACGCCGTTGATAGCGTCAACCACCACTGTGAGCGTTGCTGTTGCAGCCTCCGACTCCTTCTCCTTGTAAACTACAACCACCTTGTAGTTGTGTTCGCCGGCGAATGTGTCGGCTGTGTATTCCTTAGTGTATTTGCCTTCGCTGCCCGGAGCCTGAGCGTCCAGTGTAGCGAGAAGCTCCTCGCCCTCGTAAACCTTCACGGTGAGCGCTGCGTCAGCCGGCAGATCCTTTCCGTCGACGTCCTTAGTCGGGTTGGTCCAGGTAAGCTCTACGCTCTTTGCTGTGGCGATCTCGGCTGCTGCGAGGTCGGCAACCGGAGCTGTAGCCACCGGCTCTTCTGCTGCGCCTTCCTTCTCAGCCAGACTGAAGTCGAAGATGTAGCCGTAAGCGTTAGCACCCTCCGAGTCGCTGATGTGGAACGCTACATAGTAGTTGCCCGACTCCTGTACGCTGAACTCGAATGTGCTCGGGTCGCGGTCGTATACTGTGTTGAGCTCGATAGAGCCGAGAGTCTGGTCGAACGAAGACTGCACCTTCTTGTTTGTGCCGAGCTTCATTGTGAACGATGTTGTGCCAGACTCAAGACAGCTGCGGTTGTTGGCTGTATGAGCTTTCGCTACGTATGTCTTTCCTGCCTCGAGAGCGAACGCCGGAGATACCCAATAGTCGTTGGCGTCAGTGTTCCAGTCGCTGCTGAAGCTTACACAAGGATGCTGGTCGCCCACCGGATTCCAGTCGGTATCGTACTCCTGATAGCCCCAAGAATTCCAGCTCCATGTAGAACCTGTATTGCCGCTGCGGTCCATTGCTGTCCATGCAGCTACGTTCTCTTCCTGCTCGAACGAAACCTCGTACGGAAGTGCAACCGGAGCATCGGGCTCGCCGTCTGCCTTCTCCTCTATCTTCACCGAGTAGATGCTGATAGCGTCGTTAGCGTTGTTGGCGCCCCAGTTGAGTGCGCGGAACGCGAAGAGGTATACGCCGTCCTTGTTGGCGTCGAGTGTCCACTGGTTCTTCACCTCGCCGCTCTCGCCTACGGTTGCCGGAAGCTTAGATCCGATCCACTCGATAGTCTTCTGGTTGTCTGCCGACTTGCTGCCTACGAAGTAGTCGAGGATGAGGTTCAGCTCGTTGTTCGGACCCGAAGCAGCGTCTACAGTAATCGTGTACGACTTGCCTTCCTTCAGCTCGAACTTCGGCGAAACGAGCCAGTCGCATGTTTCAGACTTAGCGTCTACGCCCATGTGTGCAGCCGGTTTGCCGGCGAAGTCGGATGCGGTGTAAGCCCATGTCACGCCCGGCGTCTCGCTGTTGTCCATCGTGGTCCATGTAGCGAACTTCTCTGCCGAGTCGAATGTCATATCATAAGGCAATGTGCCCTCCTGGTCTTCTACTGGTGGATCTGGTTTGTCGGGATCAGGATCAGGACCCGGGTCTGGAGTTTCGCCGCCTACCTTCTCCTCGACGCTGAAGCCGAGAGCGTAGAGATATGCCCAGTTGCTCTTGTCGCCAGCAGAAGTGTTTGTGGCGTGGAACGCAAAGCTGTAGAGTCCGTCCTCAGGAACGGTGAGGTCGTACGAATTGTCGTACTGCACGCCAGAAGACGGCATATCGATGTCGCTCAGCTTTGTGAACGAAGCGGCGTCGGTAGGAGTCGTCGTATACTCTACAGAGAGTTTTGCAGGTGTGCTGTACATTGTGCCCGAGCTTGTCTTCACGGTGTATGTCTTGCCTGCCTTCAGGCTGAATGACGGAGAAACGTAGTAGTCGTTAGGTTCGCCGGAGTCGGTCCTGATGCAGTAGCTCGGTGTGGCTGTCCACGCATTGCCGATGCAGAAACCGTCGTTGCCCCAATCGTTATTGAACTCCCATGAGGTGCCAGGTGTCGGGCTGGCGTCAAGCACGGTCCAAACGTCGTTGGTAGAATCGAAGGTGATAGAGTAAGGCAGTTCTACTGTGCTCTGGGCATAAACATTCGTTGCGCCAAACAACGCAAAAACGAGCCCCATTGTGTTAAGTAACGTCTTTCTCATAACTATAAAGTTTAAAAGTTAATGAATCTATTTAGTTATCTATTACTACTCTCCAATTATTAATTGTATCAATTTTACACTAAAGGCATACAATACGATTGCAAAAGTAATAAATATTTTAATACAAAGAAACATTTGATAGATATTTTTGTGTTTAAATTGGCATTTTGTTTAAGAATCTTCACTCGCAGCGTGAATTTGCAAAATAAGCGACAAAGTGCGCGAGCACAAAAAAAACCGAAGACTATGCTATTGGCAGCATTGTCTCCGGTTATATGCGTTTTGTCTGTAAAGAAGCCTTACTTCTTCTTTGCAGAAATACTTACTTCTTCTTAGCAGCCTTCTCCTCCTTTGCAGGAGCCGCCGGCTTGTAAGCCTTGTTCAAGCCTGCAATCACCTCGTTGGTGATGTCGTAAGCCTTGTCGGCGTAGAGGATGTTGTCGCCTGCCTTGCTCAGAATCAAGCCGTACTTCTTGTCCTTGTTGTATACAGCGAGGAAGTGCTGGATAGAGTCGCGCAGAGCGTTGTTATACTTCTCTGTCTCTGCCTGGAACTCGCCGCTCAGACGCTGGTTGAGCACCTGAAGGTCGCTGTTCTGCTTCTGCAGCGACATCTGGATTTGCTCTGCCTGCTCGCGTGTGTAGGCGTTCTGCTGAACCTTCTGCTGGAAGTTGCCGTAAGCCTGCTCAAGAGCGTGCTGCTTCTGTGCGAGTGTGTTCTGGATGTTCTGACCCTTCTTCTGGAGAATGAGCGAGTAGTCCTTGCAGAACTTGTACTGCGACATGATGCTGTCTACCTCTACATACGCAATCTTTGCGTCTGAAGGCACAGCCTGCTTGCTCTCTACCTTCTTCTCGTCAACCTGACACTTCGACTTGTCGCAAGAGGTCATTGCGAAAGCGGCAACAGTTGCGAGTGCAAGTGCGCCGAAAATGTTTTTCTTGTTCATCTTTATTTAGTTTTAATTTTATCGTTTTAAGTGCCTGCCTATATATCTATACATTATATATTATAGACAAATCAGTTAGTACCACTATATACAACTTAGGCATATTAGTAGGCACCGTTGCGCTCACGGGCTTCGCGGTCCTGGTCCATCACGCAGTGGATGCCCTGCTTGCGCAAGCCCGGATTGTCGTGTACGTGCTGTGAAGAGAACTTGCCGTTGCGTTTCAGCAGCACCTTTATCGACAACAAAGCGAAGGCTACTGCCACTACAGCGAGGCTTATAAGCATTAATTTAATCATATTATATATTTTTATTTTGTGGTGTCTACCTTTTACATTATCTTTGTATCCGATAGGCTGCACCGCCCATATCGGTACAAAGGTACGGCAAATCGGCGGTATGGCAAAATAATTTACCGAAAATTCAGATTATTATAACATCAACATAAAAAAATTAAGGAAAATGAGCAATTGCGAATTGAAACCTGCTCGCGTGTTCGAGCAGTTTGCTAAAATCAATGAGATTCCGCGCCCTTCAAAGCATGAGGAGCGCATGATTGAGTATCTTCAGGAGTTCGGCAAGAGCCACGGCTTAGAGACCGAGACCGACGAGACGGGCAACGTAGTAATCCGCAAGCCGGCTACAAAGGGTCATGAGAACGCTCCTACACTCATACTGCAGAGCCACATGGACATGGTCTGCGACAAACTCGTAGACGTAGACTTCAACTTCCACACCGACGCTATTCAGACTTATGTCGACGGCGAATGGCTCAACGCTAAGGGCACAACTCTCGGTGCTGACGACGGCATCGGATGCGCCATCGAACTGGCTATCCTCGACAGCGACGACATCGAGCACGGACCGCTGGAGTGTGTGTTCACACGCGACGAGGAGACAAGTCTCACTGGTGCTATGGGCATGAAGGCGGGTTTCATGAAGGGCGATATGCTCATCAACCTCGACTCTGAGGACGAAGGACAGATCTTCATCTCTTGCGCCGGCGGAAAGACTACTTCGGCTCGCTTCACATTCGAGCGTGAGGCTGCTCCCGAGGGTATGTTCTTCCTCACAGCTTCGGTAAAGGGCTTGAAGGGCGGACACTCTGGCGACGATATCAACAAGAAGCGCGCCAACGCCATCAAGATTCTCGCTCGTTTCCTCTATAAGGAGCAGGAGAAGATGGATCTTCGCCTCGCTAAGTTCAACTCAGGCAAGCTGCACAACGCCATTCCTCGCGACGGCAGTATCGTATTCGCTGTTCCGGCAAGCGAGAAGGAGACTGTACGTGCCGACTGGAACGTGTTCACAGCTAACGTCGAGGAGGAGTTCCACGTAACCGATCCGGTTATGGAGTTCAACCTCGGTAGCACCGACGCTGAGAGCGTACTGCCGAAGGACACAAGCCGCCGCTTCATCCTTTGCATGCAGGCTGTCGACAACGGCGTGTTCGCTATGTGCCAGGACGAGGCTCTGGCATACATGGTCGAGACTTCTAACAATGTGGCAAGCGTTCAGACCGCAGAGAACGAGATCAACGTAGTGGCTTCGCAGCGCTCTAACGTGATGAGCAACCTCGAGAACGAGACTAACACCGTGAAGGCAGCCTTCGAACTGGCTGGCGCTGAGGTGAAGATGAGCGACGGCTATCCGGCTTGGAAGATGAACCCGGACAGCAAGCTCACGAAGGTGGCTGTCGAGTCGTACAAGAAGCTCTTCGGCAAGGATCCTATCGTTAAGGGCATCCACGCTGGCTTGGAGTGCGGTCTGTTCTCGGAGCGCTACCCGAACCTCGACATGGTTTCGTTCGGTCCTACGCTGCGCGACGTGCATACTCCTGACGAGCGTCTGCACATCCCGACTGTTCAGATGGTTTGGGATCACCTGCTCGACATCATGAAGCATCTCTAATATAGAAGGGTATGGCATCCGTGTCATACCCACGCAGACTAAAAAATAATATTGCTGTCCGCTAAAACTTTTCATACAAAATAAATTAGGGCTGACACTTCT
>ENA-ORMX01001791-ORMX01001791.1-human-gut-metagenome-genome-assembly--contig:-NODE-1791-length-13448-cov-3.281565_pt1 | contig 13448 bp, 11 predicted proteins | sample MGYA00242108_ERZ509007 | MGnify/ENA primary metagenome ERZ509007 (study PRJEB26280, sample SAMEA2338745) | human gut metagenome | biome: human gut; feature: human-associated habitat; material: faeces...
CTTCCTGCTCTTTGGATTTATCCAAAATTTGATTTTTTATATCAATATTTAGTTCTTTGATTTTTTCTAACGTCAATTCTTCCAAATTTATATCTGGCCTATACCTTTGCAATATTTTTGCTTTATATAAATATGGTTGCACATCATCATTTAATTTTTTTAAATCACTAATATCATTTTCTAATTTACTTATCTCTATTTGTACTACACATTTCACACTATTAATAATTTTAATATAAATATTCTCAATTTCCTTTTGTAATAAATTTCATTTTTCTTTTTTTTCTTCAACCAACTTTCCATTACGTCTTATATAGTCATCTGCCTCTTTAAGGATTAATTCTTTATCCATAGTTGTAAATTTATCCGATCCACAAATAGGACATCGAACCATACCTTTTTCAACAACTTCATTATTTATCAAAAAGTTTTGCCCTAAATCTTTATTAGCTCTAATACCATACTTTTTCATTATATTTCTTGTTTCTTCAACTAAATTTGACATTATAAAAAAATCCTCCTTAAAGATATAGAAAGGCTAAAAATTAAACTTTTCAGCCTTATGATTCTACATTTGAAACTACACATGTTCCATTTGCATATTTTAATGTTATATTTTGTTTTAATGTTATAAAATTGTTCATATTTTGTTTTTCAATTTCATATGTTGTTTCATTACCTTTTATGCTTTTTTCTGTTATCTGATTAATCATATAATCACTTTGTTTTCCTGTTACATCTTTCATATATAAGACACCATTATAATTTATAAATTCACTAAATTCATTTTTCAATACATCTGTTGTCATATATTTTGTCATTGCATCTTCAAAATCAGAATATTTAATTCCCGTAAATGTATATTCTGAATATTCCTCTGGCAATTGTTCTTCTGGTTCTTCGACAGTTTTTGAAAGATTTAAACTACTCAATAGATATTTTGTTCCTCCTGTCTTTAAATTAACATATTTATCATAATTATAAATTGTTTTCTGAGCTAAATCTTCTGGAATTCTTTCCGCAAATTTTATTGTCATAACAGTTCTCATTGCTTCATTATAATATTGTTCATATAAACTTTTTTCTCCTGTAATTTCAATTGCATACATATATCCATCTTTCATTATTGCTAGAATTTTTGCTTTTTGCTCTTTGTTTTCAGCATCAAACTGTCTCCACTGAACATCATCAATTAATTGTATTTTTGTATATTCTATATTTGAATATACAGAATGTTCTAACATTTGTGTTTTTAATTCATCATTTGTCATACTACTTTTTTCAAGATAAACATTTATTCTAATATCATCTGTAGTTCCATCTTCATTTTGTTTTATAGGTCCTTGTATATAAAATATTATTGAACCATTTTGTTTTTCTACAACTTTCCATGAATCTGATAATTTTCCTATATTTAAACTTATTACATTATTTGAATATATTTTTTCTTCTGTTTGTTCTTCTGTTATATTTTCAGTCGAATTAATATTTTCATTTTGATTATTTTCAGCTTTTGTTTTTTCTTTAGAAAAGTTTTTAAAAGCAAATATAATGCAACATATTCCAATAATGATTAAAAGTAAAGTTCCAAAATTTATTTCAAATGCTTTTTTCTTCTTTCCCATTTTACTTTTCCCTTCTACATTTTATCTGGCATTTGTATTCCTAATAAATTTGCACCAGTTTTTAATACTTTACCAGTTGCATATGTTAAAAATACTCTTGTATTTTGTATATCTTTATTATCTGTAATAATTTTATTTTCATTATAAAAATTACTATATGCTTTTGCAACATCTATCAAATATCTTGATAATATTGATGGTTCATTCTTTTCTGTTACTTGTATTAAAATGTTTTCAAAATTATATATTAATTTTAATATCTTACTTGAATATTCATCTAACAAATATTTTGCATTAACATCTTCAATTTTTGGAACTCCTCCTGCTTTTTCAATAACACTTTTTGTTCTTACATAAGTATATTGAATATATGGTCCTGTTTCTCCTTGGAAGTTTAATACTTTGTCCCAATTAAATATTTCATCTTTTACTCTACTATTTGCTAAGTCATTAAACACAACTGCACCAATTCCTACTTTTTTTGCTATATCGTCCTTATTTTCTAAATCAGGATTTTTTTCTTCTATAACTTTCTTTGCTCTTTCTATTGCTTCATTTAATAAATCTTCAAGTTTTACTACATTTCCTTCTCTTGTTGACATTTTTCCTGTTTCAAGTAATACCATTCCATAAGATACATGTTCTAATCCTTTGATATATTTTTCATCAAGTCCTAATAATTTAGCTACTTCAAATATTTGTCTGAAATGTAAAACTTGTTCATATGATGTTACATATAATGCTTTATCATAATCATATGTACGTGCTCTATAAAGTATTGCTGCTAAGTCTCTTGTTGCATATGTTGATGAACCATTTGATTTTTCAATTAGACATGGCGCCATTCCGTAATCTTCTAAATCAATTATTCTGGCTCCTTGTGATTCTACTAATTTTCCACTTTTCTCTAATAAGTCGATAACCTCACCCATTTTATCTGTATAAAATGATTCTCCATTCCAAGAATCAAATTTTGTTCCAAGTATATCATAAACTTTTTGGAATTCTCTTAAACTTAAATCTTTAAATTTAGTCCATAATTCAACACACTCAGGATCTCCATCTTCTAATTTTTTAAAATTATCTCTACATGCTTCTAAAACACTTTCATCTTCTTTGCATAAATTTGAAATTCTAACATATATTTCTGTTAATTTTTCGATAGGGTTTTCATCAAGATTATATTCTGTTCCCCATCTTTTATATCCTTCTATTAGTTTTCCAAATTGTGTTCCATAATCTCCTAAATGATTTATTCCTGTAACATTATATCCTAAATATTTATAAATATTATATAATGCTGAACCTATTACTGTTGTTCTTAAATGCCCTATATGAAATGTTTTTGCGATATTAGGTGATGAATAATCTATTACTATGTTTTTACCATTTCCAATTTTTGATTTTCCATATTCTTCATTTTCATCAACTTCTTGAAGAATCTCTTTGGCAAGTGTTTCCTTATTTACAAAAAAGTTAAGATATCCTCCAACAACTTCTATCTTTTCTACATATTTTTCTGATATGTTTACATTTGCTTTTATATCATCTGCAATTACATTTGGTGATTTTCTTAGTGTTTTTGCAAGTTTGAAACAAGGAAATGCATAATCTCCATTTCCTTGTTCTTTTGGAACTTCTATAAATCCTTTAATTTCATTAACTTCTATTTTTGTTATTTGTGCAATTGATTCTGCTATTATTTGTTTAAAATCTATCATAATTCTTAATATTCCTTTCAATATTGCATTTATTTTTTAAGAACTTCTGTCCCATCTTTCGTATCTTTTACTATATATCCTTTTTCTGCTATTAGATCTCTTAATCTATCTGATTCACTCCAATTTTTGTCACTTCTAGCTTGTTTTCTTTCTTCTACTAAATCTAAAATTTCTTGTGGTATTTTTGTTTCTTGTACTTCATCAATTTTTATTCCTAGTACTGTATCAAACTTTTTAAGTAATTGTGCTATTTTAGGTGATTTTTCAGGATATTTAACTGCTTCCCATACAACACTTAATGCAAGTGGCATATTCATATCATCATTTATTGCTTGATGAAATCTATTTTCCATATCTGCAATTATTTCATCAGATATATCTGAATTTCCATTTAAGTGTTTTTGATATCCTTCTCTTAAACGAATAAGAGATGTATTTGCTGATTCAATTCCTTCCCATGTAAAGTTTAATTTTCCTCTATAATGACATGAATAATTAAACAATCTATATGCAAGTGGACTATATCCTCTAGCAATTATATCATCTATTAAATATGTGTTTCCAAGACTCTTTGACATTTTTCCACCATTTATTAATAGATATTCTCCATGTATCCAATAATGTGCTGGATTTTTGCCACAAGCACCTTTATTTTGTGCAATTTCGTTTTCATGGTGTGTTGGTATTAAATCAATTCCACCTGTATGTATATCAAATTCTTCACCAAGATATTTTGTGCTCATTGCTGAACATTCAATATGCCATCCTGGATAACTTGGTCCCCATGGACTATCCCATTTCATTAAATGATTTGCTGGTGCTTTTATCCATAAGGCAAAATCATATGGATTTCTTTTTTCTGGATCTATATCAACTCTTGCTCCTGCTTTTTGGTCATTTAAGTTTATTCCTGATAAAATACCATATTTGTCTAATTTTGAAACATCAAAATATATAGCTGTAGAAGTTTCATATGCATACCCATTTTTCATTATTTTTTGAACCATTTCCAACATTTCTTTTATATGATCTGTTGCTTTACATACAACTTCAGGAGTTTCAATATTTAATCTTTCTAAATCTCTAAAAAATAATTTTGTATAATGTTCTGCTATTTCTAAAGGACTTTTATGTTCTTCTCTAGCAGATTTTAACATTTTGTCTTCTCCTTCGTCTCCATCTGATACTAAATGTCCTACATCTGTAATATTCATTACATGTTTTAATTCATATCCATTATATTTTAAAACTCTTCTTAATGTATCATTTAATAAGTTTGTTCTCATATTTCCTATTGTTGCATCTTTATATACTGTTGGTCCACAAGAATATATTTTAACTTTTCCTTCTTCAATTGGTTTAAATAAATCTTTTTGTTTTGTTAATGTGTTGTAAAAATAAATATCCATATATGCCTTCCTTTCTATTCTATTTTATGCTTTTTGCCCCACATATTGTGAGGCAAAAATTCTTATTATTCTTCAGTATTTGTATCTTCTTCTGGTAGATCTGGAGTTGGTGTAGTTTCACCTTCAGATGGTTTAGTACTTTCAGTTGGCTTAGTACTCTCTGTTGGTTTTGTACTTGATGTATCATCAGCTGGCTTTGTACTTTCTGTTGGTTTTGTACTCTCAGATGGTTTAGTGCCTTCTGTTGGCTTTGTACTCTCTGTTGGCTTTTCCTCTGGTGCTTTGTGAATATTACAATATTCAGTTGGTGCAGAGTTTTCACTCTCCCTTCCTTCTAATGTATTCCATAAATCTAATCTTTCTTTTTCTATTACATAACCAGTCTCTCTAACTTTTCTTGAAGACTCTGGACAATATTGATTTGCTAATAATCCAGACTCTGTACAAATTGTATATGTTCCTTGATGTGCATCACAAGTTTCTGGTAGTTTTCCTTCCACAAATATTTCTGAATATGTATCTGTACATTTATCTGAAGCTAACATTCCACTTGTTCTACATACTCGTGCAGAAACAATTCCGTCTGGTTGTTTAAATGTTGATTTTTCTAATCCACTATGTATTTCTTTCATTATATTAGCAAATATTAAACCTGATGATTGTTTACTTGATTTTGTAATTGTTCTTGGTTCATCAAAAGCATATAATACAGCACATGAATAATAGTTTGTAAATCCACACATCCATCTCTCTTTATCTTCATTTGTTGTTCCTGTTTTGGCTGCTAAATCCATTCCACTAATTCTTGTATATGTTGCTGTTCCTGCTGAATCATTAACTACAGATTTCATTAAATCTTTTACTATATATGCTGTTTGTACTGAACATACTCTTTCTGTTGGTTGGTTTGGCTCTAATACTATATTTCCATTAGAATCTACAGCTTTTGTATAAAATGTTGGTTTAATATATACTCCATCATTCGAAATCATTGCATATGCTGCTGCCATTTCTAATGGACTAATACCATATGTAAATCCTCCTATTGCAACAGATGCTAAATTATTATCTTTTTCATCATCTAATGTTGATACTCCCATTTTCTTTAAATATTCAATACCTTTCAAAGTATTAGGCATAAATACCGGCTCCAAACCATATTCTTTTAATTTTATTCTGCTCGCGGTAAAGGTCGGCGCAAATAAAATATCGGTTCCGGCCTCTACATACCGTTTCTGCAGATCGATCAACACTTCTGAATTTTCCAGGATCCACTGCTCCGGACATACTCCGACCGGCATTCCTGCCTTCTGTAAATTCGTTCCTGTTGCACCATCAAGCAGTACCGGGCCTTTTTTTACCAGCTCCCTAAACGCTTCTCTTGTCATTGCTGCCAGTTCCTTTCCTTTTCACGTCATTTTTATCTTGTGTAATCTGCTGTCTTTTTTACCATCCAGCGGCTTTCCGTCATATCGCTTTTCTAAAGGATCGTGCCGCCTCCGGCAACATATTCTCCATCATATAATACGACTGCCTGTCCAGGTGTCACCGCACGCACCGGCTCTAAAAATTCACAGTGTATCGTATCTTCTCCGGTTCTTGTCACCTTGCACATACTCCCGCTGTGGGAATAACGGATTTTTGCCTTCAAAAGCATCTCATCCTGAATATCCGGGATCGACATAAAATTAATATGATCTGCATCCAGTTCATAAGTAAATACATCTCTGTTCTCACCAAGTACGACCTCATTTGTCTCCGGCCGTATCTCCGTGACAAATACCGGATGCCCGAATGCAATACCCAGTCCCTTTCTCTGTCCGATCGTATAATGCGTAATCCCTTTATGTTTTCCGACTACAGTTCCGTCTGTCAGAACAAAATTTCCCGGAGGTGGTACCTGATCGCCGCATTCCCGGTCAATAAATCCGGCATAATCATTGTCAGAGATAAAGCAGATCTCCTGACTGTCTTTTTTATGTGCAACCATAAGACCGATCTCCTCTGCAATCTTACGGATCTCATCTTTATGATAGGCACCGACCGGCATCAATGTGTGTGACAACTGTTCCTGTGTCAGATTGTAAAGTGCATACGTCTGATCTTTGGCTGCTGTCACGGAATTTTTAATTGCATATCTTCCATTGGAAAGCTGCTCGATCCTCGCATAGTGCCCGGTTGCAATATAATCCGCACCAATCGCAAGACTCCGATTTAACAATGCTTCCCATTTTACATAACGGTTGCATGCAATACACGGATTTGGCGTCCTGCCTTTTAAATATTCCGCAGTAAAATAATCCATGACATTTTTTTTAAATTCCTGTTTGAAATTCATGACGTAATAAGGAATTCCAAGACGGTCTGCCACTCTTCTGGCATCATCCACTGCCGAAAGGCCACAGCATCCGCCACTCTCCTCCTGCACAAATTCATCCTCATCCTGCCAGATCTGCATGGTCACACCGATCACATCATATCCCTGTTCCTTCAAAAGGTATGCTGCCACAGAGGAATCCACACCGCCTGACATACCGACTACTACTTTCTTTGCTGCCATTCTTTTCTCCATTTCATCTATCTCAAATATTTTCTATTCTGCCAGATGTCAACATCCATTTTTACACTATCTATTATTTGACCATACATCGCCCCATTGTGCAATCTTTTTTTCCGGTGCGCTGATTATTTTTTTGCAAAATTTATGAGAAACCCAATCCGAGTTTCTCATAAATGATTGTTGTGATATAATCCTTCCACCGTCCGGATCACATCATACCAGTATGACCGCTGCTGTCCGCTTTCAAAATGTATGAAAACAGCAGCATATTTTTCTGCAGCTCTGCGATCAGATCGTAGAGTTATAAAGTTCGCCTGTTCTGTAATTATAGGTATAAGAACCTGATTTCTGATAGGTATTCGCCTTTGCGGCCTCACTCTTTGCATAAGACTCTGCACGGCCTGCCTGTCGTTTCACTTCTGTTCCATAGTAGCTGTTGTCTGCAAACATTGCCTTTACCTTACTCATATCAGCCTTCTTAAACTTCTCTTCATCAATGGTAAGCTTGTTGTCTGCACCTATGGAAATACCGATATCAGAAAGTGATTTACGGTTTGCCTCTGTCACATTCACCATGCTGGCACCGGCTCTTAAAATACTCTTTGTATTGGAATTACCCACTTCATCGATCAGACTATTATAGCTGTCTGTAAAGTTTTTAACAGCTTTATAGATAGCATCCGTATCATAACCGGTTGTCTTGTTTCCATTTTCATCTGTCTTTGTCACTTCGTTAAACAAGGATTTATCCCCTGTTTCCTGAAGAGCTGCAACCGACTTCTCCACACTCTTCGCATCACTCTCAATCACAGCGAGTGTCCTGGTGCTGTCTTTGGATGTTGACGTTGAGGAAGATGTTGTATCGTCTGAATCACTGACCTGTCCACCTTTCCCATAATACGCATTTAACAATTTAAAATAGCTGCCCGATCTGATTGTTGCCCAGTCACTGTAATTGATTCCAAGTATATCACTTCCTGACATACTGTTCGAAAACAATGAATTCTTAGATGATGTAGTGTTTAGACCAGAAAACAAAACTCCCATTGAATATGAATTATAGCCAGAAATTGTTGCCATATATCTCACTCCTTTGAAATAATACAATAACCTGTTCGTTATGAATCAAACATCCCTGTTTTCTTTTATATCGTCATTTTAGGCCGTTCTCTTTATATTTTCAAGCATTTTCCACAGGTAAAACCGTCTTTTCAGGTGTATGGATAACCTAACCAATTTTTTTGTATTTTTTTCTGTTTTTTTGTTTTAAATTACTAAAAAATTGTTAATTTATTATTCACACTTTGTTCATATATGATTGATATACTAAATACAGTTAAAAAATACTTAGACAACTTGTTATAATATACTTGATAAATTTTTTTCATAATAGCCCGGGCGCCGAAAGGTGTCTGGGCACTCCTCATTTATGGGAACTTACAGGTTTTCGATCTGCCAGTCGATCGGCTCGATCCCATTTGCTTTTAAGAAATCATTTGCCTGACTGAAATGTCTGCATCCAAAAAAACCTCTGTATGCAGAAAGTGGGCTTGGATGTGGCGCTTTTAAAATCAGATGCTTCGGATTTGTCAGCATCGGTATCTTGCTCTGTGCCGGTCTTCCCCACAACATATATACGATTGGCCGGTCCTGTGCATTGACTGCCTGTATGATTGCATCCGTAAACTGCTCCCAGCCTCTTCCCTGATGGGAATTCGCCTGATGTGCACGGACAGTCAGCACCGTGTTTAAAAGCAGTACGCCCTGATCCGCCCATTTTTTTAAATATCCGTTGTTCGGAATATAGCATCCCAGATCATCCTGAAGCTCTTTGTAAATATTCTGCAGAGATGGCGGGATCTCCTTCTGTGATGGTAGTACGGAAAAGCTCAGACCATGTGCCTGATTCTCATTGTGATACGGATCCTGTCCTAAGATCAGTACTTTTACCTCGCTAAGTGGTGTAAAATGCATCGCATTGAAGATATCATCTGCCGGCGGATAAATGACCGCCCTGCTGTATTCTTCTTTTACAAATTGAAATAGTTCCCTGTAATATGGCTTTTTAAACTCTCCCTGAATTGCCGGGAGCCAGTCATTCATAATCATTGCCATGATATTTACCCTCTTATTATCTTCTGACAGAGACACCGCGTTCTGCCAGATAATCTTTCAGATCACAGATCTCAAGTTCTTTGTAATGGAATAAAGAAGCAGCAAGCGCTGCATCCGCTTTTCCCTCCGTCAGCGCATCGTAAAAATGCTCTTTCGTCCCCGCTCCACCGGAAGCGATCACCGGAATAGAAACATTTTCTGCGATCATACGGGTCAGTTCAAGATCATAACCTGCCTTGGTTCCATCACAATCCATACTGGTCAGAAGAATTTCTCCTGCGCCAAGCCGGTCCGCTTTCATTGCCCATTCCACAGCATCAATTCCGACATCAATACGTCCACCGTTCTTGTAAATATTCCAGCCCGAACCGTCTGCACGCTTTCTTGCATCGATCGCTACCACCACACACTGGCTGCCAAACTTATCTGCCGCCTCACTGATGAGTTCCGGACGGTTGATTGCAGAAGAATTAATCGATATCTTGTCCGCACCCTCACGGAGTAATGCCTTGAAATCATCCACAGTACGGATACCGCCGCCTACAGTAAATGGAATAAACACTTTTTCTGCCACTTTGCGCACCATATCCACGACCGTCTCTCTGGCATCTGAGGTTGCTGTGATATCGAGAAATACCAGTTCATCTGCCCCCGCCTTATCATAAGCCGCTGCGATCTCAACCGGATCTCCTGCATCCCTTAAATTTACGAAATTAACACCCTTTACCACACGTCCGTTATTCACATCCAGACACGGAATAATTCGTTTTGTAAACATTTTTATCCTCCTGTCTTAAATCCCGGCAAAATTTTCTAGTATCTTAAGTCCGACTGTACTGCTCTTTTCCGGGTGGAACTGACATGCAAAGATATTGTCCTGTTCCACGGAAGCATGAATATGTGTGCCATATTCCGTAGTTGCTTTCACAATTCTGTCATCTTTTGCTTTCAGATAATAAGAATGAACAAAATAAACATATGGATGCTCCGGCAATCCTGCAAAGAGCCTTCCATTATTCCATAGATCCAGTGAATTCCATCCGATATGCGGTATTTTTAATTCCTCTGTATCTGGTATACGCAGAATCTGCCCATCTAACAAATGCAGACCTTCCACTCCGCTGCTTTCCTCACTGCCCTCAAATAAAAGCTGCAGACCAAGGCAGATGCCAAGAAATGGCTTTTTCTCCTCCGCCACTTCCTGTATCACTTTATCCAGTTCATATTTTTTTAACTGGGCCATCGCCTCACCGAAAGAACCAACCCCCGGTAAGATTACCTTGTCTGCCTGACGGATTTCATGAAAATCCCTCGTTATCACGCATTCCTGATGTAAAAAGTCAAGTGCCTTTTGTACGCTTTTTAAATTGCCTGCATCATAGTCAATGATCGCTATCATTTTTATTCCTCACTAAGTCCTGCATCATCCAGTATCTGATAAATCTCTTTTGAATATGCAGTCCGATCCTTCATGTCATATACTTCAAGTGCTTTTTCCGTATCAATCTTAAATGCTTCTAATGCTTCCTCTGCCTTTGCCTGTATGTCTGAAATCTCTCCTTCACATCCAAGTTCTTTGGCATCACTGCTGTATTCTTCACATCTTCCGATCGTGCTGATCAGTGAATCCAGTGCCATATCATAAATTTTCTGGTTCACCAGATTCTGATATGCTCTGTACTGACCTGTTGTATATGCCAGAATACGGTATTTTCTGTAGGTATCCTGATCTTTCTCTTTCACTTCAAGACCTGCCACATCCTGAAATGCCTGCTCATAATCACCCTTTGCATATGCGTCTTCTGCATTTGAAAAGCTGCTTGAATAGCCGACCAGATTTGTTGCTAACACCACAAGAATAAGGAATGAAAATACCATTACAAAGATCAGAATTACCGGCACCTTCGGCAATGGAGGAGTCAGATCCGGTTCCTTTGGCGGCTTTGGCTTCTTTTCTTTCTTTGGCTTTGGTTTCTTTTCTTTCTTTGGCTTCTTTTCTTTTTTCTTTTTCTCTTTTTTCTTCTTTTTCTCTTCTTTCGGATCCGGCTTTTCTTCTTCCTTCGGTGCATCCGATATATCCGGAATATCTCCCAGTTCCTGCAATATCTGCATATTTGGATCTGACAAATCAATGTCACCCGCATTTTCTCCTGTTAGCGGTTCTTTTTGAGATGAGACAGAATCACCTTTTTCATCCTCATCATCTTCCCCAAAAAGAATGCGTGATAATTTTTTTAGAAAACCTTCTTTTTTCGGAGTTTCTTCTATGCCATCCGGAGTAATTTCGGTTTCTTCTGCCTCACTGTCTCCAAACATATCAGCCCCGCCAAGGTCTCCAAAATCATCCAGTCCTGTGCTGCCTGCATCATCCATACCAAAAGTATCACTTCCGGCATCATCTGACGCCTGTGCCGGTTCTGCTGTATCTTCAGACTGTTCATCCGGCTCTTTTTCCATCGTCTGTGCCTGTGACAAACCTTCTGTTTTTGTCACATCATCGATACCCGGGATATCTCCAAGCGTATCCATCAGGAAATCATCATCATTATTATTATGATCTGCTCCATCCACAATCTGATCTAAACTGTTAAAGAAATCATCCGTTTTTTCCTCTTCCGGTGACGACTTCTCATTTTGCAATTCTTTTTCAAACTGTTCTAAAAAATTATCTTCCGCTTCTTTGGAAAGTAAATCATTTTCCATATCATTCATAATATCTTCCTCTGTCTGCATCGTTTCACTCCCGGTTTTTTTCTTTGTATCCAAATCTTTTTCAGATATGGAATTTAACAGTCCATCCAGATAATCTTCTGTCCCGCTCATCCGATACCTCCGTCAAGCCTATAACTTAATTTGGGGATGTGACAATACATCACATCCCCCTCTTCGCTTCAACCTAATCAATGCTTTTATCAATTAAATTGTCAATAGCCTCTACAAGATTGCCGATTTCAGGTTTTGTCAACTGAGCATCTGCCCCTAACTGTTTGCCTTTAATTCTCATTTCCTCATTGACCAAAGATGAGAAAATAATGAGCGGTATCTTCTTCATATTATCATTTGTCTTAACCAGTTTGGTCAGTCTGTGTCCATCCATCATCGGCATCTCGATATCCGTGATAATACAGTGAACCTTGTCACGCACATTGCCTGCTTTTTCAAATTCAGTAAGTTTGTCCCATGCTTCCTGACCGTTCATTGTCACAATCAGATTGGTGTATCCTGCCTTCTTCAGACAATCTGTGATCAAGCGGCTAAGAAGCGGTGAATCCTCAGCGATCAGGATCGGAGAGTCACAACGTTCACGGCTTACCATATTATCAACATCTGATACCTTAAGTCCTGTCTCCGGGCTGATATCGGATACAATCTTCTCAAAATCAAGGATGATGATCAGCTTGTCATCCATCTTAATGACACCTGTGGATGCACTGTTATTCTCCGTATTGATCGTTGAATCCGGTTTGATGATGGATTCCCATGATACACGATGGATACCAATCACGGCATCTACATGAAACGCAATATTTAATTTGTTAAAGTTCGTGATGATAAAAAGTCCTTTGTTTTCTCCGTTCTCCGGCATTCCCAGGCATCTTTTCAGATTAACAACAGTAATCATCGTATCACGCGGCATAAAAATACCTTCCACACTTGGATGAGAATTTGGTACTGGTGTAACCGGCTGATACGTCAATATCTCTCTGATCTTTGCAACATTGATTCCATAATGATTATTTCCTAATGTAAATTCCAGGACCTCCAGTTCATTTGTTCCTGACTCTAAAAGTATATTTGTATCCATTCCTGTCTCTCCTCCCGCGTATCATCTGCTACGCAATTCGTCTCTTTTTCCATTGCATAAATACTGCATTTATTATAGCACATTACTAATATCATTACAAAGTAATTTGATAATTTGTACCGCTGATATTTACAAACAGATCCAGACTGTCCACACTGGTCACACTGTCCGGCACCTGAAACAATAAGATAGTATTTTCTGTTACTCCAGCCG
>ENA-ORMX01001802-ORMX01001802.1-human-gut-metagenome-genome-assembly--contig:-NODE-1802-length-13375-cov-2.562387_pt1 | contig 13375 bp, 7 predicted proteins | sample MGYA00242108_ERZ509007 | MGnify/ENA primary metagenome ERZ509007 (study PRJEB26280, sample SAMEA2338745) | human gut metagenome | biome: human gut; feature: human-associated habitat; material: faeces...
GTCATCATGATGAAGGTATTCGGGCCGATGATCTCGCAGTGGCAGACCATGCTCGAGATCATCATCGTGCTCTCGATCACCGTCGCCAACCTCTTCGCACTGCGCCAGAGCGACCTGAAGCGTTTCCTCGCCTTCTCGTCCATCTCGCAGGCCGGATATATCATGCTGGCCGTCATCGGCGGCAGTCCCGTGGGCATGACATCGCTCATATTCTACATTCTGGTCTATATGGCCGCCAACCTCGCAGCCTTCGGCGTCATCTCGATCGTCGAGCAGCGCACCGACGGCAAGGTCTCGATGCAGGACTACAACGGATTCTACCGCACAAACCCCAAACTGGCCGTGGTGATGATGCTCGCGCTCTTCTCGCTGGCGGGAATACCTCCCTTTGCGGGATTCTTCTCGAAGTTCTTCATCTTCTCGGCCGCATTCCGCGGGGGCTTCCACGTCGTAGTCTTCATCGCCCTGCTCAACACCGTCATATCGCTCTACTACTATCTGCTTGTAGTGAAGGCGATGTTCATCAATCCGAACGACAATCCAATCGCCACGTTCAAGAGCCATTGGAGCGAGCGTGCCGGACTGGTGGTCTGCGTGGCAGGCATCATCCTTATAGGACTTGCAAGCTGCATCTATACAGCGCTTAACCACGCTGCCGCAGCAGGTTTCTAACCGAACAATTGTAGCAGTCAACATAGCGGGGACTCCTTGTGGAGCCGCCACGCTTTAGCGTTTGTCCAAACGCACTGTCCTCGTTTGAATGAAACGCGGGAATTGTATAAAATTGACATAAAGATAAAAAATTGGGATGTCATGGCGGCATTCCAATTTTTTATACTAAATTTGTGGTGTAAATGTGCAATAAGGGGGAGCATTTTGTCAAGGAGTCATCAATATGAAGCCTTAGAATTTGATATCTCTTGCATGAGACAACCATTTGAACGAAACCCAAAACAAGACCTAACAAAGAGATGAAAATAATAGCAGACAGCAGTGCGTCACGTACAGAATGGGCATTGGTCGACGGCGCAACCGTGGTGGAACATGCTTTTACAAAAGGCTTGAATCCGTTTTTCTACACCCGCCGCGACATCAGCCACAGCATCCGTCTTGAACTTCCGGAGGCGTTTTTCAAGCGTCGTTGGGAGCGAATCCATTTCTATGGAGCCGGCTGTACGAGTCCGGAAAAGAAGAAGATTGTCGAGGCGTCGCTTGTCGCGCAGTTCAAGACTCCGGTCACCGTCGAGAGCGACATTCTCGGCGCAGCCCGCGGGCTGCTGATCAACGAGGCTGGCATAGCCTGTATCCTCGGCAGCGGCTCCAACTCGTGCTATTACGACGGCCGCGCGATAGTGAAGAATGTGCGCTCGCTGGGCTATATTCTTGGCGACGAGGGCAGCGCCGCGTATATCGGCAAGCGATTTCTCAGCGACTGCCTGAAGGACATTGCTCCTGCGCAGCTTGTCAACGACTTTTTCGAGTATATCAATCTGTCGCCCGACGAGATAATGTCGGCAATCTACGACCATTCGCTTCCGAGCAACACGTTGAGTGTCTATTCCCGATTCTTGATGGACAAGCTCGACCAGGACTACGTCTATCGTCTTGTGCGCCACGCCATTGACGCATTCTTCCGCCGCAATGTGCTTCAGTATGACTATGAGGGCAAGACCGTCTGCTTTGTCGGCTCCAATGCGTGCGCCTATAGCGGGGTGCTGACCGAAGTTGCAGATTCCTACAACATAAAGATTAAAAAAATCGCACCAAGCTCGATGCCAGGGCTTGTTAAGTATCATTCTACAGACAGATAACTTGCCGGCACGGACGCTTGGCGACACTCGCAAAGTTTTCGGCCGGCTTTTTTTTGAGAAAAGTGGTTCTAAAAATCTGTGTTGAAATATTAAATAATGTTTTACCGATAAAGATTTGAATCAATAAATTTTTCTTGAATAGGCATATTATCGTAAATTTGCAAATAAAGCAGATACTACTTAAAATCAAACAATAATACTCAAAAAAAAGGAACGATGCGAAAGGTTTTGCTACTGGCAGCTGCAACGATTGCCACAATGGGAGTGGTCAATGCGGAATTCAAGCCGCTTGACGCCGCCACACAGGGGCGTATTGCCGTTGTTTTGAACGAGAATTTGCCAGCCAATCTTGGTATAGGCAAGGTTGCCGTTGACTCGGCAATGATTGATGTTGAGAATTCAAAATTGAAGCTCGACATGAATGCCGCGTATGGCTATGTGCCGGAACTTGCCGGCTACAACGCGACGGTCAAGAGCAAGGTGGCAATGATGTTTGACAAGCCTTACAGCGTAGAAGTGACAGTTGGCGGAGTGCCTGTCGAGCGGCTGTATTCCGACGCCGGCTATTCCTACGTCCGCAAGTCGGAGAAGGCCCCGTTTGTCTACGCCCTTGACAAGACGCGTCACCCCAAAAAAGGCCTCGACGGCAAGGTTATCGCCATGTGGCAGAGCCATGGCTTCTATTTCGAGCCGAAATTGAATCGTTGGGAGTGGCAGCGCGCCCGCATCTTCCAGACCGTGGAAGACCTTTACACACAGAGTTTTGTAATGCCGTATCTCATGCCGATGCTTGAGAATGCCGGCGCTTATGTGATGAGTCCGCGCGAGCGCGACACGCGCCGTGCCGAGCTGATTGTGGACAACAACGGCGGCTTTGCAGCCGGCGCCTATGCGGAGAGCAACGGCACGGAGGCATGGACCGACGGCGGCGCAGGTTTTGCATACAAGACAAAGACATACAAGGATTTCGAGAATCCGTTCCGCGACGGCACCTTCCGCAAGGTTGCGTCGACAAAGGGCAAAAACGCATCGACCGTTTCGTGGTCGGCCGACATACCCGAGGCAGGGTCGTATGCCGTCTACGTTTCTTACGCCACTCTTCCGGAGAGCACAGAGAAAGCCGTCTACACCGTTCACACAGCCGGTGGCGACAAGCAGTTTCAGGTGAACCAGCGAATGGGAGGCGGCACATGGATTTATCTCGGACATTTTGACCTGGCAGCCGGCAGCCATGCCGTTGTCACGCTGACAAGCAACACCGGCAAGACCGGAGAGGTGGTCACAGCCGACGCCGTTAAAATCGGAGGCGGTATGGGCAACATCGAGCGTAGGATTGCCGACAATCTCACGGAAGAGCAAGTGAGCGACCTCAGCGCCGTCACGATGATCGACCGCCTGGCGCATAATTATCAGCTCAGCGGCTATCCTCGATTCACTGAGGGCGCACGCTACTGGTTGCAGTGGGCAGGAGTGCCCGACTCGGTTTATTCTCCGTCGCATGGAGTCAACGACTACAACGACGACTATCGTTGCCGCGGCTTGTGGGTCAACTATCTTGCAGGCGGATCATCGGTGATACCCGGCAAGGCAGGCTTGAATATCCCCGTCGACCTTTCGTTTGCGTTCCACAGCGATGCCGGAACAACCAAGAACGACGATATAATCGGCACACTCGGCATCTACTGCACTAAGGGCGACAAGTATGCGAACGGCACCGACCGAATGAACTCACGTCAGCTCACCGATATGGTTATGTCGAATATCTGCAGTGATGTCCGCGCGCAGTTTGACTCGAAATGGATTCGCCGCGGCATGTGGGACGCTTCCTATTATGAGGCACGCGTGCCTGAAGTTCCGGCAATGCTTCTCGAATTGCTGTCGCATCAGAATTTCGCCGACATGCGCTACGGCCTTGACCCAACGTTCCGTTTCACGGTGAGCCGTGCCATCTATAAAGGAATGGCACAGTTCTTCGCCGCCAAGGAAGGCCGCAGCGACTATATGATACAGCCGCTTCCCGTCAACAGTTTCGCCATCGCCAAAGTGAAGAAAGGCGAATACCGGTTGACATGGAAGGAAACCGTCGACACCTTGTGCGACCGCGCGCAGGCACAAAGCTACATTGTGAGCGAGCGCATCGGCGACGGCGCGTTCCGTCAGATAGCCGTGGTGAAGAAGCCGGAATATGTGGCCAAGATATCAGACAATGCCATCCACAGCTACCGCATTGTGGCAGCCAACGATGGTGGTGTAAGTTTCCCGTCGGAGATTCTCGCCCTCGGCGAGGCTGACGGCTCCAAAGGTGAAGTGCTTGTGGTCAACGGCTTCACGCGCGTCTGTGCGCCCGACTCATTTGTAGCAAGTCCGGATGTGGCAGGATTCGCCAGCGCGAAAGACCACGGTGTGCCCTATATGTCGGACATCAACACCATCGGTGACATGTATGAGTTCCGTCGCGACATTCCATGGTATGACGACGACTCAGCCGGCTTCGGCGCCAGCCGTGCCGACCAGGAGGACAAAGTGATTGCCGGCAACACATTCGACTACCCAGCCATCCACGGCGCAGCCTTGATGGAGTCGGGCTACTCATTTGTGTCGGCAAGCGTTGCCGCCGTAGAGAACGGCATCGTCGACATGAAGCAGTATAAACTTGCCGACCTTATCCTCGGCAAGCAGAAAGAGACACAAATCGGACGTGGCGAAGTGCCAAACCGCTTCCTTGCGTTTACGGCACCATTGCAGAAAGCCATCGCTGACTATACAGCCAACGGCGGCAGCATCCTCGTGAGCGGCTCTTATGTGGCAACCGACATTTGGGACAAGACTAATCCCGACGAGGCGTCGAAAGAGTTTGCCAAGCAGACGCTCGGCTACCAGTGGCGCGTAGGACAGGCAACGATAGAGGGCAAAGCCCACACCGTTCCGACATATTTTGACTCGTTCGGCGATTTGAATGTGGAATACTACACCACGCTCAACGATAAATTCTACGCAGTGGAGTCGCCCGACGGCATCTATCCAGCCGACAAGACCAAAGGCTGCACGTTGATGCGCTACGGCGAGAACAATATCCCTGCAGCCGTCGTTGCCGACCAGGGCGGTTACCGCACCTGCGTGATGGGCTTCCCGTTTGAGACTATCAAAGACGCCGCTTCCCGCCGCGCCTTGATGGGTCAGATAATGGAATTTTTCAACAAGAAATAACAGATTAACCCCAATAGAAAAATTAAAAATAAAATAAAAAATGAAAAGAATCGATTGTTTCATTCCGTTCATAAATGCGGAACAAGTGAAAAATACAGTGGCAGGTCTTAAGGCATGCGACTTGGTGCATAACATCTATCTGCTTGCCGGAGCCGACGCCCAGGGCGAAGTTGAAGGCTGCGAGAAAATTGCCATCGGCAATCTCAACAGCAGCGACACTATGAAGAAGATCGCTGCCAAAGCCGACTGCGACTACGCTATGCTCTACACAAAATACAACTCGTTGGAGTTCGGCATGTTTGCTGTTGAGCGCATGGTGAAAATCGCCGACGACTCAGCTGCCGGTATGGCTTATGCCGACCACTACAACGTGGTTGGCGACCAGCGTTCAAACGCTCCGGTCATCGACTATCAGCAGGGCAGTCTCCGCGACGATTTCGATTTCGGATCAGTGCTTCTTTTCAATGCAGCCGCATTGAAGAGCGCCGTAGCAAAAATCGACAAGGAATATGACTTTGCCGGTCTTTACGACGTGCGTTTGAAAATCACACAGGAAGCAGAGCTCGTTCACATCAACGAGTATCTCTATTCCGACGTAGAGCTCGACACACGCAAGAGCGGCGAGAAGATTTTCGACTATGTAGACCCGAAGAACCGTGGCGTGCAGATTGAGATGGAAGAGGCATGCACAGCCCACTTGAAAGCAATCGGTGGCTATCTTGAGCCAAAATTCAAGAAAATAGAGTTCAGCGCAGGCAACTTCGAGTATGAGGCATCGGTAATTATCCCCGTACGCAACCGTATCCGCACTATCCGCGACGCCATCAAGTCGGTGTTGAGCCAGAAGGCTGACTTCAAGTTCAACCTTATCGTTATCGACAACCACTCGACCGACGGCACAACAGAGGCAATCGGCGAGTTCAAGGGCGACGACCGCTTGATCCACATCATTCCGGAGCGCAATGATCTCGGCATCGGCGGCTGCTGGAACGAGGGTGTTCATCATCCAAAATGCGGTAAGTTTGCAGTGCAGCTTGACAGCGATGACGTTTATCGCGACGAAAACACCTTGTCAATCATGGTCAACGCCTTCTATGAGCAGAACTGCGCTATGGTAGTGGGCACATACATGATGACCGACTTCAATATGAACATGATCGCTCCGGGCATCATCGACCACAAAGAGTGGACACCGGAGAACGGACGTAACAATGCCCTCCGCATCAACGGTCTCGGCGCTCCGCGTGCATTCTACACACCGGTGCTCCGCGAAGTGAAGGTGCCTAACACCAGCTACGGCGAGGACTACGCACTTGGCTTGAACTTCTCCCGCGAATATCAAATCGGCCGTATCTATGAGCCAGTCTACAACTGCCGTCGTTGGGACGACAACTCAGACGCATCACTCGACGTAGTGAAGATGAACGCCCACAACCTTTATAAAGACCGCATCCGCACATGGGAGCTCCAGGCGCGTATTGCATTCAACAAAAAGAAATAAGGGGCAATGGGTATAAACATATCAGAATTTTTCGACCGACAGCTGCAGGTGTGGGACACCGCCCGTAATAATTTCGAGGCTTTGAAGAATGTCAAGGTCAAGGAATTCAACGTAGACGGCACCACAATCAAGGTGCAGTTCAATCCCGGACGCATTGTTTCGTCGGCAGCCAAAGTCGACGCCAAATCGCTGAAAGAACGCAAATGCTTCCTCTGCGCAGTCAATCGTCCGGCTGTGCAGGAGGGCATTGCCTGGGGCGATGACTACACAATACTCATCAATCCGTTCCCTATTTTTCCCCGTCATCTCACGATTCCGTGCAACGAGCACGTTGACCAGCTCATCAAGGGGCGCATCGCCGATATGATGAACCTGTCGCGCGACTTGGAGGGATTCACGCTGTTTTACAACGGGCCTAAATGCGGCGCGTCGGCACCTGACCACATGCACTTCCAGGCTGGCAACCGCGGCTTCATGCCGATGGAAGACCAGATGGCGTCGGCAGAGCGCGACATCATCGTCAGCGGCGGCAGCGTAGAGCTGTCGATTGTAAAGGGAATGTCGCATCCGTGCTTCTGCATCCGCACGTCGGCAGTCGACAAGGGTGAGAAGATGTTTGACCTTGTCTACAATGTACTGACGATACCGGAAGGCGAACCGGAACCGATGCTCAACGTGCTGTGCTGGTATGAAGACGGACTTTGGACCATCCTTGTGTTTCCACGCAAGAAACACCGTCCGTCGTGCTACGCAGCCGAGGGCGACGCCAACATCCTTATCAGCCCCGCGTCGGTAGATATGGGAGGCGTGTTTATCACCCCGTTGGAGAAAGACTTCGAGAAGATTACCGCAGCCGACATCAAGACAATCTTTGACGAGTGCTGTCTCAGCGAAGCCGAATTATTGGAAATAGCCCAGAAACTTAAATAAAACCAGACCATTATGTCACAGCCACAAGTGAAAGTGGGCATTATGAGCAGCCCTGCGATACGGTTTGTCTTCCCGACAGCCTACAACTTCGGCGGTCAAACCGTGGAAGGCGCACAGGAAGCCACCCTCAGCGATGGAAAAGTGCTGTGGGGCGGCGCGCTTTACGACAGCGTGGAGTTTACGCCCTGCGATGCCGAGAACGGCAGTTTTGAACTTATCGACGTGACCATCGGTGTCAATTTCCACTGGGAGCGCAAGGAGAACCAGTCGTTTCGCGGCTCTCTGCGCATCATCGTGGAAGGCGACAAGCTGACGGCCGTCAACATCCTTCCCATCGAGGAATATCTGCTCAGCGTCATTTCGTCGGAAATGAGCGCCACCGCCTCTCTTGAACTGCTGAAAGCGCATGCCGTGATTTCCCGCAGCTGGCTCTTGGCACAGATAGAGAAAAACAAGCAGCTTGCAGCCGAAGAAACGCCCTACAACCCATGCACACGCACAGAAGGAGAGCTGGTGCGTTGGTACGACCGCGAGGACCATGTTAATTTCGACGTCTGCGCCGACGACCATTGCCAGCGTTACCAGGGCATCACCCGCGAGTCGACAGCCACCGTGCGCGACGCCATCAAAGCGACGTGGGGACAGGTGCTCACCTACGACGGCACGCTCTGCGACGCCCGCTTCTCGAAGTCGTGCGGCGGAGTGTTTGAGCAGTTTGAAAACTGCTGGGAGCCAAAGCACTATCACTATCTTGTGGCACGGTTGGACAACGCCAACGCAATGGACTATCCCGACCTTACGGTCGAGGAAAATGCCCGAGAGTGGATACTTTCGTCGCCAGCCGCATTCTGCAACACCACCGACAAGCATATCCTCTCGCAGGTGCTCAACAGCTACGACCAGGAGACCACCGACTTCTACCGATGGACGGTGGAGTATGACCAAGCCGAGCTGTCGCGTCTTGTGCGCGAGCGCAGCGGCGAGGACTATGGCGACATCGTCGACCTGATACCCGTGGCGCGTGGCACGTCGGGCCGTCTTTACCGCTTGAAGATTGTCGGCACCAAGAAGACCTGCATCATTGGCAAGGAACTCGAAATACGCCGCACGCTGTCGCCGTCGCACCTCTACAGCTCCGCTTTTGTAGTGGAGAAGCAAGGCGAGCGCGACGGGCTGCCCGAACGTTTCGTGCTTAAAGGCGCGGGCTGGGGACATGGTGTCGGACTCTGCCAGATCGGAGCAGCCGTGATGGGCGAGAAAGGCTATGATTATAAACAAATCCTTCTGCACTATTTTATAGATGCGGAAATAACAAAACAATATTAAACTCCTGACATGAAAACTTCAAACAAGACAATATCTCCATGGTTTTGGGTTCCGACCCTGTATTTTGCAGAGGGCGTGCCTTATTTCGTGGTCAACAACATTTCCGTCATGATGTTCACCAAGATGGGTGTTCCTAATGGCGACATGGCATTTTTCACAACATTGCTTTATTTCCCGTGGTTCCTTAAAGGCTTGTGGGGTCCGCTCGTCGATGTCGTAAAGACCAAACGTTGGTGGATTCTATCTATGCAAGTGTTGATGACAGCACTGATGATTCTGCTCACCGTCACATTGCCAAAGCCCGACGTGGCGACTATCGCCTCCGGACAGACCCCAATCAGCATGTTCACCATCACGCTGATACTGTTTATCATCGCAGCTTTTGCCTCTGCCACCCACGACATCGCCGCCGACGGCTACTATATGCTTGCCCACAGTCCGAGCAGCCAGGCAGCCTTCATCGGAGTGCGCAGCACGTTCTACCGCATCGCATCCGTATTCGGACAGGGCGTGCTTGTCTACATTGCCGGCTTGATTGAAACCTCTACAGGCGACATACCATGGTCATGGCAGGTTACGCTCGGAGTCAGTGCCGTAGTGTTCTTCCTTGTGACTATGTATCATACGTTTATCCTTCCTCGTTCGGTCGACGACCGTCCACGTGTCTCAGCCGATACAGAAGGCAACGGCACATCAGGGCTTGCAGAGTTTGCAAACTCATTTGTTTCTTTCGTCAAGAAGCCTGGTTTCCTACTCGCGGTTGCGTTTATGCTTCTCTACCGCTTGCCGGAGGGATTCTTGATTAAGTTGTGCCAGCCGTTCCTCGTGCATTCAACAGCTGAGGGAGGTCTTGGCTTGACCACAGAGCTTGTGGGTCTTGTCTATGGCACATTCGGTGTCATCGCGTTGCTTGCCGGCGGTATTGTCGGTGGTGTGTTTGCATCGAAGGTGGGTTTGAAAAAAGCCCTTTGGCCTATGGCAGCCTGCATGACGCTGCCATGCCTCACATTCGTTTATCTTGCCATCGCACAGCCGTCTGACCCAATCGTGATCAGTGTGGCAGTCTGCATCGAGCAGTTTGGCTACGGCTTCGGTTTCACGGCCTATATGCTCTATATGATGTACTTCTCGGAAGGCGAGTTCAAGACATCGCACTATGCCATCTGCACGGCGTTCATGGCGTTGAGCATGATGTTGCCAGGTTTCGTGGCAGGTTATATTCAGGAGGCAATCGGTTATGTCAACTTCTTCTGGATGGTGATGGCATGCTGCATCGCGACTCTGATAGTCACTTATCTTGTTGACCGCAAGATTGACCCTAATTACGGTAAGAAATAATCAAGAAACAGAACAATGAAAAAAAAGATATTAACAATCGCTTTGTGTGTTGCGGCGGCGCTTGGCGCTGCTGCGGCGACGAAGCCGGGCGTGGAGGTGCTCCGCGACAATGATTTCAAGCAGCTTGCAGGCAAGCGTGTAGGTCTGATAACCAATCCGACAGGCGTTGACAACAACTTGAAGTCGACCGTCGACATTCTTCATGAAGCCAAAGGCGTTGAGCTTGTGGCATTGTTTGGCCCTGAACACGGAGTGCGCGGCAACGTGCATGCCGGCGACGAGTTTGGCAACACCACCGACCCAGCCACCGGCGTCAAGGTGTTTTCCATCTACGGTAAGACCAAGAAGCCGACCAAAGAGATGCTTTCCGGCATCGACGCCCTTGTCTACGACATTCAGGACATCGGCTGCCGCTCGTTTACGTTTGTCAGCACACTCGGTCTGGCTCTCGACGCCTGCGCAGAGAACGACATAGAGTTTGTGGTTCTCGATCGTCCGAATCCCCTCGGCGGCAACCGTGTTGAAGGCTGCTTGGTAGAGGACGGATTCTATTCGTTTGTCAGCCAGTTCAAGATACCATATCTTTATGGCATGACTCCGGGCGAGATGGCACGCTATCTCAATGGCGAGCGCGTGGCGCGCGGCGAGAAGGCAGCGAAACTCACAGTAGTGCCATTGAAGGGCTGGAAACGCTCGATGACATTCGACAAGACAGGAATGCCATGGGTGTTGCCTTCACCGCATATTCCACAGCCAGCCACGGCGTTCTATTATCCAGCCACCGGTATTCTCGGCGAGCTTTACTACGTTTCGATCGGTGTTGGCTACACTTTGCCGTTCCAGCTTATCTGCGCCGACTGGATTGACGCCGACAAGTTTGCAGCGCGCATGAACGCCCTCAATCTGCCGGGCACCAAGTTCCGCCCGATCCACGTGAAGCCGTTCTACGGAACAGGCAAGGGCGAGAACCTGCAGGGCGTGCAGTTCTATGTAGACGACGTGCCAGGCTCGAGCCTCACGCTCATCCAATTCTATGCGATGCAGGAGTTGGCGAAACTTTATCCAGAAAAACGCATATTCGACACAGCCACTGACAAGAGCCGATTCGACATGTTCGACAAGGTGTGTGGCACAGACAAAATCCGCACACTCTTCTCCAAGAACTATCAGGTCAGCGATATGATTGACTATTGGAACAAAGACGCGGACGCTTTTAAAGAAAAAGCCAAGAAATATTATTTATATAAGTAAGCAATGAAAGAAACCTATAAGTCGTATTTAAAAGAAATAAGCGCATTTATCCCACGCGAGCGCATCTACACAGACGAGATGCGCCGCCTGGCGTGGGGCACCGATGCCAGCTTCTACCGCCTTGTGCCGCAGATTGTGGTGCGCTCGAAGACGGAGGAGGAGGTGTCGCGTCTGCTTTCGGCAGCCCGCCGCCGTCGTTTGCCGGTGACGTTCCGTGCCGCCGGCACGAGTCTCAGCGGACAGTCGTTGAGCGACAGCATCCTCATCGTGGCAGGCAAAAATTGGGAAAATTATAAAATTTCCGCCGATGCGGAAACCATCACGATGCAACCGGGCATCATCGGTGAGCGCGTAAATCAGCTTCTGAAACCCTTTGGACGCATCTTTACGCCCGACCCGGCTTCTAAGAATGCGGCTATGGTAGGTGGAATCGTTGTGAACAATGCATCGGGAATGAACTGCGGCACGCATGCCAACAGCGACCGTCAGCTTGTGTCGGCGCGCATCATACTTCCCGACGGCACAATTCTCGACACCGGCGACGCCGATAGCAAGGACGCTTTCCGCAAGTCGCATCCCGACTTTATCAGCGGCATTGAAGCCATCCGCGACGAGGTGAACGCCGACAAGGAACTTGCCGACCGCATCCGTTATAAATATTCAATCAAGAATGTGACGGGCTTGAACATCCTTCCGTTTGTGCTTTTCACAGACCCGTTCGACATCATTACCCACCTTATGGTAGGTTCGGAGGGAACACTCGGATTCCTTGCCGAGGTGACGATGAAGACCGGCCACCTCTATCCTCACAGCGCCAGCGCGATGCTCTATTTCAAGGACATCAAGGATGCCTGCCGTGCGGTTGTGGCAATGAAAAACGGACCGGTGTTCAGTGCCGAGATGCTCGACAAGAAATCGCTGTCGAGTGTGAACGACACTACAGGGGAGGGCTTGACAGCAGTGCTTACGGAAACCAAAGCCGACACCAAGGAGGAACTTCAGGCAAACATCGATGCCATCAAGAAGATTCTTGAGCCGTTCGACCTGTTCAAACCAGCATATTTCACCGACAAACCGGAGGAATATTCAAAATATTGGGCAATCCGTTCGGGAATCTTCCCGTCGGTTGGAGGAACGCGTCCGCTCGGCACGACGGTGCTTATCGAGGACGTTGCGTTCCACATTGAGAACCTTCCCGAGGCAACCGCCGACCTTGCCGACCTTCTTGAGAAATTCGGCTTCGACGATGCCTGCATCTACGGCCACGCCCTTGAGGGCAACTATCATTTTGTCATCTCGCAGTCGTTTGACACGAAAGAGAAGGTTGACCGCTACCGCACGCTGATGCAGGAGGTTGAGCATCTTGTCGTTGACAAATACGACGGCTCGCTGAAGGCGGAGCACGGCACCGGCCGCAACATGGCTCCGTTTGTCAAGCTGGAGTGGGGCGAGAAGGCGTTCGACGTGATGAAGCGTGTGAAGGCGTTGTTTGACCCGGAAGGGCTGTTGAACCCAGGTGTCATTTTCAATGACGATCCGGAGTGCTACATAAAGAACATAAAGCCGCTGCCGCTGACAAATCCACACGTAGACCGCTGTATCGAGTGCGGCTTCTGCGAGCGCAACTGTCTGACGTGCGGCTTCACATTGTCGTCGCGCCAGCGCATTGTCGTGCAACGCGAAATCAGCCGTCTCCGTGCCGACGGCGACTCTACTGGCTGGCTTGCCGCGTTGACAAAGCAGTTTAAATATCCGGGCATACAGAGCTGTGCCGGCGACGGCCTCTGCTCTACGTCGTGCCCGATGCAGATAAACACAGGCGAGATGATCCACGACCTGCGCGCCCAGGCATTGCCTAAGGGCAGCGCCGGCTACAAGGTCGGTGATTTCGCTGCCAATCATCTGTCGGCTGTTAAGTCGGCACTCCGTCCGGTGCTTTCCGCCGCAGGCGCCGCCCATGCCGTTATCGGCGACAAGGCAACCGATGCCGTTGGCCGCGGGCTGAGCAAGC
>ENA-ORMX01001806-ORMX01001806.1-human-gut-metagenome-genome-assembly--contig:-NODE-1806-length-13330-cov-9.785311_pt1 | contig 13330 bp, 8 predicted proteins | sample MGYA00242108_ERZ509007 | MGnify/ENA primary metagenome ERZ509007 (study PRJEB26280, sample SAMEA2338745) | human gut metagenome | biome: human gut; feature: human-associated habitat; material: faeces...
CGCGTCCGCAGACGCGCCCCCAAGCTGCTCTTCCCCCAAGTTTCCGTGAAGAACCAAAAAAGCGGGATTGCGCATTTTTCACGCAACCCCGCTTTTTGTCCCTATGCAATTTTCAGAAGCGCCGTGCGCGCCTTATTCCCCCATGCCCTGGTCGCGCGCCTGCGCGGTGTACAGCTCGTAGTATGCGCCGCGCTTGGCCATCAATTCGTCATGAGAGCCTGCTTCCATGATGCCCTGATTGCCAATGTACAGGATGCGGTCGCAGTTCTTGATGGTGGACAGACGGTGCGCAATGATGAACGACGTGCGTCCCTTCAGCAGCGCCTGAATGCCGTCCTGCAGCAGCTTCTCCGTCTTGGTGTCGATGGAGGAGGTTGCCTCGTCCAGTATCAGGATGCGCGGGTCGCTCAGCAGCGTGCGCGCGAAGGCAATCAGCTGCTTCTGCCCCTGCGAAAGGCTGCCGCCGCGCTCGTTCACGGTCGTTTTGTAGCCCTGCGGCATTTCGCGGATGAAGTCGTCCGCGCGGACAACCGCCGCCGCCTGACGTACCTCGTCGTCTGTCGCGTCCAGACGGCCGTAGCGAATGTTATCCAGAATCGTGCCGGAGAAGATGAAGGAATCCTGCAGCATGATGCCCATCTGCGAGCGCAGGGAGTGCAGCGTCACGTCGGTAATGTCGTGCTTCACGCCGGATTCATCCGTCAGCGTGATGGAACCGCTGCGCAGGTCGTAGAAGCGGCAGAGCAGGTTGACGATGGTGGACTTGCCCGCGCCGGTCGGGCCGACAAGCGCAATGCTTTCGCCCGCCTTGACGTGCAGGTCAACATCCTTGAGGACGGTCTGCCCTTCCTCGTAGCCGAAGGTGATGTTGTTGTAATCAACAGCGCCGGTAATGGGCGGAAGCGTCTCGGCATTCGGCTTGTCGTCAATTACGACCGGTTCATCCATCGTCTCGAAGATGCGCTCCAGGTACGCCATGTTGTTCACGAAGCTGTTGTAGATGTTCGCCAGATTCGTAATCGGCTGCCAGAAGCGGCTGACGTACTGCCCCATGGCGAGAATCACGCCGAAGGAGACCACCGCGCCGCCCAGCCAGTACACGCCCGCGTAGTACATGAGGGTGAAAACAATCTGGGTGATGATTTCCGAAGAGAGCCAGACGCTGTTGGAGATGTAAATCGCCTTCAGCCACGCCGCGCGGCACGCCGTCGCCAGCCGCTGCATGATGGAGCAGTTGACGTCCTGCCGCGCGAACAGTTCGCTCACGCGCACGCCGTCAATGGATTCTGCCAGATACGCGTTGTAGTTGCTGTTTTTGTTCGACTGATTCTGCCACGCGCGGCGCTGACGAGGCTTTAGGATGATGATAATCGCCACGAAAATCGGCAGACCCGCCACAACAATCGTCGCCAGCGTCGGCTCAGTCGTATACATGTAGACGACGATGAAGATGATATTGATGATTTCCAGAATCGAGTTGATGATGCCATTGGAAAGAATATCCGACACGCTGTTGACGTAATTGATGACGCGCACGAGGATTTTGCCCGCCGGACGGCTGTCGTAGTAGGCGAAAGGCAGCTGCTGCAGGTGCGCGAAGAGGTCTTTGCGGATGTCGTAGATGATCTGCTGACTGACGAACGCCATGATGCGCGAGCGGATGACCGTGAAGACGATGCCGACGATGATGATGCCCATGAACGCCAGCGCCATCTTCAGCAGCAGGTCAACGTTTTTCTGCGGCACAGCGACGTCCATGACGGTCTGGGTGATTTTCGGCACGGCGAGGCTCGTTACCGATGCCAAGGCGGAGAGAAACAGCGCCAGCAGCATCTTCCACTTGTGCTTGCCGATGTAAACGCCAACGCGCTTCAAGTGCCGGAAGTCAAACGGGGTTTCCAAGCGCTCGTCTACGTCAAATTTGTTGCGCGCCATGTTACATCACCTCCTGCGGAGCGGTGTCGGGCGTGATGCCGTTTTGCAGGCAGTACGTTTCGTAGTAGTAGCCGCGCTGACGCAGCAGCTCCTGATGCGTGCCGCGCTCGGTCACGACGCCGTCCTTCAAAATCAGGATGAGGTCAGCATCCTTGACGGAGGAAATGCGCTGGGCAATGATCAGCTTCGTGCAGTCGTAGGGGAGCTGACGCAGCTGCGCCTGAATGTACTTCTCCGTCTCCATATCGACGGCGGAAGTGGTGTCGTCCATGACGAGGATGCCGGGCTTGACTGCCAGCGCGCGCGCCAAGGCAATGCGCTGCTTCTGTCCGCCGGAAAGCCCCACGCCGCGTTCACCGATAATCGTGTCGTAGCCCTCGGACAAGCCCTTGATGAAGTCGTCCGCAGCTGCGCGGCGGGCGAAGTCGTGCACTTCGTCCTCCGTCAGCGTTTGGTCGCCGAAAGCAATGTTGCCTTCCACCGTGTCGGAAAAGAGGAAAACATCCTGCGTTGCCGTACCGATGCCGTCGCGGAGCTGCTGCAGCTTCCACTTGCGCACGTTGCAGCCGTCAACGGAAATGCTGCCGCTGGTCACGTCGTAGCAGCGGGCGAGCAGCTGAATCAGCGTCGTTTTGCCGGAACCGGTCGGCCCCATGATGGCGACGGTCTGCCCCGGCTTGGCGGAGAACGTTACGTCGGACAGCACCGGCTGCGAGCCGTAAGCGAAGGACACATGGTCAAAGGAAATCGCACCCTCGATGTGGTCGTGATTCACCGCGCAGGAGCTGTCTACAATCTCCGGGCGGGAGACTTCAATCTCCATGACCTTGTTCGAGCAGGTGATGAAGCGCTGCCAGTCGTTGAGCAGGTTGCCCAGCTGCCGCATGGGGACGCTCAGCGTCCACGCCAGCTGGGTGAAAATCGTCAGTTCGCCCGCCGTCATGCCGTCGGTAATCATCAGGTAGCCGCCGAAAAAGACGGTCAGCAGCGTCATGGCGTTCGCCAGAATCTCGATGAAGGGGTAGAAGGACAGCCAGCGCTTGTTGATATCCAGATTCGCATCGCGGAAGGCGCGGGAACGCTCGTCGAAGCGGTTCTCCTCGTATTCCTCACGCGCAAACGCCTTCACCACGCGGTTTGCCGCAATGTTCTCCTGCGCCTTCGCGTTCATGTCGCTCATCTTGTCGCGCATGTCCACGAACATCCGCCGCGCGCCCTTGGAGTACACTTTCGTGATAATCATCAGCAGCGGCGTGACGCAGACCATTGCCAGCGCGAGCTTCCAGTTCACCGAAAACAGGTAAATCGACGACGACACGAACATGACGATGCTGTCTACCGCCACATAGTCTATGTATGCCAGAAAATGGCGGCACCAGTCTGTGTCGGCGGACAGGCGCGTCATCAGGTCGCCCGTGCGGTGAATGTCGAAAAAGCGCATGTCCTGATACTGCAGACGCGTGAACAGCCGCATGCGCAGGTTCATCAGCGTGTTCTGGGAGGAATGCTCCAGCAGGACAACCATCAGGTAGCGCAGACCTTCGCGCGTAACCTTGACAATCAGCATCGTCAGCAGCAAGCCGAGGAGCGGTTCGGGGTTCTGCGCGACAATGACGTCATCCATCAGGCGCATCGTCAGGTAGGGGTTGATGAGCAGCATCAGCGACGTGACGGCACTGATGATGAGGCCAAGAATGTGCCACTTGTGGTAGCGCTTGTCCATTACGCCCCACAGCCATTTGATATTCTCCATCGGTTACTCCTTATACAGGGTCGATTCGATTTCCTTTGTCACAAAGTCAGCAATGCGGATTTTCCATTCCTCGTCCGGGTGGACTTCGCCGTGAAAGCGGGCAACGCTGCGGTCAAAGCCGCTTCCGTAGAAGCTGTCGATGCAGTGCACACCCGTTTTCTGCGCGACTTTCTGGATGACACTGCGCTTGAGCAGCCCGTGTGCCTCGTCCATCCATTCCTGCTGGGTGCATGTTTGCAGCGGCGTGGCGAGGAAAATCGCCGCGTTTGGGCAGACGGTCTGCAATGCTCGCACCGCCCAGAGCAGCGCAGATGCCATCGACGTGCGGGTCAGGGCGGCATAGGGGAGTTCACAGACGGCCGCGAAATCATCCGCCGGGGCATTTTCCGGTTGATTGCCGTCATTGGTGGAGATGGCGATGTAGATGACGTCCGGCGTGCTCAGCGTGCCTGTGCCGATACCGATTTCCGCCGGAATCGCATACTCGACGCCATCCACCGTCCAGCGGATGATGCTGCCCTTCGGCGTAAGCGCCTGCAAAACGCGCCGCACCTGATTGGACAGCACGTTGTCCGCCGTGTTCGTGTTCGGCGGCTCGATGAGCGTTACAGGAGTGATGTTCCTATCGCCTTCGTGCCAGTCGGAGCAGGTTGCGTACCCGCAGGCGGCATTCAGCACCTCCTGCGCGTTCAGCCGATGCGCCACCATCGTGCCGATACCGCTGACCTGGTCGCTGGTGATGCTGTCGCCCATGCAGCAGAAGCAGCGGATGTTCATGGGGTTGTCCTCCCTTGTAGAAAGACGTGTCGTTCAGTCGTAAGTTCATTAGAAACGGTTTGATGATAGCACGGTTTTTTCCTTGTTTCAAGGGGGCTTTTGGAAAGATTTCGACAATATTTCTTGCCCATCAGTTAAGTAACAAAAAACCGGGAAATTCAAGAACAAAAGGCACAATGCAGCGATAAAAACCAGCGACAGGAGTGGCGAAACCGAAGGTGTCCAGCAGACGACCGCAGACTTCGTCCGTTTTCATTGCCCTCTGGAAGCATGGAAAAGACCAGTTCAACCATGCCCATCAGCATAGAATCAGAAAAAACCACCCAACGAAACCATTTTCGTTCTGGTAAGAAATCAGACATTCTTGACAAAACACAATTTTTGTGTATAATTAAATTATTACATCATCCATTCCATAGACCCCCAAGACGCTAAGGGAGGAAATTAAACATGAAACACTGGGTCGCACAAGCGCTTTCTCTGCTGATGGCAGTCTGCTTGTTTCTGCCCTGCTTCGCCGCAGCGGAAGAAGCCGCGCAGACCGCCGTCACCATCGACTTTGAGGATGGCAACGCCGCCGCGTTCAGCCAGTCTGGCTCCTGCACCGTCGGCGTGACGGAATCGCAGGCACATAGCGGTAAGCAGAGCCTGCGAGTTTCTGGACGCGGCAGCAATAACTGGGACGCCGTTGACCTCTCCGCTGCGTCGCTTGGCATCGAGGCCGGCGCGAAAGTCCACCTGTCCGCCTGCGTCTACGTCGAAAGCTCGGAGGACGGCGTTATGGCGATTGGCAAGGCGGGCGGCGATTACGCCTACTACGCGCAGGTGAACGTCAAGGGCAAGGAGTGGACGGAAATCTCCTGCGACTTCGAGGCGGACGCGGGCATCAACATCCGCTTCCTCACGGCGTCGGATAACTATCTGGGCAAAAACTACTGCATTGATGACGTCACGCTGACCATCACCGCGCCCGAAAAGATGGATTACTCCGACGCGCCGCAGATTCACTACACGTCGGACTTTACCAGCGGCACGGACGGCTGGTATGCGCGTTCTGCGGGCAGTGCTACCATCGAGACGACCGCTGACGGGCTGTACATCACTGGGCGTACCGCGACGTGGAACTCTCCCGGCCGCGACTTCGACCTTGTGCCGGGGCGCGCCTACAACCTGTCCGTGCAGGTGAAGCAGGACGAGATGGATTCGTGCAGCTTCATCCTGTCCGTCGCCCATACCCGCGACGGCGAGGAATCCTATGAGAACATTGTCACCGGCACGGCGAAGAAAGGCGAATGGGCAATGCTGTCCGGCGCGTACATTCCCGGTCGGTATGACAAGTACGTCCTGTACGTTGAGGGCGCGGGCAAGGAAACGTCCTTCACCATCCGCAATTTCACCTGCGACGAGAAGATTGACTCCTTCGACACCACTTCGCTGCCTGTCCTCAAGACGCTCTATGCGGATAAGTTCGATTTCGGCACGGCGGTTGTTGCCAGTGAAGTGGCGGACAGCAAACGCATGGCGTTCTACGGCAGCCAGTTCACCATCATGACCGCGGGAAACGAGATGAAGCCGGATTCGCTGCTGGATATGGCGGAATGCCGCAAGCTCAGCCGCACGGACGACACGGCCGTCGCTGTGAAGTTCGACAACTGCATTCCGTTCCTCGATTGGTGCCGCGACAATGGCGTGAAGGTGCATGGGCATGTGCTGGTGTGGCACTCCCAGACGCCCGAAGCCTTCTTCCATGAGGGCTACGCGACCCACAAGCCGCTGTGCAGCCGCGAAACCATGCTCGCCCGCATGGAAAGCTACATCCAGCAGGTGCTGACGTGGACGAACGAGAATTATCCGGGGCTGATTGTCTCGTGGGACGTTGTGAACGAAGCCGTGGCGGACGGCAGCGACCAGCTGCGCGAATCCAACTGGACAAAGACAATCGGTCAGGATTTCGTGAACCGCGCGTTTGAGTACGCCCGCAAGTACGCCGCGGACGGCGTGAAGCTGTACTACAATGATTACAACACCCCCCTTGACCCCAAGCTGCACGGCATCTGCGTCCTGCTGGACAGCCTGATTGCGGATGGCACGATTGACGGCTACGGCTTCCAGGCACACTACTCTGTCGGCAGTCCGACGATTGACCGCGTGGATTGGGCGTTCCAGCAGATTGCCAAGCGTGATTTGCTCCTGCGCGTGTCCGAACTTGACGTGGGCATTGACGACACGAGCGAGGAAAATCTGCAGAAGCAGGCGAAGTATTACGGCAACCTGATGAAGATTTTCCTGCGTTACGCCGACCGCATCGAAGCGGTGCAGGTATGGGGCACAGTGGACGACCTGAGCTGGCGCGCGGACGAGTACCCGCTCCTGTTCGACAAGGATGCCCAGCCGAAGCCCGCGTTTGACACGCTGGTGGAACTGGCACAGTAAATCCATCATAAAGGCAGCACCGCACAATCCATTTGCCAGCCGACCACCTCATTTGTGCGGTGTTACCCTAACTTTAAGGAGGCGACGAAGATGAAGAAGAAGAGTTTTGCCATATTGCTGGCTGCGGCGCTGCTGCTGTGCCTGCTGCCGGGAATGGCGCCGGAAGCGAAGGCGGAAACCATCCGCGACAAATGCCGTTTCTGCAACACGACGGCAGATCATGAGATTACAAGATTCGAGCGATTCAACGACGATTATCATTATGTAATTTACATATGTTCACACTGCGGTAAAGGCAGCTATGCCCTATTTGATGACAATCCAATCGGCCGTCACTCTGGCGGCACCGAAACGCCGACCTGCACCACGGGCAAAACCTGCACCCGGTGCGGCACTCAATACGGCAAACTCGGTCACGACTGGGGCGCATGGCAATCCAGGGGCAACAACAGTGAGCATTTCCGCACCTGCCAGCGCGACGGCTGCGATGCGGTGGACACTGCAAGCTGCTCCGGCGACAGCAGTGCGACCTGCATCACCCTGGGAACATGCACTACCTGCGGCGGGCAGTACTACGGCGCACATACCTTCCCTGCGAATCAGGGCTGGGATTCGGATGCCGAAAACCACTGGGTTAGCTGCACCGTCTGCCACGAAGCGAAAACTAAGGTGGGCGCACATTTCTTCGTTCAGGGCAACGATAGCTCGTGCCTTAAGTCCGCGGCCACCTGCGTTTCTCCGCCCGTGTACTACACGAACTGCGCTTACTGCTACCGCAAGGGAACGGATACTTATGTACACCCATGGTATGGACCTGACCCGAACAACCACGACCTGGTGCACCACGACGCCAAGGCGCCCACCTGCACCGAAATTGGCTGGAATGCATATGACGCCTGCCAGCGCGAGGGCTGCACTTACACCACCAAGGTGGAAATCCCTGCGCTGAAACACAAGCTGGTGCATCACGACGCCAAAGCGCCCACCTGCACCGAGACCGGCTGGGAGGAATACGATACCTGCTCCCGCTGCGATTACACCACCAAGGTGGAACTGCCTGCGCTGAAACACAATCTGGTGCACCACGACGCGAAAGCGCCCACCTGCACCGAAATCGGCTGGGATGAATATGACGCCTGCCAGCGTGAGGGCTGCGATTACACCACCAAGGTGGAAATCCCCGCCCCCGGGCACGATTATACCGAAAAGGTCGTCAAGCCTACCTGTGGAAAGGGCGGCTACACGCTGCACACCTGCAAAAAATGCAATGACAGCTATAAGGATCACCAGACGAAGACGCTGCTGCACTGGTATGGCGAATGGACGAGTAACGGCGACGGCACGCACAGCGCGACCTGCAAGCGCAAGGATTGCAAGCACGTCAGCAAGACCGAATGCGCCATCGTCGAATTCAAGCAGGATGAAGCGACGCGCACGCTCTGCCCCGTATGCGGCAATGTGAGCGATAGCACACATCTGGCGCTGGTTGAAGAAGTGACGGCGGAGGGCGAGCATCTGCCCTATGGCGAGCTGGTGCTGCGCATGGGTGAAACTGCGAACGGCAATACGCTGCTGAGCGTCTGCTTTGAAGTTTCCGGCAAGCTCACCCGTCCGAAGGGCGAGGTAAAGATCACGCTGCCCGCCGAGCTGCTGAACGGCGTTACCCTGGCGCTGCTGAATGCTGACGATACGGAAATTGATCTGCCCTACATCGTGGAAGGTGAAAACGCAGCGTTCACGCTGGACTTCACCGATGCAGAGCTTCCCACCGCGCTGATTCGCCTGATACCGACAGCGGAATAATCTTATTTCCATTTCATAGCGTTTTTAAAAATTTGAGGAGGAGAAAAACATGAAAAAATGGTTGGTTACATGTCTCCTGGCGATTGCGCTGCTCTTTGTAGCAACCACGGCGATGGCTGCGCATATCAGGTTGAACGGCGACTATTGCGAAGGGAATACCTTTGAAATACGCAAAAGAGAAAAAGATTACCATACGCTGTACTGTTGCCGCTGCTATGATGAGTTTACAGAGAATCATTGGAGCATAGATACACCCCGGTACAAAGCCACTTGCACGAAAGTTGCGGTATGTACTTCTTGTCTTATGTCCTACGGTGAATACGGGCCGCACGACTGGGGCGCATGGCAATCCAGGGGTAACAACAGTGAGCATATCCGCCACTGCCAGCGTGACGGCTGCGATGCGGTCGACACCGCAAGCTGCTCCGGCGACAGCAGCGCGACCTGCATTACGCTGGGAACATGCAGCACCTGCGGCGGGCAGTACTACAGCGCACATGCATTCCCTGCGGGGCAGAACTGGCATTCGGACGACAAAAACCACTGGCTTAGCTGCACCGTCTGCCACGAAGCGAAAACTAAGATGGGCGCACATTGGTTCGTTCAGGGCGCCGTTAGCGTGTGCCTTAAGTCCGCAGCCACCTGCGTTGCTCCGGCCGTGTACTACACAAACTGCGACTACTGCTACCACAAGGGAACGGATACTTATGTAGACCCATATAATGGACCTGACCCGAACAACCACGACCTGGTGCACCACGACGCAAAGGCGCCCACCTGCACCGAAATTGGCTGGAATGAATATGACGCCTGCCAGCGTGAGGGCTGCACTTACACCACCAAGGTGGAAATCCCTGCGCTGAAACACAAGCTGGTGCATCACGACGCCAAAGCGCCCACCTGCACCGAGACCGGCTGGGAGGAATACGATACCTGCTCCCGCTGCGATTACACCACCAAGGTGGAACTGCCTGCGCTGAAACACAATCTGGTGCACCACGACGCGAAAGCGCCCACCTGCACCGAAATCGGCTGGGATGAATATGACGCCTGCCAGCGTGAGGGCTGCGATTACACCACCAAGGTGGAAATCCCCGCCCCCGGGCACGATTATACCGAAAAGGTCGTCAAGCCTACCTGTGGAAAGGGCGGCTACACGCTGCACACCTGCAAAAAATGCAATGACAGCTATAAGGATCACCAGACGAAGACGCTGCTGCACTGGTATGGCGAATGGACGAGTAACGGCGACGGCACGCACAGCGCGACCTGCAAGCGCAAGGATTGCAAGCACGTCAGCAAGACCGAATGCGCCATCGTCGAATTCAAGCAGGATGAAGCGACGCGCACGCTCTGCCCCGTATGCGGCAATGTGAGCGATAGCACACATCTGGCGCTGGTTGAAGAAGTGACGGCGGAGGGCGAGCATCTGCCCTATGGCGAGCTGGTGCTGCGCATGGGTGAAACTGCGAACGGCAATACGCTGCTGAGCGTCTGCTTTGAAGTTTCCGGCAAGCTCACCCGTCCGAAGGGCGAGGTAAAGATCACGCTGCCCGCCGAGCTGCTGAACGGCGTTACCCTGGCGCTGCTGAATGCTGACGATACGGAAATTGATCTGCCCTACATCGTGGAAGGTGAAAACGCAGTGTTCACGCTGAATTTCACCGATGCAGAAATTCCCACCGCGCTGATTCGCCTGATACCGACAGCGGAATAATCCCATTGCATAGCGTTTTTAAGGCCGTTGCAGAACATGAATCCTGCAACGGCCATTATGTGCGCCCGGCTTAGCCGAAGACAATGGTGTCCATCGAGAGGCGGAGTCTGAAGGAAGCCGGATGCCAGCGGGCAAACGCCCGAACCGACGAACAGAAATCAAATAGTAGACCGTAGAGGGGCGGACGAGTGTGCCGAGCAACACAAGATCCAATGCTGCCCGAATCCCGTGCGGTAAATGTGGCGGTTATGTGGAAGAAAAAAGGCGGCTGCCAGGTTTATCCCCCCTGACAGTCGCGCCATTGCTTACTTCTTTTCTACTTTGCTGCTGCCGCGGATGGTCGCATCCGGCTTGGCGGCCTGCTTCATGAACGCCGACGGGCTGATGCCGACGATGTTCTTGAACTGCTTGGAGAAGTGGTACGGGTCTTGCATCCCGACTTCGATGCCCGCCTGACGAACCGTGTGACCTTCCTCACGCAGCAGCTCCTTCGCGCGCTCCATCTTGCAGTGCAGTACATACGACAGCGGCGGCATACCCACTTCGCTCACGAAGCGCTTGCGGAACGTTTCCATCGGCATACGGGAAATTGCCGCCATCTCCGCCAGAGAGAAGTTGTCCTTGTACTGATTCGCGCGTAGGGTGTCCACGACCTTCGCAATCTCGTGCGAAAGCATCGCATCCATGGCGACCGGCTGACCCCAGTGGCTTGCCAGCATCCCGTACATCAGGTGCTGCAGCTGGTATGTCGCGTCGCTGGTGTCCGTGTGGCGGACGATGACCTGCACAATCTGCTTCGCCAAGTACATCTGGCTCGGCAGCGCCCCCTGCTTCAACGGCATATGCAGCAGCGCGCCCATCTTGCGTACGACCATCGGCGCAAGCGGGCCTTCCAGCGCAATCCACACGCAGCGGACGCTCTCGTCAATCTGCAGGGCAGCGTCGCGGTTGCCGGCGGGCAGGAAGCACGTTTCCTGCTGTTTCAGCGTCAGCTCATGCCCCTGCCAAACCAGCGTCGCTTCGCCTGCCTCCACCGCGAACCAAATCCACTGGTCATGCGGCTTAATGGGGCGTCTCCCTGCCTCAAACATCGCCGTGCCTGCCGCGTGAATCCACGCACCGCTGGAGCGGGTCAAGCTGCCCGGCTTGTGGTATCCTTCCACCACCATAGTATCCGCCGCAGCCTCTACGTCTGCGAACAGGTAAGACTCCATGCCCTTCATCCTCCTTCAACCAAATGGCACAATTGTCATTATGGCTATTATAATGCCCAAATCGGTTGATTGTCAAGAGGATTACACGATTTTCCCGAAATTTTTCTGAAGGATAGCTGTGCGTGTCCGAGTATGGATGAATGCCATCCAATACAGGTTAGCATCGGCAAACTTTTCGCCCGAAAAACAGCAAATGTACAATCCTGCCCTTGACAAGCGCGGGATGAGCGGACTATAATAAATCCGAATACGCGGCAATGATGCCGCCGGACGGAGGAATTTTCTCCATGATGCTGTCTGTGCTGTTTCCGTTTACGCTCCCGGCGTTTTTCGCCGGGCAAATTGACGTACCGTGAAGCAGCAGCCGCAGCGATTGAGGAAAACATCAGGCGCGGAAGCTCTTTTGCGGGCTTCCGTGCTTTTTAATGATTGACGCAGGAGGTTGAACACCATGATTATCGTCTTGAAGCAGGGCACGACCCAGCAGGAAATCGACACCGTCACCAATGCCGTGGTTGCGCGCGGCGTATCCGTCAGCCCGATTGTTGGCACGGAGATGACCATCCTCGGTCTGACTGGCGACACAAGCCGCATTGACCCCGACCAGCTGGAATCCTTCCACTGCGTCGAGCGCATCATGAAGGTTGCCGAGCCGTTCAAGAAGGCGAACCGCGCGTTCCATCCCGCGCCGAGCAAAATCAAAATCGGGAACACGGTTGTCGGCGGCAAGAAACTGGCGATTATGGCTGGCCCCTGCTCCGTGGAGAGCAACGAGCAGATTACCGCCGTGGCGCAGGCGGTGAAGGATGCGGGCGCAACGGTGCTGCGCGGTGGTGCGTTCAAGCCGCGCACGTCCCCGTACTCCTTCCAAGGATTGGCATACGAGGGGCTGGACATGCTCTGCCATGCCCGCGAGCAGACCGGGCTGCCCATCGTGACCGAGCTGATGTCTCCCTACGACATTGACACTTTCGTGGATAAGGTGGACTGCATTCAGGTCGGCGCGCGCAACATGCAGAATTTCGACCTGCTGAAACAATTGGGGAAGATTCGCAAGCCGATTCTGCTTAAGCGCGGTTTGTCCGCCACCATCGAGGAGTGGCTGATGAGCGCGGAGTACATCATGGCGGGCGGCAACGAGCAGGTGATTCTGTGCGAGCGCGGCATCCGCACGTTCGAGACGTACACGCGCAACACACTCGACCTGTCCGCCATCTGCGCGGTGAAGAAGCTGAGCCATCTGCCGGTGATTGTTGATCCGAGCCATTCGACCGGCAAGAGCTGGATGGTGCAGCCGATTGCGCGCGCGGCGATTGCGGTCGGCGCGGACGGCGTGATGATTGAGGTACACAACGACCCGGCGCACGCGTTGTGCGACGGTGCGCAGTCGATTACGCCCGCTGCGTTTGTGGACGTGATGGCGGATATTCGGAAGATTGCAGAAGCTGTTGGGCGCGAGGTGTGATGATGCAAAAACTCCCCTGCTTGATATGGACAGGGGAGTTTTGAGTATTGACCTTTTTGTTTATTGCGTGATGTTGCCGCAGGGGGAATCGCCGCTGCGGCGGGGGCACTCCCATGTTGCTTGGTTTCTACCGGAAATTTAGCGAACCGTAGGTTCGCTGGATAAACACGCGGACACTGTATGCAGAAGTCACCAACTGAATCGCGCGAAAGGGTCAAGGGAGGAACTCCCTT
>ENA-ORMX01001817-ORMX01001817.1-human-gut-metagenome-genome-assembly--contig:-NODE-1817-length-13266-cov-64.577246_pt1 | contig 13266 bp, 9 predicted proteins | sample MGYA00242108_ERZ509007 | MGnify/ENA primary metagenome ERZ509007 (study PRJEB26280, sample SAMEA2338745) | human gut metagenome | biome: human gut; feature: human-associated habitat; material: faeces...
GCTTTTGCCCTTACAGGGCGACAGGTTTGCGTCCGTAATAACCCAGGGCGTTGCCATGGGCTAAGAGCTTCTGCCCTTTCAGGGCGTGCCAACCGTACAGGTCGAATAATTTTAGTCAAGAATTAGAGAAGCCATTTCCACGGCCATCGAGCGATGTTTCTCTAATTCTTGACAGTAAATTCCACCTCAGCTTTCGCAAATGGGGAAATAACTGAAGATGAAGAAGCGATTATCTTATCACCTTCACCTCGCCATTCTTGCTCAGTTTCACAATGCTGGAAGGCGTGTGGGGCTTGTGCTCCTGGCGGCGACTCCAGCAAACATAGTCGACAGCCTCCAGGATTTCGGGCGAAATATCACGATAATTCTGTGCCGCAGGCTCACCACTCACATTGGCGCTGGTGCTGACCAAAGGCTTCTGGAAGCGGTAACACAACTCCTTGCTGAAAGGCTCGAAGGTGACACGCATGGCCAGACTGCCATCCTCTGCCACCAGATTATTGGCCACACCCGTAGCATCGTCGAGGATGACGGTTGTAGGCTTCACAGGCATGGCTGCATCGATAAAGTCCCACGCCACCTGAGGCACGTTGCGGAAATAACGCGCCATACGGTCAGCGCTGTCTACAAGACAGATGAGCGCCTTGGAATCGTCACGACGCTTGATCTGATAAACCTTTGCTACTGCCTCGGCATTGGTGGCATCACAGCCGATGCCCCATACCGTATCTGTGGGGTAGAGTATCACTCCACCCTTTCGCATGCACTCCACTGCATTCTTAATGTCTTCTTGCTGTGTCATAATGCTGATATTATAATATGTATAATGTTTCTAAATGTTTTTATACTGCTCGATGTCGCGCATACCGTTGAGGAAGTCGCGTGCCTCCATGCGCTTCTTGCCGCTTATCTGAATGGTGTCGAGCTGCAGCCACTCGTCGGCACAAGCCACGAGCAGACTCTTGCCCTCTACACGGAGCGAGCCCACAGCGATGCCTTCTGCCAGTGCCTTGCCGGTCTTCGTAGTCTTGAAAACCTTCAGCACCTGAGCCTTGCCGCCCTCCTTCTGTATCTCGGTCCATGCGCCAGGATAAGGCGACAGACCGCGAATGAAGTCGTACACCTTCTTGGCTGGCTGGCCGAAACTGATGCGACAGGTCTCCTTGAAGATTTTGGGTGCATAATGCAGTTCCTGCTGTTCTGCCACCAACTCATCCTGCGAGATGGAGTCGACGTTGCCATCGGCAGCTATCAGCTTGTCGATGGTCTTGAGCGCGATACCGGCACCGAGGTGCATCAGTCCGTCGTAGACATACTCCACATCGGCATCGTCGGGAATAGCGAAAGGCTCCTGCATGATGATGCGTCCGGTGTCGATGTCGTGATTGAGGAAGAAGGTGGTGACACCAGTCTGCGTCTCGCCATTGATGACAGCCCAGTTGATAGGCGCTGCGCCACGATACTGAGGCAACAGGGCGGCATGCACATTGAACGTGCCGAAGCGGGGCATGGCCCACACCACCTCGGGCAGCATGCGGAAAGCCACCACCACCTGAAGGTCGGCACGGAAGCCACGCAGCTGTTCCACGAACTCGGGATCTTTCATCTTGACAGGCTGCAGCACGGGCAAGCCCTGCTCCAAGGCATACTGCTTGACAGGAGGCGCCTGCAGCGTGTCCTGATGGCGTCCAACGGGTTTGTCGGGCTGAGTTACCACAGCCACCACATTATATCCGCCTTCTACGAGGCTCTTGAGGGATTCCACCGCAAACTCGGGTGTTCCCATAAAAACGATTCTTAAATCTTTCTTCTCCATAACAGTTGGGTTAAAGTTATTCTGCCGACATATCGGCCACAATCTTGCGATACACCGAGTACACCTTGGTACGGCTGATGTAGCCTACGAGCACGCCGGCTGTGTCGACCACAGGCAGCTGGGCCGCATCGGTCTGATCGAACTTCTTCATCACCTCGTCCATCGGCTCGTGGTCGGAAAGTACAGCCGATGGCTGCAACATGAGCTGTCGCACGGTGAAACGGTTGTAAAGCTCTGACCTGAAGATGATGTGACGGATACGGGTGATATCTATCACGCCCAAGAGTACACCTCCCTTGTCGACCACTGGCAGGAAGTTGTTGTTGCTGCGGCTTATCTCAGCCACGAGTTTGCCCATAGGCAGATCGGCATGAATGGGATGATAGTCTTTCTCGATGACGCTCTGCATGCTCATCAGCGTGAGGGCCGCACGGTCGATGTGATGAGTGAGCAGCTTGCCCTCTCTTGCCAGTCGCAGGGCGTAGATGCTGTGGCTCTCGAAGATGCTGATAGTGAGGTATGACGAGATGCAGACGATCATGAGCGGCATGAAGAGCTGATAGCCTCCCGTGAGTTCGGCGATGAGGAAGATGCCCGTAAGCGGCGCATGCATCACACCCGTCATCACGCCTGCCATACCCATGAGCGTGAAGTTCTGCTCGGGCACGTAGACACCTATCTCGTTGGCATTCCAGAAGCGGGAGAAGAAGAAACCCGCAAAACCGCCGATAAAGAGCGAAGGGGCGAAGGTTCCACCACAACCGCCACTGCCATTGGTTGCCGATGTGGCAAACACCTTGGTGAGGGTGACGAGTCCGATATAGACGAGCAGCAGATGGCTGTTGCCATAGAAGAGCGAGTTGCTCATCACCTGCCCCCACTCTGCCTCTGTTCTGCCCTTAAGCAGGATGTTGACAGCCGAGTAGCCCTCGCCATAGAGCGAAGGAAACAGGAAGATAAGGCTGCTCAGGATGAGTCCGCCCAAGAGGAGTTTGGCATAAGGATGCTTGCCCAGACGGGCGAACATACCCTCGCAAGCCGACATGGTACGCATGAAGTAAAGGCTGACAAAGCCGCAGAAGATGCCCAACAGGATACATACCGGCGCACGGTCGAGCACCCAGGGCGAGGTGAGCGTGAAGTCGAAGAGCGACTTCGAGCCCATCAGAATATAGGTGAAACAGGTAGCTGTGACACACGAGATGAGGATGGGCAGAAGCGAAGCCATCGACAGGTCGACCATCAGCACCTCGAGCGTGAAGACGAGTCCGGCTATAGGTGCCTTGAAGATTCCGGCAATGGCGGCACTGGCTCCGCAGCCCACCAGCAGGATCATCGTCTTCTTGTCCATGCGGAAGATCTGTCCCAGATTGGAACCGATGGCCGAACCGGTAAGCACAATAGGCGCCTCGGCTCCCACAGAACCGCCGAAGCCAATGGTGATGCCAGAAGCCACCACCGACGACCAGCAGTTGTGGCCGCGCAGCTTGGAGTTCTTGGTAGAGATGGCGTAGAGCACGCGGGTAATACCATGCGAGATATTGTCGCGCACCACATACTTGATAAAGAGCGACGTGAGGTAAATGCCCACGATTGGGAAGAGCAGGAAGAGCAGGTTGTACGTGTTCTTGACAAATCCCGATGTGAGCAGAATCTGTATCTCGTGCACGATTCCATGCAGGAAATAGCCTGCCACCGAGGCGAGCACCCCGATGACAAAGGCGAGGATGAGTGTCATCTGGCGGTCGGAAATATGTTCCTTCTGCCAGGCCACCATCTTGTCGACCCAACTTTTCCTTGCTTCTAAAATATCGTCATCCATTAATATATATATTATCCTTTATTATTTTATCTTGGCACAGATTACGCGGATTACACGGATTTTATCTTCTGACTGCCACAACGCTTTCACCAAGGAATATGGCATCAGCCTCTGTGTTGTCCGCGCCTCATCATTCCTTAAAACTCCGAAGTGAAATGGAACCTGATATGTTCGAAGTCCTGCTGTGCCATGCTGAGCACATAGCCCGAGTCGGCGAGGAACACGTCTCTGCCCTCTATGTCCTTGGCCATGTACTGATACTTGCGCTTCTTGAAGTTCTCCAGCTCCTGCGCATCGTCGGCCTCTATCCAGCAAGCCTTGTGCAGGTGGACAGGTTCCCAGCGACACTTGGCGTTGTACTCGTTCTCCAAACGATACTGGATGACCTCGAACTGCAACTGTCCTACGGTTCCCACGATGCGGCGGCCGTTGAACTGGTTGACAAACAGCTGTGCCACACCCTCGTTCATCAACTGCTCCAATCCCTTCTGGAACTGCTTGCTCTTCATTGGGTCGTCGTTCTCGATATACTTGAAGAGCAGAGGCGAGAACGAAGGCAAACCACGGAAGTGCAGCTGCTCGCCCTCGGTGAGCGTGTCGCCAATCTTGAAGATGCCGTTGTCGGGCAGACCTACGATATCGCCTGGATAAGCCTCGTCGATGGTGCTCTTGCGCTGCGCCATGAACTGTGTAGGCGAAGAGAAACGGACGGTCTTGCCCAATCGTACGTGCAGGTAAGGCTGATTGCGCACAAACTTGCCCGAACAAATCTTGCAGAAGGCAATACATGAACGGTGGTTGGGGTCGATATTGGCGGTGATCTTGAAGATGAAGCCAGTAAACTTGCTTTCCTCTGGCTCTACCAGTCGCTCCTCGGCCTGAGTGGGCTTGGGCGACGGTGCTATCTTGACGAAGCAGTCGAGAAGTTCCTGCACACCGAAGTTGTTGAGCGCAGAACCGAAGAACACCGGTGCCACCTCGGCCGAACGGTAAGTCTCCACATCGAAGGCTGGATAAACGCCGTTGACCAACTCCAGATCCTCACGCAACTGGGCAGCCTCGCGCTCACCCACATGCTGATCGAGCGCTTCGGAGTTGACGTCCACTTCCACCTTCTCGGTCACGCGCTGCTTGTTGGGAGTAAAGAGGTTGAGCTGCTGCTCGTAGATATTGTACACGCCCTTGAACCGGGCACCTTGTCCGATAGGCCAGCTCAGGGGTCGAACCTTGATCTTGAGTTCTTCCTCCAGTTCGTCGAGCACGTCGAAGGCATCGCGGCCCTCACGGTCCATCTTGTTGATGAAGATGATAACAGGCGTATTACGCATACGGCACACTTCCATCAGCTTGCGGGTCTGGGCCTCCACACCCTTGGCTGAGTCGACCACGATGATGGCTGAGTCAACGGCTGTCAGCGTGCGGTAAGTGTCCTCGGCAAAGTCTTGGTGACCGGGAGTATCGAGGATGTTCACCTTGTAGGGATCGCCATGCTCGCCATCGGGCAAGTAGTCGAACTCCATCACCGACGTGGAAACAGAAATACCACGCTGTTTCTCTATATCCATCCAGTCGGAAGTGGCTGTCTTGCGTATCTTATTGTTCTTTACGGCACCTGCCACCTGTATCTGTCCACCAAAGAGAAGGAACTTCTCGGTCAGTGTGGTCTTACCTGCATCAGGGTGAGAAATAATGGCAAACGTTCTTCTTCTTTCAATCTCTTTCATCTCGTTGTATATATATTTTGAACTTTTCTCAAGTTCTGTATATTATTATAAAATATGTATATCCTAAAAATCAAACACTACATGTCGTCGTCAAACTTCAAGCCCTCTGTACGGTCCTTGAGGTAATAATCGCTCAGCATGCCCACGAAGGTGCTGATCTCGGTCACGGCACGGGCTGTCTCGGGCGTTATCTCCTTCTTCTGCAGGCGGAGCATCATCACGCCATAGAGTGCGTCTAAGCAGGTTTCTATCTCGTTCACATCCTTGTCGCCCTTGTTGCGCAACTCTACGATGTAGGGCAACACCTTGTAGTATTCGGCATTATAGATGGGGAACTTGCTGCTCTGCAGCAGCATTCCGTGCAAGTCGATGACGTCCTTGAGCAACACGCGGTTGATATCGAGATGTCCATACTCGCGCTTTCCTTCCTCGTTCATCATGCGGATGAGGTTGCCAAACCAGTCCAGCTCCTCGGCTTTCTGCTCGTCGGTATAGTCGAAACGGTCGATATACTGCTTGCGGATAACGGGCAGCGAACAGCCATAGGCACGGATAATGTCCTCCACCTGCCACATATACAACAGGTATTCGGCGATACTTTTCTTTCTTAACTCTTGTGCTACAAACATATATTTTGTGAAAATAATATTCTCATATAATCTTTCCGGGCACACGCCCCGTAGGACAGCCTAAAACTCGGGCAGATGATACAGGTTGAACACCGTGCCTATCAGCGCTATCAGCGAGAAGATGATCACCACACTGCCTATCACCTTATTAATAATAAGAATGCCATTGGTATCAAACTTGCCGCGTATCTTGTCGATGAGCCAGGTAAGACCAAACCACCACAGCAAGGCGCCAAACACGATGCTGAGATAGCCCACGCCCATCTCAATAGGCATGTCGGGAACCACAAAGGCAAACTGCGCAAATGTGGCCATGAAGAGGAACACGATGAGCGGATTGGAGAGGGTGACGAGAAAGGCCGTCAGGCCGTTGTGGAACAATGTGCCCTGCTTGTTGCTGCTCTTGTGCATATTCTTCATCGGGTTGCTCATGAAACAATACACTCCGAAGACAAGCAGCAGCAGACTGCCCGAAATCTGAAGATAGAACTTGTTCTGGGCATTGTTGACAAAATCCATCACAAAACTCATACCCAAACCCGTGAACATGGCATACACGATGTCGCTGCAAGCAGCGCCGATGCCTGTCACAAAACCATACCAGCGCCCCTTGTTCAACGTGCGCTGAATACACAAAATACCTACTGGACCCATGGGAGCAGAGGCAATGATACCTATGACAATACCCTTGAAAATAAAATCAAGGATGTTTATCTCTATTGGAAACAATGAATTCATACGAGGTGCAAAGATACAATTTTTTAGTCATACAATGCAAATTTTCTGTCTAAAAGTTTGTCCGATGCATTTTTTTTCTTATCTTTGCCATCAAATTTTAAAAATTCTAACTTATTAAAAAACATAAACAATTATGACAGAAAATGCATTGAAGCCGTATGTAATCGGCTTGGACCTTGGCGGCACCAACTCTGTTTTCGGTATCGTGGACGCACGTGGTGAAATCAAGGCTACTACAGCCATCAAAACCGGTGGCTATGACAACGTGAATGATTACGTAAAGGCAGCTGTCGAAGCACTACAACCTATTATCGAAACCGTTGGTGGTATTGAGAAAATCAAGGCTATGGGTATCGGAGCACCTAATGGCAACTTCTATAAGGGAACTATCGAGTACGCTCCCAACCTGCCCTGGGCTCACACTTGTGTAGTTCCTTTGGCAGACCTCTTCAGCAAGGCTCTTGGCGGACTCCCAGTAGCGCTTACCAATGATGCCAATGCGGCAGCCCTGGGCGAAATGACTTATGGCGCAGCACGTGGACTGAAGAACTTCATCGACATCACTTTGGGTACTGGCGTAGGCTCTGGCATCGTGATTGATGGAAAGATGGTTTATGGCTGCGATGGTTTCGCAGGCGAGTTGGGCCATGTGATTATGGTTCGTGGCAAGGAAGGCCGTAAATGCGGCTGCGGCAGAACTGGCTGTCTGGAAGCTTACTGCTCTGCAACAGGTGTGGCTCGTACTGCACGCGAATTCCTCGAGAAGAGCGATGAGCCTTCATTGCTCCGCGAAATCAAGCCAGAGGACATCACCTCTTACGATGTAAGTATTGCTGCCGGCAAGGGCGACGCCCTGGCTAAGCGCGTGTACGACTTCACTGGCAAGATGCTGGGTGAAGCTTGTGCCGACTTCGCAGCATTCGCTTCACCTGAGGCTTTCGTCTTCTTCGGCGGTCTTACCAAGGCTGGCGATCTCTTGATGAAACCTCTCAAGGAGTCATACGACAATACCGTATTTCCTACCTTCAAGGGCAAGGCTAAGTTCCTTGTGTCAACTCTCGACGGCAGCTCTGCAGCTGTTCTCGGCGCAAGCGCTGTGGGTTGGGATTTATAATTTGGCATCATCTTTACAAAAATCCTGGACTTTTTTTGTTTATCGTTCCAGGAACATACAGAATGCCTCCGAAGTGATTTCGGAGGCATTCTCATTTTTATCACAGATGTATTTCGTGACAAACGACACATTGGTTTTGATAGAACTGCTGCATTGTTTTAAAGAAAATGAAGCATTGTTTTTAAAAAGAACTGCTGCATAATCGTGACAGAAATCTACATTTCAAGCGCTTTTTACATGACGAAAATCAATTTTTCCTCTTATTCCGCACTTTTTTCTCAAAACCTCGCTCGTTCTTATAGTTTTTTCGTACCTTTGCACAACCAAACAAAGGTGCGGACAGGATTGTAAACAAGATAACACGACACATCACAGTCGTCCGGCACTCTCATTCGATTGTATTGAACATCATTTCAAGTTAAGAATCACATTTAATTAAGAATCACATAAGAATAAGTAAAAATGAAAAAGATTTACACAGTGGCTAAATACGCCAAAAGCATCATGCTCGCAGCTGTAATGACAGCAAGTGCTTTGACTACAGCAAATGCTCAAGAAGCAGACAACACTACCTATGCTCCAGCAGAAGCCAACAACTGGTGGAGAGGCGAAGAAGTAACAGGCGAAGAACAGCAAGTTTATGTATATAATGTTGGCGCTGGCATTTTCGTAACTACCGACGACACTCCCTCTGAGAAAAATATCGACAATGCTGCACTCTGGACTCTTTCCAACAACCAGTTCAGCTGTGGGGATTACCACATAAAGATGTGGAGCGCAGCTGGAGCAGGAAGGGATTGGTATACAGCTACAAACAAAGACGAAGCCACAGTATTTAACTTTGTAACAGGCGATACCCAAGACAGAGGCTTTTCTTATAAATTATCTAAAACAGAAGGCTGGCTTACGTTTTTATTTACTCGCTATTTTAACGTTGACGTTGAAAAAAACAAATACACAGCAGCAATAAATCAGAGCGAATACAACGACTTCCTCTTTATCTCTCCTGAACAGAAAGAGGCTTACAGCACATATTCTGCACTCTACAAAGAGGCAAGTGAATTGACAAGCAACGAGAAAATTTCTACAAGTTTGCTCAGCCAGCTGAAAGAAGTCCTCACCTCTACAGCTGCTGCCAATTACGACACATATTCTGCAAACAAGAACACATTGCAGAACATTATCAATACGATCAAGACTTACCTCAACAGCACTCCAACAGGTATCGACAAAATCAATGCCAACTCATCTACCAAGGCTGAAGCTATTTTCAGCGTGAACGGTGTTCGCAACGCCCAGCTCAACAAGGGACTCAACATCGTGAAGATGAGCGACGGTTCTGCCAAGAAGATCATGGTTAAGTAATCTTCTACTACAATACTACATACAAAAACGAAAGGCTGTGTCAAAGGGATTCTTCCCAAAGACACAGCCTTTTTTGATTGAATACTTAGCCATAAAGCATATGGCTTTAACTTCTTTAACTCCTTTAACTTCTTTAACTTAACTTCCCCATTTGCGAAAGCTGTTTTTACTTCTGCAGCGTAACTCCCATCAGTCCTACAACCACCTCGTTGCTCAAGGCGCGGAGAGTCAGCGAACGGAGTTTCTTCTTGGCGTTGAGAGGCATGTCGAGCATCGTGGCAGCGCCACCAGGCAGGGCACACATCGCCAGCTTCATATCGGGAAGATCGCCAGCAGTGGCTGCCTCCTGATAGTGAGAGTCGCGGAAAAGATGACGGCTTACAATACCTGTATTCAGACCTATGCGGTAAGGACGAACGGCAGGCATGGCAAAAGCCACAGCGTTCTCCACGAAGTCTTGCTCGATAGGACACCAGTTGACAGGTGGAACAAGCATCAGCTCGTCTGTCGTGCCGTCGGTATATTCCACTCTCACCACGGCATTCTCTATGGCAAACTGCATGGGGTTGGTAGAGCCAGCCATCAGCAGATAGGCATGTGAAGCCTTGCCCGACAAAGGAATGGTGATGCTGTCGGGATAATTGTCCCACAAACTGGTATAGGCAATATTCTTGCCCTCGGCAGGTGTGCGGAACGACAAGCCTGGCAAGGTTTCGAAAGATCCGTCCTTCACCATGCTGCGCAACTTGGAGTCGTCTATCTTGGCGAGTTTCTTCGTTGAACACCAGTCGCCCATTCCCTGCGTAGGCACACAGAGTGTGGTATAAGGCGAGCGGGGTGTAAGGTATTGGTTCTTGAAGATGTCGCTCACTTCCGAATTGAAGGCAGCATCCATATTCACCATTCTTCGCTTTCCGTCGTTCAACTGGTCGAAGTCATTGCCCACGCCTGTCATCGTTCCCCATCGGTCGGCAGTCTGTTCTGCCACGGCATCAGCCAAGGTGTAAGTCTTCTTTACCTCAACCTCATCATTGTCTACGGGCTTGATGGTTGCCAGCTCCACGTGCTGGCGCTTGTCGGCTGTCAGTTCGGTATCTTTATATTTTCCTCCACCCATATTCTGACGTATCACAATCTGCAGCGGACGGGCGAAGTTCTGCTCTATATCGAAGATGTCCTTGTCGCCCACTCTTCTGAACGAGTAGTCCAAATAAGGCGTATGCACCGACGCGCTGTCCCATGTTGCGGGGAAACCAGGACGAATGATGCACTTGCCCTCTAAAGCATTGGGCGTGATGCCATAAAGGCCTTCGATAAACGCACGCGACGAGATGCCCGTCACATCAGAGAAATCGCGATAGCCCTCGCCTGTGGCACGGTCCATCGTCGACAACTGTCCGAAGTTGCCCGGACTGCTGCCAAGATACATGAAGTCGAGCACATTGGCTTTCAGCAGTCGGTAAGCCTCCTCCGCTCTTCCTGCCTGATAATAAGCCAGCACGGTATGCATCACCTCAGCCATCGCCACATTGTTGATACTCCATTCGTAAGGCGACCAGTCGGATGTGCTCACCGTCTGATATTCCTGTCCATCATATATATAAGGTACGCGCGGGATGTGCCTGTCCACATACTTCGTTGCCAGATAGTTCTGTTCGCCAGTTCCTGCGCCACAGTCTATCGGTGTGTAGATGCTCCACAGCGCTGCGTCCTTATGAACTCGCTTCAGTCCCATGAAGTCCTGATATTCAGCCCAGTGGCCGAAATCTTTCAGCCACAGTCGGCTGTTCATGGCTTTCAGTATCCTATCGGCTTCCTCACGATAAGGCACTGGATTCTCGCCTATCATCTCTGCCATGCGGGCAGCCAAGAGGTTGGCACGGTAGTTATAGGCCGACGAATGGGTTACGCCACCGCTGTTGTATTGCAGCGCATCGCTTGCCCAGATACAGCAATAGGCATCGTAGAGTCCGTCGTTGTCGGGATCCCAGGTGTTCTTCTCCCAGGCGAGATGACTCTTGATGACAGGCCACATCTTGCGCATATAGGCTGTATCGGCATCAAACTGGAAATGCCAGAGCAGCTCGTCGATATACACCAGGTTCATGTCGTAATGGTGGAACTGCTTGTTGTTCTCTGGATTGCGGCAGATGTAGCCATTGCTGTACATCGGCGTGCCCCATTCATAGGCGCCACGCGAGAGATTGTGCTCATTGTCCATCACATGAGGACGGGTCACAGGGATGTCGGTCACCTGACTCTTGGCATAGGCGTCGAAATGAATGCGCTGGCGGTCGAACATACCCAAGAAATCGCCCATATAGGCTGCACGCCAGCCTGGCAGAGGCATTCTCCAGCCCACAGCGCCATGCGTCCACACTTGCCCGTTCCAGGCTCCGTCTGCAGCCATGACCATGGTTCCGCCTACAGGATTCAGATAAGCATCGGGAGTATTGAAGATGACGGAAGAAGACAAGTCGGAACGCCACTGCTCTGCTGCCTGATAACGCTTGCACATCTCTGAGTTCTTGCCTGTCGACAAGACGGTGTTGTCGACCGAGAAATACAGTTCGGCAGCGCCCTTCTGAGGCACAATGCCTGCAACGGTAGAGAGCATCTTGGGCTGGGCAGGCGCATCGAAGGCCTCAGGACCGTCGAACTTGCCGATGTCGCCGGCTCTCTTAAACTTGCTCACCCTGGTTTCGCATATCATACCCACAATCTCTATTTTCGCCTTGCCAAAATTCTCGGCAGCAAATTTCCAGACAGCACCTTCCGTCTGCGGATAAGCCAACACCGAGAGCTTCAGCACACCGCTCCTCCATCGCTTGTCCTTCATCAGATACTCACGCTTTCCAGCCTCATATCTTGCCTTGCAGTACTCTACCGAGTCGAGCTGAAAAGCCTGACCGTTGCATTTTATCACGAAACGGATGTTGCGATGATTGTTCTTCTTAAAGATAGCGAATATAGGACGGTCGCTGGTTTCCAGTCGCCATTCATCCACACTGCCATAGAGGGCGCGTGTATAACGATTGTTGCCATTCACACAGCTAAAACCTCTACCGTCGGGGTGGTAGTTGGCAGTACGCTGCATCACTCCTTGCGCTGACGAGGACAACATTCCCATCATACAAGCCGATACGACTGCGATAGTTCTCAATTTAGTTTGTTTCATGTTGGTTGATGGTTTCTTATTATTCAAGTTTTATATTTTATTCAAGCCTTGGTTAAGTCTCTTTTCTGTTGGATTTACGATTTCTGTCTCGTCCAAGCCGCATGGCTTGCCTGTGTTTCGCGTACCTATTAATATAGGCATCCCAAGCTGGTGTGTACAAAGATAAGCAAAATTTCCGACAGCACAATCATACACCCCTCGCTTTTGTACGGTTTTACATCTTTATGGACGATTTCTTATGCTTTATTGAACAATTATACCTATCTTTGCAGAAGATAAGCTGCATCTCAGCAAAATATTCAAGCAAGCTTGATATTCTGCATTCGATTTGCATTATCTTTGCAAAAGAAATAAAAACTTAAAGGCTATTATAATCGATATGATCAGACAACAACGCAAAAGACTTATTGCAACATGCCTCACCTGCGCACTGCTCACAGCAGTCAGCGCACAGGCTCAGTTCTTGCCTTCCCCCACACAGGAAGCCAAACCTGGTATAAGATGGTGGTGGATGGGATCGGCCGTCGACAAGGAGAACTTGGGATGGAATCTCGACCAATATGCCAAGGCTGGCATAGGCGCAGTGGAGATAACTCCACTCTATGGCGTACAGGGTAACGACAAGAACGACATACCTTACCTCTCGCCACGATGGATGGAGATGCTCAGATTCGTGGAAAAAAAAGACAAGGAATTGGGCATTGAGACCGATATGGCTACCGGAACAGGATGGCCTTTCGGCGGACCTTGGGTTCCACTGAGCGAGGCTGCCTGCAAGGCTGTTTTCGTCGACACCATTGTAGGTGTCAAGAAGAAACTCATGGACATCAACTTCACCCTGCCCGAGAAAGAGCGCAACTTCGCCAAACTGAAAGTCATC
>ENA-ORMX01001825-ORMX01001825.1-human-gut-metagenome-genome-assembly--contig:-NODE-1825-length-13214-cov-2.994680_pt1 | contig 13214 bp, 10 predicted proteins | sample MGYA00242108_ERZ509007 | MGnify/ENA primary metagenome ERZ509007 (study PRJEB26280, sample SAMEA2338745) | human gut metagenome | biome: human gut; feature: human-associated habitat; material: faeces...
TCGCTAAAGCTTTATCGAACCCCTGGTCTAACCAGGGGTTTTCTATATACAAAAATCCCGGGCACCAGTAAAGTGCCCGGGATCTCACAGTGGTCCCTGATGCGCTGGAGCTCTAGCGAGGTCCAGGCATTCAGTTCTCTTCTTTTTTCTCTTTCTTCTTGACGGCCGTGCGGATCGACAGCTCGCGGAGCTGCTTCTCATCAACCGGCGACGGAGCGTTCGACATGACGTCGCGCGCGCTCTGCGTCTTCGGGAAGGCGATGACATCGCGGATCGACGGGCGCTTTGCCATGAGCATGACGAGGCGGTCAAGGCCGAAGGCGAGGCCGCCGTGTGGCGGCGTGCCGTATTGGAAGGCATCCATCATGAAGCCGAACTTCGTATGAGCCTGCTCTGGCGTGAGGCCGAGGGACTCGAATACCTTCTCCTGTAAGTCGGCGTTGTAGATACGCAGCGAACCGCCGCCGATTTCGACGCCGTTGAGGACCATATCGTAGGCATTGGCCTTGACCTCGCCCATGCGGTCCGTGTTGAGGAGGTCGATATCCTCGTCGCGCGGAGCCGTGAACGGATGGTGCATGGCCTTGAAGCGGTGCTCTTCGTCGCTCCACTCGTACATCGGGAAGTCGACGACCCAGAGGAAGCGGAGCTTGTCCGGATCGATGAGGCCGCGCTCCTTGCCCATCTCGAGGCGCAGCTGGCCGAGAGCCGTGTCGACGACGAGGCGCTTGTCGGCGACGACGAGCAGCAGGTCGCCCGTCTTGGCACCCGTAGCCTCAGCGATCTTGGCGAACGTCTCATCCTCGTAGAACTTCTTGAACGGGCTCTTGATGCCGTCTTCCGTGTACTGGATCCAGGCAAGGCCTTTGGCACCGTAGACCTGGACGAACTTGACGAGGTCGTCGAGGCGGCGGCGCGGGATGTCGGCATAGCCGTCGACCTTGATGCACTTGACCATGCCGCCATTCTCGATGACGGAGTTGAAGACCTTGAAGCTCGAGCCCTTGACGTACTCAGAGATGTCCATGAGCGGCATGTCGAAGCGGAGATCCGGTTTATCGGAGCCGTACTTGTCCATGGCCGTATCCCACTCCATGCGCTCAAACGGCGTCGGGACGTCCGCGCCGATGGCCTTCTTGAAGAGTTCCTTGATCATGCCTTCCATCAGCGTCAGGATGTCGTCCTGATCCATGAAGCTCATCTCGATATCGAGCTGCGTGAATTCCGGCTGGCGGTCAGCGCGCAGGTCCTCATCGCGGAAGCAGCGGACAATCTGGAAGTACTTCTCGAAGCCGGCGACCTGCAGGATCTGCTTGAAGATCTGCGGGGACTGCGGCAATGCGTAGAACTCACCCGGATTGACGCGGCTCGGGACGAGGAAGTCGCGGGCGCCTTCAGGCGTGCTCTTGCAGAGCATCGGCGTCTCAATCTCGAGGAAGCCGTTGCGGTCGAAGAAGTCGCGCATGATCTTCGTCACGCGGTGGCGAAGGATGATGTTCTTCTGCATCTCCGGGCGGCGCAGGTCGAGATAACGGTACTTGAGGCGGACCATCTCGTCCACATCAACGCCGTCCTGGATGTAGAACGGCGGCGTCTTCGACGTATTGAGGATGCGCAGCTCTGCGCAGACGACCTCGATTTCACCTGTATCGATGTTCGGGTTGATCGTCTCCTCGCTGCGCGCACGGATCTTGCCGCGCACGGCAATGCAGAACTCGTTGCGCAGAGACTCTGCCTTGTGGAACGTTCCTTCGTTCATGGCAGCTTCATCGAACACGATCTGCACGAAACCGGAACGGTCGCGCATGTCGACGAAGATCAGTCCGCCGTGGTCACGACGGCGGGAGACCCAGCCGCAGAGCACGACTTCCTGGCCGACGTCCGTCTTGCGAAGGGCACCGCAATGATGGGTGCGCTTCATACCTTGTAATGTTTCCATTAACCTTTCACCTCAGCACATAGCTTTTCTATAATAGCATCAAAAGAAACCTTCTGTTGCTCACTCTTTTCCATATCCTTGAGCATGACACAGGATTCTTTGACTTCATCTTCACCGATGATCAGCGCAAAGCGGGCATGCGCCTTGTTTGCCTGTTTCATCTGGGCCTTCATACTGCGGCCCGCATAATCCATCGAAGCCTTGAGGCCGGCGCGGCGCAGCTTCGTCAGGAGCGTAAAGGCCGGGGCCTTGGCCGCCTCACCGAGCGCGACGACAAAGGCATCTGCCTTCTTCTCCTGATCCGGGATGAGGCCCTGTTTCTCGAGGGCTAAGAGCACACGCTCGAGGCCCGTCGCAAAGCCGACAGCCGGCGTCGGCTTGCCGCCAATCTCCTCGATGAGGCCGTCGTAGCGGCCGCCGCCAGCGACAGCGCTCTGGGCGCCGAGCGGTGCGTACTTGATCTCGAAGGCCGTCTTTGTGTAGTAGTCGAGGCCGCGCACGAGACGCGGGTCGAGCTCGAACGAGATGCCGGCATCCGTCAGGTAGCTCTGGACCTTCTCGAAGTGCTCGCGGCACTCGTCGCAGAGGCAGTCCGTGATCTTCGGCGCATCCTTCATGTACGGCTTGTCGGCATCGACCTTGCAGTCGAGGATGCGCAGCGGGCTGCGCTCAAAGCGGTCCTGGCAGTCTTCGCAGAGGTCGTCGAGCTTGTCGCGGAAGTAGTCCTGCAGGACCTTGCGGTAGACCGGCCGACACTTCGGGCAGCCGACGGAGTTGAGGCTGAGCTTCAGGTCCTTGAGTCCGAGCGACTGCAGGAAGTCGACGGCCAGCATGATGATCTCAGCATCGGCCATCGGGTTCTCCTCGCCGAGCGACTCGACACCGAACTGATGGAATTCGCGCATGCGGCCGGCCTGCGGGCGGTCGTAGCGGAACATCGAGCCGATGTAGAAGAGCTTGACGAGCGAAGCGTCGCCGTAGAGCTTGTTCTGCAGGTACGCGCGCACGACGGATGCCGTGTTCTCCGGGCGCAGCGTGATGCTGCGTCCGCCGCGGTCTTCGAACGTGTACATCTCCTTGTCGACGACATCCGTGCCTTCGCCGATGCCGCGGTGGAAGAGCTCCGTGTGCTCGAAGAGCGGCGTGCGGATCTCTTCGAATCCATAGCGGCCGCAGATCTCGCGGATCTTCCCTTCGACGTAATTCCATTCGCCGACAGTGTCGGGCAGAATGTCTTTTGTTCCCCTAGGGGCATTGGTGAGCATGAATCGTTCCCCCTGTATGTATTGATATGGTTGTTGGTTGCTTATCTCATGACTGCGGCCCGTACGCCTCGTCGAGCAGCTGGCGGCGCTTCTCGATGTAGATGTCGATGTCGCGCAGGTACGTCACGAGGTCCTTCGCGTTGAACGAGGACTTCATGCGCTTCCTGCGGAAGTCGACGACTTTCGTCGTCGCCGCGCCGCCGATGCCGATGATGGTCTGATGCTCCTCCATGATCTGGATGTTGTACATGCCCTCCGCACCGGTGCGGCAGCAGCCGACGTTCTCGAGGTCGCCGCTCATGTAGCCCTGGCGGTAGAGGTAGTACGGGTGCATGCCAGTCTTCCTGACATAGGACATCGCGATCTCCGACATGCGGCGCGTCTCTTCGTCAGATGGCAGCTCGACATGCTGCTCTTCCATCAGAAGCTTGAGTCGCGAGCCGCGCTTCAGGGCGAGCGCGTGCAGCGTGATGTCATCGGGTCCGAGTGCCGTGACCTTCTCCATCGTGTCGCGCACATCCTCAGACGTCTCCCCCGGCAGTCCGAGGATGAGGTCCATGTTGATGTGCGGGATGCCCGCCTCGCGCAGCGCGTGGAACATTGTGACGACGTCCTCCGGCGTGTGCTGGCGGCCGATGCGGCGGAGCGTCCTCTCCTGCATCGTCTGCGGGTTGACGCTGACGCGCGAGACAGCGAGGCGCTTCATCGTCTCGATCTTCGCGGGCGTGATGCTGTCGGGGCGGCCCGCCTCCACCGTGAATTCCACGATAGAAGGCCCATAGAAAGCATTATATACCATATTGAGCATTTCAGCAAAGGCTTCATCGGGAAGACTCGTCGGCGTGCCGCCGCCGACGTAGATGTTCTGCACGCAAAAGCCGTAGTGCTCGATGGCGTCTTTGGCCGCGAGCAGGTCCTTCTGGAGCACGGCGAGGAACTCCTGCACGCGCTTCTTGCCGGGCAGGATGTTCGACGGGAAGGAACAGTAGAGGCAGCGCGTCAGGCAGAACGGGATGCCGATGTAGACGCTGACCGTCTTCTCGTCGGACTGCGCGAGGAACGGCAGCTGGCGGAAGGCCATCGGCACGATGACGCGGGCCTTTCCCTCGCTGCAGGCGTAGTCTTGCTGCAGCCGCTCGATGATCGCTTCCTCGCCCATGCCGCCGCGGATCCAGCGGTGCACGATCTTCGTCGGACGCACGCCATGCAGAATGCCCCAGGGTGCCTGGGGCATGTCGAGTTCTTCGCGGAAGATATGGTAGAGATTCAGCTTGATCAGGCGGTTGACGGCCGCGCCCTCGCGCTCGTCGAGCGCACCCGTGCTGCGGCGCGTGAAGGACGTCTCCCTGCCGCTGCAGTCAAAGAGCATGAGCCTCGACTCCATGACGACGCGCCCGTCTGCCGTATCGGGCAGTCGGTGGTTGACGACGGAGAGCTGCAGATAGTCGGCCTCGCCGCTGCGCCCCACGATCTCCACCTTGAAGAGCACGAGCACCTCGCGCACGATCTTCGAGATGATCTCCTTGCGGTCGCTCAGCGTGAAGGTCCGGACGCGCAATCGTCTCTCCTGCGTCACTGCTGGGCCTCCTGGCATTCCTTGCAGAGGCCGAAGAACTTGACCTGGTGGTCGCTGACCGTGAAGCCGAGCTTCTTCTTGATGTCCTCTTCGAGCGGCTCCAGGAAGTCGTCCTGGAACTCGATGACCTTGCCGCAGTTCGTGCAGATTAAGTGATGGTGATGGTGCTTTGACGGGGCCGTCTTGTTGACTTCATAGCGGCTGCAGCCGTCGCCGAACTCCATCTTCTGCAGGATGCCGAGCTCCGAGAGCAGTTCGAGGCTGCGGTAGACCGTGGCCAGGCCAATCTCGGATTTGTTGTCGCGCAGGATGCCGTGCACATCCTCGGCCGAGAGATGCTCGCCCGGATGGTCGAGGAAGATCTGGAGCACGACCTGGCGCTGCGGCGTCATCTTGTGCTGGCGCTCCTGCAGCATCCGCCTGAGGTCGTCCATCGTGAAAGTCTGTGACATAATGTAGTCCCCTTTTCTAGCGTCTATTGATTCCTGTCAGCCCTCAATCCCTGCACAGGATATCGTACGTTCAAATGTATATATTATAACAAGAATGTAAGAAAAATACAATCCAGGAATCTGGGATAGACCTTTGCTGTGCCCCCGCGCTCTCACTGCCCTGGATGGCTGCTGAGCGCGCGGGAGACGCTGTAGACATTCTTGAGGCGGCGCATCTTCGTCATGATCTGCGCGACCTGTGTCGCATTCTTGACATCGAGGCCCATGACGACGGTCGACGTCTTGTTGCTGCGGTTCGGGTTGGCGTTGACGCTGTGGATGTTGATCTTCATCTCAGACGGCACGGCTAAAAGCTCTGCGAGCACGCCGCTCTTGTCATTGCAGACGATCTCGATCTCGACGGTGTAGTCCTTGTCGAGGCCGATATCCCAGCTGACCTCGATCATGCGTGAGAGGTCGTTGTCGCGCAGGACATTCGGGCAGTCCGAACGGTGCACCGAGACGCCGCGGCCTTTCGTGACAAAACCCGTGATCGGGTCGCCGGGGATCGGGTTGCAGCAGCGCGCGAGGCGGACGAGCAGGCCGCTCTCGCCCTCGACGAGCACGCCGTGGCTCGAACGGTTGCGCTTGCTGCTGTGCTGCGGCGTCTTGAGCTCGGAGAGCATCTTCGAGACATCGGGCGGTGTGGCTTCCTTGAGGTCCTTCTTGTAGAGTTCGATGAGCTTCGTCATGACACTGCGCAGCGTGATGCCGCCGTAGCCGAGCGCCGCGAGCAGGTCGTCCTCACTGAGGTTGTTGAGCTTTTCGGCCACCTGCTGCAGGCGCCCTTCCTTCAAGAGCGTCTTTGGCGCGTAGCCGAGGCGCTTGGCTTCATTCTTGATGAGCTCGAGGCCTTGCTCGATGTTCTCCTCGCGCTTCTCCTTCTTGAACCACGAGCGGATCTTGCTGCGCGTCTCCGACGAGGCGACGATGTTGAGCCAGTCGCGGCTCGGGCCGTTGTTGGCCTTGTTGGTGATGACGGAGACGATGTCGCCGTTCTTGAGCTTGTACTCGAGCGGCACGAGCTTGCCGTTGACCTTTGCGCCGACGCAGTGATGGCCGACTTCCGTGTGGATGCGGTAGGCGAAGTCAATCGGGATGGAGCCCTTCGGCAGGTCGACGACATCGCCCTTCGGCGTAAAGACGAAGACTTCGTCCGAGAAGACATCGACCTTCAAAGCCTCGAAGTACTCCTTCGGGTCGCTGAGCTCCTGCTGCAGGTTGACCATCTGGCGCAGCCAGCTCATCTTCTGGTCGACGGCGCCCGTCGCCTTCGCGCCCTTGCCCGCCTCCTTATACTTCCAGTGTGCCGCAACGCCGAACTCCGATACCTGGTGCATCGCAAACGTGCGGATCTGGATCTCAAGCGGATAGCCGCGCGTCATGACCGTCGTGTGCAGCGACTGGTAGCCGTTCGACTTCGGCATGGCGATGTAGTCCTTGAAGCGGCCCGGGATCGGCTTCCACATCGCGTGGATGACGCCGAGCACGCCGTAGCAGTCCTTGACCGAGTCGACGAGCACGCGGACGGCCGAGAGGTCGTAAATCTCGCTGAGGTCCTTGTTGTCGCGCTTCATCTTCTTGTAGATGCTGTAGAAGTGCTTCGCGCGGCCGCTGATATCTGCCTTGATATTCGCCTCCGCGAGCTTCTCCTTGATCTGCTCGATGGACGTATCGATGAAGCTCTGGCGCTCCTTGCGCTTCTGCTTGACATTCTCGACGAGATCGTAGTAGATCTCCGGCTCGAGATAGCGTAAGCAGAGGTCCTCGAGCTCCCACTTGATGCTCGAGATGCCGAGGCGGTTCGCGAGCGGCGCGTAGATCTCAATCGTCTCGCGCGCGATGCGCTTCTGCTTGTCCTCGCGCATGTACTTGAGCGTGCGCATGTTGTGCAGGCGGTCGGCCAGCTTGATCATGATGACGCGGATGTCCTTTGCCATCGCGAGGAACATCTTGCGGTAGCTCTCGAGCTGTGCCTCCTCCTTCGACTTGTACTGCAGGCGGCCGAGTTTCGTCACGCCGTCGATGAGCATCGCGACTTCGTCGCCGAACATCTCCTTCATCTGCTCGTTCGTGTAGATCGTGTCCTCGACGACATCGTGCAGGAGCGCCGCGCTGATGGTCGCATCGTCGAGGTGCAGCTGCGTGAGGATCTGGGCGACGTGCAGCGGGTGGATGATGTAGGCCTCCCCCGACACGCGCGTCTGCCCTTCATGGGCCTTCCTCGCGAGTTCATAGGCGCGCCGGATGAGGTCGAGGTTGGCCTTCGGCGAATACGATTTCACGGCGTCGAGAATCATCTCGATAGTCACCGGTTCTTTCTCTTTGTCATTCATACGTCCCACTCCTTTGCGTCATCGCGCAGACTCGCCGCGCGATGCGAGGTCCCTGCTTTCCCTGTCAGATGACCTTGCGGCGCCGATACGTCGGCGACGCCTCCAGTTCCATTTTTCCCTGCTTGCCCTGAACGGGTGGCAAATAATAGTGATTTTCATCAAGATTCTCTCTTAGGATACCCAATTCCTGGAAAATGCGCAAGGCCGCGCCCATCGTATAGAGAGAAATATGATGGAACGACTGGCAGAAGCGCGCGGCAAGCGCCGCCGTCTCAAAGGGGATGCTGCCCTGCATCTTCTGCAGCCCGTAGAGGAAGCGGTAGACATCACGCAGAAGCTCCTTGTCGGGGAAGACGCGCTCGCTCTCTGCCGGGCTCATGTCTTCGACCATGCACTGCAGGCTGCGGCGGCCGTTCCACTCGTTGATGGCCGGTGCGTAGACGATGTCGAGCGATTCGCGGTTCACAGAAGGCGCGAGATCGGCGCGATTCCACATCAGGCTCGTGACGGGCGCTTCGTCTGTGCCGAGCTTGAAGCGCAGATGCGTCTGATCGCGGCCGATGGCCATGGCCTCGCGGCCGCGCACATTGCGGCAGCCGAAGTACGGCTTAGGGTTGCCCATGCCGTACGGCTCGAGCAGTGAGAGTTCCTCGACGAGGTCGAGTGTCAGCTCCTCCGGCATCATCTCGAACTCGACCGAGACTTTCGGCTCGTAGTCCTCTTCTGAGAGATGTGCGCCCGCATAGGCGGCAAATGCCTCGCGGAAGGCAGGCAGCTCCTCTTCGCGCAGCGAGAGGCCAGCCGCCATCGCGTGGCCGCCGAACTGCAGCAAGTGCTCCTTACAGGCAGAGAGCGCCTCGTACATGTTGAGCCCCTCGATGCTGCGGCAGGAGCCGCGGCAGACACCGTCCTCCTGGATGGAAAGCACGATGGTCGGCTTGTAGAACTTGTCGACGAGCCGCGAGGCCGCGATGCCGATGACGCCGGGATTCCAGCCCTTGCCCGCGACGACGATGGCCTTCTCCGCCGCCATGTCGATCCCGGAAAGCTCCTCTTCTGCCGTCTCGCAGATCTTGTGCTCAATCTCGCGGCGCTCCGTGTTGAGCATGTCGAGCTCGAGCGCGAGCTTGTCGGCGGTCTGCCGGTCCTCTGCCGTCAGCAGTGCGACGCCCGTCCTCGCCGACTCGATGCGCCCGGCCGCGTTGAGTCGCGGCGCGAGCAGGAAGCCCAGATGGCCTGCCGTGATCTTCTTGTCCTTGAGGCCCGCGACCTCGATGAGCGCTGCGATGCCCGGCAGCGAAGTCGCCTCCATGTGAGCCATGCCCTGCTTGACGATGCGGCGGTTCTCCCCGCGCAGCGGCACGATGTCTGCCACCGTGCCGAGTGCTACGAGCTCGAGGTCATCGAGAAAGACAGACTGACCGTCCCACTCTGCGCCCCGGCGCTTCGCGTCGAGAGCCTGGCAGAGCTTGAAAGCCACGCCGACACCGGCGAGATCCTTGTCGGGATACGGGCAGTCCGCGCGGTGCGGGTTGAGCACTGCACAAGCGGGCGGCAGCGCACTGCCTGGCAGATGATGGTCCGTGATGATGATGTCGAGGTGGCCCGCCCCCTGTACCGCTGCGACATCCGCGACCGACGCGATGCCGCAGTCGACCGTGATCAAGAGGTCCGAGTGCTCGGCAATCGCCTCGAGCGCCTTGCGGTTGAGGCCATAGCCCTCTGTCATGCGGTCCGGGATGTAAAAGTCGACCCTCGCCCCAACCTTGCGCAGCGTTCGCGTCAAGAGCGATGTCGCCGTCATGCCGTCGACGTCGTAGTCGCCGTAGACCGTAATGTGCTCGCCCTGCTCCAGAGCGCGCATGATGCGCGCGACAGCCTTGTCCATGTCGCGCATCTGGAAGGGATCGCAAAAAGGCAGCTGCTCCGGATGCAGGAAGAGCTGTGCCTCTTCGCGCGTGCGGATACCGCGGTGCCACAAAAGAGCCGCCACCGTCGTGTCCCGGCCAATCTTGCGCGCAAACGCCTGAAGCTCTGGCACCGGATCATACAATTTCCACTTCTTATACAACTTCTATCCCTCTTTATTTCCCGTATCTATTTACGTGATTTACGTTGCCTCTATTATATCATAGTTTACAATGTTTCTCTCTATCATACAGGAAAAGCAAAAACATGACAACTAAAATTTATAGAATACGCCATATCAACATTCTTTAATCGAGAAACTATTGGCAAAGGGCCGGGGGGACGTATTTCAGCTTCGTCGCTCCGTTAAATGTCCCCCATGCTGCAACGCCCTCTCAAGCTGCTTCGCCGCCTGTCGCGGCGTTCTGACATCGTCGTACCTAAAAAGAAAGTCTGGGGGCCAGCCCTTCGAGGGCGGTCACTGCGCTCCTGCAGGTGAAATACATCCCCCCGGCCAGAGCTCATGCCTGCGGATACGCACCGAGCTTTCGTGCGGCGAGATTCCGCGGCGTATCTGAGCAGGGAGGGAACCCTTCCGCTTGCAGGAACGGCGTGATTGCCCGCAGGGATGGGGCGCACCACGCACTTGCTGAGACACGGATGTAGGAACGCCGTGGCAGGCGGCGAATGGACTTCAGGGTGATGAAGTGCCATGCGCCCCATTTAACAGAGTGACGAAACCGGAAGGGTTCCCTCCCTGCTACGACAATCTGTCTTGAGACTGCACGTCCCTGCCGTGACGAAGCTGAAATACAGCCCCCGCCCCCTTTTCTCGATGTAAAGCGAATTAACCATGCGAATAAAAAAGAGACTGCCACAACAGCAGTCTCTTGCAAGAGCATGTATGCAATTTATGCAGCTTCCGGTTTCGGCTGATGCTTTTTCTTCTCGCCCCAGTTGCGGAAGACGACCCAGAGCGGGCTGGCGATGAAGATGGACGAGTAGCAGCCGACGGTGAAGCCGACGAGCAGGGCAAACGCGAAGTCCTTCGTCGTGTCGCCGCCGAAGAAATAGAGGGCGGCCGTCGTGAAGAGGACGGTGAAGACCGTGTAGAGCGAGCGCGTCAGCGTCTGGTAGATACTGCGGTCGACGAGTTGGTTGATGTCACCGCCGCGGCGGAAGTGCAGCTTGAGGTTCTCGCGGATGCGGTCGAAGATGACGATGGTATCGTTGATCGAGTAACCGACAATCGTCAGGAGCGCCGCGATGAACGAGGAGTCGATCTGGCGCTGTGTCAGCGAGAAGACCGCGAGCACGATGAGGATATCGTGGATGAGCGCGAGGACGGCGGCAATGCCGAAGCGCAGCTCGAAGCGGTATGCGACGTAGAGGATGATCAGTGCCCACGAGACGACGAGTGCCAGGATGGCGTTCGTGATGAGCTCGCCGCCGATCGTCGCGCCGACTTTCTCCTCACGCAGCACCTTGTAGTCGCCGACATCGCTCTTGATGGTCGCCATGACTTCCTTGCGCTGGTCCTCCTCGAGATCGCGCGTGCGGATCATGACGTTCTCCGACTCCTTGACGTCCGACTGGGTGCCCGAGAGCTGGATGGTTGCATCGTCGAGGTCGTACTTCGCGAGGCTCGTGCGGACCTCTGCGATGCTGACCGGCTGATTGAACTTGAGGTCGATGATGGTACCGCCGGTGAAGTCGATGCCGAAGTTGAAGCCGCGTACAGCCATGCAGATGAGGCCCGGGATGATGATCAAAGCGGAAATGAGGAACCAGATTTTCCGATGACCTGCTATATCGAATTTAAGCATTCTTCTTCAAATCCTCCTTTTGCAAATCCTCTTTTTTCCAGAGCATGAAGCCCGTGACACCGTAGGCACCCGACTTCTCGAAGAGCTTCGAATCGACCATGAGCTTGAGCATGTAATGCGTCAGCGTGATGGCCGTGAACATCGAGAGCACCGTGCCGAGGCCCAGCGTGATGGCGAAGCCGCGGATCGTGCCCGTGCCGAGGAAGAACAGGACGGCCGCTGCAATGATCGTCGTGATGTTCGAGTCGAAGATCGTCGTGAAGGCGCGCTTGAAACCCGACTCCATCGAGAGGCGCAGCGTCTTGCCCTGGATCTGGTACTCCTCCTTGAAGTGCTCGAAGATCAGGACGTTCGCGTCGACGGCCATACCGATGGACAGGATGATACCGGCAACGCCCGGCAGCGTCAGCGTCGCATCGAGCAAGTAGAGAAGGCCGAGCAGCATGAGCGTGTAGGCCATCAGCGCGATGTCGGCGATGAAGCCCGACATGCGGTAGAAGAGGATCATGAACAGGAGGACAGCGCCGAGGCCGATGGCAAAGGCGAATTCCGACTTGTCCTTGGAATCCTGGCCGAGCGTCGGGCCGACCGTGCGCGTCTCGATGATGTTGACCTTGACCGGCAGCGCGCCGCTGCGGAGGACGACGGCGAGGTTCTGCGCCTCCTCAAGCGTCTTCTGGCCCGAGATCTCAGCCTTGCCGCCGAGAATTTCTCTGACCCAGTCGTATTCTGGGAAAATGGTGGTGACAACGCTCAGTTTATTGGAATCGCTCTCGCCCGTCTCTGCGTTGTTCTTTTTGCCGCAGCCGGCAAGCAGGCCGACCACCATGGTCAGCGCAAGAAAGATGGTAAAAATTTTCTTCATCATACAGATAAAACCTCCGAATTTTTGAAAAATAGGCGCAAAAATACAAGGGCAGCGGCAAAACCGCAAGAGCCTATCCGAAAACGGATAGACTTCGCCCTTGTAAAAATCCTGTTTTTAATTCGAAAGCTTTACCTTGAGAGCAACAAGCGTCAGTGTGCCGTTCATCTCTGCGCAGGGCAGGATCGCCCTGCACACGGTATATGTAAACGCAGCGGAGATCGCCGCGGCAGCACCGGCAAGCCCCAGAGATTTCAGCAGATTCTCGCAGATGCTGATCTGGCGGCAGATGGCGCAGTCGTCACCGGAGCAGTCATGATCGGCTTCGACCGCAATATAGACGGCAGAGGACAGCATGACAACGGCCAGCACGGCCGCCAGCAGGCGCGTCATAAAACAAAGCTTCTTTGTCATGGTCTGTCCTCCCTTCTGTTCGTTATTTTCCCTTGCAGTCCGAGCAGGTTCCATAGAGGATCGTGTCGGCTGCGTCCAGCGTGAATTGCTCGCTCTGCGCCAGGTGCTTTGCAAACAGGGCAGCGTTGCTGTCGGCCATGTGAAAGGTTTTGCCGCACTTCACACAGCTCATGTGCAGCGCGCCCTTGCAGCCCTTGGCGTCAAGATACTGATAAAACGCTTCGTGCGACCCGCTTTTTGCGCTGCGGCGCACCTTTTCTTCCGCCTCCAACTGTGCAAGGTTTCGATACACGGCGCTGAGGCTGATTTGCTTCTCTGCCAGCGCGTCCGCCATCTGGCGTGCAGTCAGCAGCTTGTCCGGGTGTTCCCCTAAAAAAGCAAGCAGGGCTCTTCGCTGTTTTGTGTTATAGCCTGACATCAGCCGCCCCTCCAATCTGCGAACCATTCGCAGATATTATAGCATCATTTCCCCTTTTGTCAATATCATCCCGCGATACCGGCGTCTTTCCGGCAGTTCAAAATCTGTCAGCGCCAAAAGAAACAGCAGCGCAGCAAAAGCTTCAATCCGGTGGGAGCTTACGCAGTCAAAGCAGT
>ENA-ORMX01001830-ORMX01001830.1-human-gut-metagenome-genome-assembly--contig:-NODE-1830-length-13199-cov-2.291388_pt1 | contig 13199 bp, 4 predicted proteins | sample MGYA00242108_ERZ509007 | MGnify/ENA primary metagenome ERZ509007 (study PRJEB26280, sample SAMEA2338745) | human gut metagenome | biome: human gut; feature: human-associated habitat; material: faeces...
AGCTAAGAAAAAGCTGAGTATTTTTTTGCTCGTTCTCATATAAATTTTCTCTCCTTTACAATATGATTTACGAACTTTGTCGTATGGTAACGCATTTTGGATTATGCGCCGAGCAGTATTTGTTTATTACACAGTTTCTACACAAAAACTGCTTTTTAGGCGCAGGATATCCACACGCGTATTAACAAATACAATATATTTATATCAAATAAAATCTAATAAGTCAATAATTTTATAACATATTTTGAATTTATTGTGAATTTTAACATATTTTGCGTTTTGAATTTGACAACGGAGTGCTTGTAAATGGACTTAATCGGAAATTATGTCTAACAAGCGTCGATTTTATTAAGAACAACTGAAAAACGGATAAAACAGAGAAAAAGTGCATTAAAAATTTTGCAAAATGTAAAGCTTCAGCCCTTTACAAATGTAAAAATTGTGTAAAGTATTGTTGCTTTACTCGCTGTGAAAAGCCTATTTTTTCCCTTAAAATTATTAACAAATTGTAAAATTTTCGTAAACTAATTGTGCAGAGTGACAAAAAAATGAAGTCGTTTTTGGCTAAAGTTACAAAAATGAGGATTGTAAGTTTAATTTATTGACTTTCGGGTGGCCGTATGTAATAATTATAATGTGTTTAAAGCACATATTGCGCCAATTTAATGCTGTGGCTTGTAATGAGCCTTCATTCTAATTCAGATTGCCTGATGGTCAGAGATTGCGACGGGCATTACGCACAATATGTTAACACTTCACTTTAAATTTTTTAAAATTTTACGGAGGTAAAAAATGAAAACGAAAGCAAAAAAGTTTTCCCATAAGCTGCTTGCGTTGTTTATGGCTGTTCTTATGGCTGCTTCTTGCTTAACATGTGCATTTTCAGCTCACGCTGCACCTGTTAGTTCAGAAAAGCAGTATACAGATGACGCGTTAGAATATAACGACCTTGCTTGGAATATTCTTTCCGATGAACAAGCCGCAACAGCATTGCTTGACTATGCGGACCTTATGCTTCCTACAGTTGCTCCAACAGTTTACAACCTTCTTGCAAATCTCCCATCCAGCGTTACAGCTTATATGACATGGGATGCCGCTCAAAAGCATCTTAATATCAACGCGTTCGGTATTATTAAATATACCTTAACAGTTAAGCTTGACAGCGTTGATGATGTAATGCTTACACTTGAGAGTGTTGCAGGTCTTCTTTCTAAGTATGGTAGTTATGTTGGTGATGCAGGTAACATTCAGCTTAAATCATTAGCTTCAAGTGATGCCAGCAAGAATTTCTGGCATGTTACAAGAGAAAACTATTCATCAACTGAGATTGTTAAGAGAGCTCTTGCTCTTCTTCAAATCAACTCAGCTGACTATGCCGGTAAGGATGTACTCGGTCAGGTATTAAGAGGTGATTTCAACCTCGGTGTTCTTAAGAGTGCGGTTAATATCTACAAGCTTCTTGCAGGTCCATTAGGCTTCAGCGATGAAAGTTATGCTACAAACCTTGTTTATAACATTGTTCAGCAGCTTATTTTCAACTATACTAAATGGTATACACAGGATGAAATCAATGATTTCAAGAGTGGCAAAACTCAATGGGTATATGATGACCAGCTTTTCGATAAGCTCTCTACCGAGCTTCTTCAGAAGATAAGCGTTCTCGTTACATATAACCAAGAATATAATGAAAAGAACGAAGATGGCTCACTCAAACCTATCCAGGATACATCAGCTACTCGTTATCTTGAAATCAAGGCCGAAATGAATAAGTCAGGTACGGATTATGCAACAGCCGCTGCTAAACTCGGTTATGACCCTAACCTTGTATATTCAAGCGAATTTAAAGATGATGACGGCAATCCGCTTAATGTTCTTCTTTTTGCTTATGGACATCCGGATGCAAACGGTTATGCAACAGAGCAAACAACAAAGATTACATTTAAGCCAACCGATTCTCTTTTCAAATTAGGTTATACAGCACTTGATCTTGCTTGGGATACAGTTCTCAAGGGTTCAATCAAGCTTCTCCATGTAAACACCCAGGGTGACAGAAATCTTGATAATGCATACTATTATTATTTCGACAAAAAGGGTGAATGGAATTCAAGCGATATTGCTTCTAACTATACCAAGGCAAAGATTAACGAATGGGCTGAAGCTAATTACGAAGCTTATGGCGATAAATCAGCAGATGACTTTATTGCAAAAGCTAAGGAACAGCTTTCATTTGACCGTGCAGCTGCTGAAACATCAACAGGCAAGTGGTCAGATATTGATGAAACAAAGCTCTTTGCTAAGTTAAGATACAGCCCTCTTGCTGACTACGGTTTCAATATGCAAACAGGTCCTATCAACCTTTACTTTGCACAAACCGGAACAAAGAATATTGACGATTTCTTTAAAAATGAATATTCAAATTACGGTTCAATGGTAGCAGGCTTTAACGATGCACTTGTTGCAGCAGTTAATGATTTGTTCCCACAAAGAGATAACATTATCGGCAATCGTCCGGAAATGGCAAAATCTAAAACAACAAAGGCAGACGGTGTTGAATCAATCAATGATGCAACAATCAGGAAAATCACTTCAACACTCGTTGGCAATGCACTTAAGATGGTTCAGTACACAGCAGATGCTACTGACGCTAACATCCTCAAGGCATTCTATGATGCTAACGGTACTGATGCTGTTCTTTCAGAAGCAAATCTTGAATCAGCAATGGTTCCTATGCTTGTTGCTTGTATCGGCCAGGTTAACCTTGGTGCAGGCAAACTTCAAGATATTATCCACCCAGCAGAATGGGATGGTTGTAAGGATGCAGAAGCAGTTGCTTATGTATGCCTTAAAGAATACTTATCATACGTACTTCCTAATAAGGATTATTCATCACTTGTAAATGTAGCCAATGACGGTACAATCAGCGCAACACTTGAAGGTACAATTCTTCCTATGGCTCGTGATGCAGTTGCATATGTACTTGAAGGATATGTTCCTGTAACATACAAAGGCAAAACTTGGAAGACAGAAAACGAAGATGTTAATTCAAGTGCTACAATTTTTGACCTCTTGAATTCAGTAATTCTTTACTACGGTGGAGATTACTCAATGAAGAAGTCAACTAACTCAGGTGAAAGAGCAATGGGTGTTGCAGCTCTTCTCGGTATTTGCGATGAAAACGGTAACAGTGCTCTTACAAATAACCTTTGGGAAAATATTGATAAAATTGCTAACAAGTTCCTCCCTATTCTTGGTACACTCCAAGGCAAGGAATACGGTAAGTTCGATTCACATGATCTTATCTGGAACGATGTAGTTCTTTCAATTCTTAATATTTCTGATAAGAAAGACAGCGGTTTCTGTGGCGTATCTAATTTCGTTTACAAACTTATCACAATCGTATCTGCTGAACCGATTCAGTCAAAAGGTTTTGTAAATACTGTTTATGATTTGCTTGCTGACCTTATCAACGGTCTCTTCGGTAAGCGTTATTCTTCACAGCCGCAGGATTTCACAACCATAATTCCTAAGTCAAACGGTGACAACAAGCCATTTGATGATTTACTTCAGGTTAAAACTATTGCAGGTACCGGCGGTACTGACCTCGGTGCAATCCAAAAGGCTATTTGCAACTTTGTTGAATTCACCGGTTATGGTGCAGACAGCACCAAGGGTGATGCCGGCAAGTATGGCGATTCAGTAATGAGAGGTATTTTCTTTGCTCTTTCAGCAGTTAACTCTTTCGTTCCTGAAGCTATCACTCCAATCGGAACTCAGCAGCTTAAGACTGCTTCAGCAAGCTTTGCTACACCTTCTATGAAGACAACAGCAGGCGGCGATTGCAGCGATACAGTTTCATTTACAAATAACTGCACAGGTCTTAACCGTGCATATATCTCTAATGGACAGCTTGTTCAACTTTCTCGTTACTATTACAAGCTTAAGTCAGCAACTTATATTGGCAGTAACAACGAAAAAACTGATATTACATCTCAACTTAAATCAGGTCTTATTGCTCCTAACGAAACAATAGTAACACCTAAACTTCCTATTACTTTCGACTCAGCAGCAGGAGAATCAAATGTAGTTGAAGTTCAGTTTGTATACGACATCGTACTTAAAGATGGCACAGTTGTTGCAGCTGATAACAATGTTTCGGCTTATAAGTATATGACAACCGCAACAGGTTGGAAAGAAGCTATGTATAATAGTAACAAGCAGTTCCAGCATGATACAAATAAACCTGATCAAACAGTTGGTGTTGAGGGTGCTTATGTAAAATCAACATCTAAATTTAGTAATGATGGTACTCTTGTTGCTAACTATCCTGAATACATGGTACTTGATTCATCAAACCTTGCTGATATTTCTACATATTCAGTTAGATATAGAAGTAACAGAAATAAGATTTTGACCGGTTCAAAAGCAGTTGACGGTATCTACTTCTATGATGAAGATTCAAATTATCAGTCAAACACACTTGATGCAAATAATGTTGTAACAAAGTATGATAAAAATGCTGCTTATACAACAGTAAACATCACCAGTGAAAACGCTATCCCTGCTTGGGATAAGACAAACGGTAACCTTCTTAAGTATAATATGTATGACTACCGTGTTGAAACTACTCCTGGTTCAGGTGAATTCGGTGAATGGAACCGTAACGAGGTAACAGAAGCAACAGCAGGTAACAGCGATAAAATTACTTATTATAAGGGTTACACAAGCGATGAAATCGAAGCAGTTAAAGCTCAAACTAACCCTGATGGTACCACAGCTGCAAATATTAAGGCTATTCAGACAAGAACTCATGTAGTTTACACTCTTTCTGAAGCTATTGCTAAGAATATTATCGCAGGTTACCATGTTGGTGACGGTGATATTTACGAATCAGTTTATTTGCAGAACAATGGCGGTCAGATTAACTACGATAACCTCTTCAACATTGTTTCAATGGGTAACACCAAAGTTCCTGGTTTCTACATTGAAAGTGAGAAGAAGCAGATTCCAAATGCTTCTGCTCTTGAAGTTCAACCGTTCCGTTATGATGGTGAAACCAACATTCAAGGCGGCGAATATCCGGTTGATATGTGTATCTACAATGGTTCTAAGTCAGCTTATGCTCACTTTACTATCCTTGTAGGTGATACCAGCCAGCTCAGTGGTATGAATACTGCTTATGATAATTTGGCATCACTTGTATCACAGTATAAGCCTTCAGACTTTACTAACTCAACTATTTTCGAGCAAGCTAAGCAGGCTCTTCTTAATGTACTTTCTATTAAGTCATCTGCTATGACAGTTGCTTTTGCACAGAGCATTAACAATAAGACTCATCTCACAGCAACAACTAAAGAAGTTACATCAAAGTTTGGCGATTTAGCTTATGTTCCTTATACAAAATCTGCTCCAACAGTAACATCTAAAGGAAAAGAATATACAATTCCAAAGGATGTTTTGGCTAACGCTTATGTTGGTGGCGAAGCTCTTGCTGACGGTTCAGGTAAAGTCGGCGGTGTTGCAGGCGTTTACTACTTCGATGCTGCAGGTACAATGCCAATCTATTCACCATTAGCTCTTTCTGATGATAATGGAAAGGTTCGTACAACAGACCAAGCCGGAATCAAAGTAATTAAGAATGCAGATGGTAAATACTATCTTGCTAACTCAGTTGTTTATGAAACAACTTGGGACAATGCTATTACCACAAATGGTAATCCTTGCCAGATGCCTACTAAAACTCAGGCAACTGACGCACAGGGTAATCTCCTTTACAACCAGGTTCAGTATGTATACCGTGATGCCGATGGCAAGAAGGTTAACTCAAATGAAGATTGGTCATGTAAGTTCCCTGTAACAGATTATACTATCGTTCCTAACGAAGTTAAGTCTGACGGTTCAATCGTTGATAACCGTGGTGCTGTTGCAAAGGCTGTTGATAGAATCAACTATGTAACAAGCATTATGAATGACACACTTAAGCCGGCTGCAGATAATGCATTCAAAAACATTTCTGTTGCAAGAACCGGTCTTAATGACACAAACTTTAACATCTTAACATTCTCTAAGATGACTGACATTGCCAGAAACATTGAAAAGAACTTTACTGTTGATCTTGAATATCATTATGATAAAGTTGTTTTAGGTGCAGATGGCAACCCGGTAATTGATGAAGCTACCGGAGAGGCTAAAACTGAAGATGCAGTTAAGAAGGAATTAGGCGTTTCTCCTGCAAGTGCAGCATCAACTGTACAAAACTGCATTGACAACGGAAAGTCTTATACTTATGTAACTCATTCATCACTTTCATCAGCAGCAGTAGCTGAATATACCAGACTCTTCAATATCTTCGCAAGCGCAGCTGTTGAGCGTGGTTACCAGGGTGCACAGCTTGAAAAAGAAATCAAGTGTGCATCAGGCAACATCTATTCAACTCTTACTGCTACTAAGGCTGTTTATGCTGAAGATGGTAAGACTGTAACAACTGAAGCTTCAGTTTCAAAGACAACAGGCGCAAACGCTCCTCGCTTTGGTAAGTGGGATGCTGAAGGTAAGCTTGTAAACGATGGTTCTTACTCTGCAGAATCATGGACCAGATATGTCAGAGCTCTTGCAGCAGCAGTTGCTCTTGCACAGTATGGTCACGGCGATTATGCTCATAAGGATCCAGCTAATTTTGTTCTTTCTGATAAGAAGGGCTACGATGCTTCACTTACAAATATCTACACTGTTGATACAGAACTTCAGGCTGCAGAGATTGCTCTTGCTCCTGCTGAAACTACAAACAACACTGTAACAGTTAATGCTGTTGAAGGTGCTACTGTAACAATCAATGGCGCTGCTTACACAGCTCCTGTTTCAGTAGAAACCGGCTCAACAATCACAATTGATGTTAAGGCAGCTGAAGGTTACCAAGTTGTTAATGAACTTACAATCAACGGTGAAAAGGTAACAGTTAATGCATTCCCTTATGAATATAAGGTTGATGGCGATGTAACAATTGCTCCTTCAGTTAAGCAGGCAGCAGCTGATACAATCACTGTAAGCGGTAAGGTTCTTATTGCAACAAATGTTGACGGTACTGAATCATCAACAGGTGTTGCAGGAATTGATGTTATCGCAAACGGCGAAGTAGTTGCTACTTCGGCAGCTGACGGTTCATTCACTGCTACTGTTCCAGTTGGTACAACATCACTTACTGTTCATAGACAAAATGTAACTATCGACAGAACTGTAACACTCACCGGTACAAAAGATATTTCAAATGTTGAAATTCCTGTATGTATTTGTGATTACAACGGTGATGGTGTTATTGATGGCTTGGATAAGCCTACATTCTACACTGCATTTTCCGGCGGTTCAAACGCTTATGATCTCTACTGTGACTATAATAAGGATAATGCAATTGACGGCTTAGATAAGCTTACATTCTTTACCTTCTATGGTAAGACAGTTGAGTACGCAGCACGTGCTCTCGACTAATTAAATTAAATCATATCAGGGGTAGCAATACCCCTGATATGTAACCGTTTATTATAATGGTTACTTTATTTATAAATTCGATATGATCGGGTAATCCCCGTTTATATACCGGCCCTGTTTTTAGGGTTGGGAGGTTAAAGGCGATTGCATTTAGTCACTGTTTATCCCTGATATTACAATATCATTTCTTCAAAGCTTGCTTTTACGCTTTTGCGTTTTTATAACCGAGGTTTGATTTGGTGTTGTATGCGCTCTCGTCTCTCCCTAAATTTTATTTACTTGGCAAGGAGGTAACACCTATGCAAAATGCATTTGTTAAAAAGAGAATAGGTGCTGTAATTGGTACACTTACTTTCTTGGTGCTTATTGCACTTTTCGTGTGCCTTCCTAATACTTCATACGGTGCAACTATTGGCAGTGAAAAGCCAAATATTTATTGCACCTATACCGACTCTGACGGAAAACAATATGACGGTGATAAATTGCCTGCCGGTACTTACGATGTAAACTTCTATTTAGAAGGTGTTTCCGAGTTATCGGTTGTGCAGGTAACTGCAAAGTACAGTGCAGATGCTACTGTTGATACAGCGGCAAAGTCACTTCTTTCTAATAATATCGCCGGCATTTCGTCAATGGGAACTATTACACAAAATTCAAATTTGGTGTTTGGCTTTGTTTCTGATTCTGACTCTTGTTCAGCAATCAATAGTGATGGCACATTGCTTGCAACTTTTTCAGTTGCTTTTGCTAATAAATGTGACGCATCAAATGTAATTTCAGTTTCAACCAGCCCGAATGAGACTTTTGTTTTAACAGATTATAATGATGGGCTTAAGGATGAGTATGCACTCGTTAACCAAGCCGATGATTATGACGGTTCTTTATATCTTATGACCTGCGATGTTTCACCGAAAGGTCCGGGTTGTGATATAACAGGTAAGATTACTATTGCTACTTCCCTTGATGGAGGTGCAAGTGATACCGGTATTAGCGGTATAAATCTTACGGTTAAAACTGCAGATGATTCAACCGTTGCAACTGCAGTTACAGATTCAAACGGTGATTATACACTTGCCGATATTCCGGCAGGTGAGTACAAAATGTTAATCAGTGGTGAAACCACTATTGACAGAACGGTTACATTAGTAGTTTCTGAATCAAAGGATGTTTCATCGGTAAGTATTGCAATATGCGACTATAACCACGATGGCAGTATTGATGGCTTGGATAAGCTTTCGTTTTATAAAGCTTTCTCCGGTGGTGCAGAAGATTATAATCTTTACTGCGACTTTAACAAAGATAATGCAATTGATGGTTTAGATAAGCTTACATTTTTTACATTCTTTGGTAATGAAGTTAAATACGCTGATGTAACTTTGAATTAAATAGGGGGAAGAAAATGAATAAAACTTTCAAAAAGGCAATTGCTGTCATTTTGTCAGTTCTTATGGTTGTTTTATCAGTACCTTTCACAGCACTTGCAGCACCTGGTGATTATGAACCAAATATGAAAATGTATTTTGGTACATTCGTAGAGGATAATGCAAAAGGCTATACTGATTATTCAACCTGTGGCACAGGCTCAGAAAAGTTTGGCTCTTATGCTTCACTTTATGGCGCGCCGGTAGATTATAATTACACAGTTGTTAATGGTAACACTACTTCAGGTACACTTACTATTAGCAAGGATAAGGCAAATACATTTAACAGTGCAATCGATAATGCATTTCCTACACTCGAAAATGATGTTCAGCTCGGTGTCGGTGATTATTTCACAATGACAGTTGCTGTTGAAAACATCAAAGTTCTTTCATCAATCTTGGCACAAGTTCAGTTCAGTGATTCTATTGAACCTGCCGGTATTTATTCTTATAAATCAGGCATAAAGAACGTTTATAAGCTCGGTACTGAAACTGAAAGAGCAGCTGCTAAGGGTACTTGGGAAAAAGGTAAAGGTGGTTTATCTTACCTTCCTTTATATTCACTTTGTGAAGAAGGCGTAAGCAAATCTTCATTCACAACAGATGGTTCAAACTCTTCACAGATTATTGCTAATAAAGAAGATGGCAAGTACAATGTACTTGATTATAGCTGGTCTTGGCCAAATGTTGATACCACTTCAGTTGCAGATCCTGACGGTTTATTTGTAGACCCTACAACAGGTGAAGCATCAGGTTATACTTATACAAATGCAATTCCTGTTGCTACATTCGTATTTAAAATCGTAACAAACGATCCTATCCAGTTCCACATTTATAATCCTACAAATGTAAAGAGCTTTTCATATGTTGGTACAACCAGTGATGGTATTATGCTTAATCAACTTACAACATATGCTAAAAATATGTGGGATACAAAAACAAATACTAACACAAGTGATACTGAATGGCCTGGTTCAAGAAAGTCAACTTTCATGGGCTTCAATGAATTTAGAGAAGCTCCTAAGCCATCAACTTACACAATCAAATTTGTGAGAGCTGATGGTGTGGACGTTCCTTCTCAAACTGTAAATGCCGGCGAAAAGCCAACAGTTCCTGATTCTAACACAGCAAAAACTATTGAATCTGATAATGCAGGTCATCATACAGTTACAACATATAGCTGGCCTGATGTTCCAGTTGCAACAGAAGACGCTACTTATAATGAAGTAGCTAATCCTGTAAAATCAGATTGTCATTACATAGAAAAAGTAACAGTTAAGCCTACATACACAACAAAAGGTGAAGCAACATACACTTGTGATGTTTGCGGTCATTCTTACACAGCAGAAATTGATAAGCTTGTATGTGACCACGCTGATACAAAGGTTGTAAACGCTACTAAACCTACAATCAACAATCCTGGTAACACAGGTGATACAGTATGTAATGTTTGCGGCGAAACAATCGCAACAGGTACTGTAATTGCTCAGCTTAACGGTAATGATTACAGAGATGCACTCAAGGCTGCACAAAGTAAGAATGCTAAAGATTACACAGCAGATTCTTTTGCTAAGGTAACAGAAGCACTTGCTAAATATGATGAAGCAACAGTTGGTGCTTACACAACACAGGAAGATGTAGACGCTGCAACAGCTGCACTTAAAGCTGCAGTTGAAGGTCTTGTAGCTAATCCTACAACTGAAACTTATACTTATAACTTCATTGACGGTACATCTAAACCTCTCACTGTTAATAAGGGCGAAACACCTGAAAACTTTGCTAACACTCCTGCTAAGGTTACCGATAATAAGAACGGTACTCATACAACAACAACTTATACATGGTCACAGGATGGTTTTGTATTTACTGAAGTTGGTAGCGACAAAGTAGATGATTGTACTCTTAAGTACGAAACCGTTACTCAGCCTACAATTAAGGTAGAAGGTTCTAAGACAGCTACTTGCCCTGATTGTGGTTATGTATCAACACTTCCGATTGATAAGCTTAACGGTACAGAATACTATAATGCACTTGAAGCTGCACAGAATGTAAAAGCTGATGATTTCACAGCAGCTTCTTACGCAAAGGTAGCAGAAGCTCTTAAGGCTAATGCTCAGGCTACAGTTGAAGCTTACACAACACAGGAAGATGTAGACGCTGCAACAGCTGCTCTTAAATATGCAGTTGCTAAGCTTGATGCAGGTGTAGTTGTAACAGTTGCTTCAACAAAACTTGGCACAACAACTCTTAACGATGCTGATGCTACAAACGGTGCTAACGCAAGACTTGCAGTTGGTGATAAAGTAGTTCTTACTGCTAAAGCTAATAACGAAACAGGCGAATTCGTAGGTTGGAAAGTTGGTAACAAGATTGTTTCTGACGAAGCTTCATTTGTAACATATGCAACAGCTGACATCACTTACGAACCTGTATTTGCTGAAAAGGCTGACACTTCATTTACAGTAGTATTTGTAGACCCATACGGCAATGTAATTGATACTCAAACTGTAACAAGCGGTGCTAATATTGAAATTCCAACAGCTCCAACACTTATTGGTTACACATTCACTGGTTGGTCAATGACTGAACCTGATATCCATGCACTTACAGATGGTGCTACAATTTACGCTCAGTACACTAAGGATAATGTTGCTAAGTACACAGTAACTGCTCCTGAAGGTGCTACTCTCACAGTAGACGGCGTAGAAACAGCAAGCCCTGCAACAGTTGCTTATGACGCTAAGGTTAGCGTTCATAAGGACGGCGTTGCAGCATGGCAGGTTGACGGTGTAACAGTTGCTTATGGCGATACTTACACATTCTTCTGCGGTTCAGATATGAATCTTGTAGCTGTTGATACTGCAGTTGAGCAGAAAACAACAGTTGTAATTACAGGCGTAAATGAAATTGCTGGTTCTGTTCAGGTTTCATTTGCTGCATCTCGTAATGTTGCTCCTGGCGAAACAGTAGTTAAGCAGGGCTTCATTTATGGTAAGAATTTAGCTGATTCTGAACTCACACTTGAAAATGTTGGCAATAAGGGTGCAGACGCTAATGCAGGCACTGTAAAGATTGCTTATACTAAGAATTCAGCAGCAGATATTTCTCTTAGATATGGTCTTTCTAAGAAAGACGGTAAGGTTTCAGCTGCAGCATTTGTTATCACAAAGACTGCTGACGGCACTTTGAATAAAACAATTTCTGAAGTTAAATCTTACACTTATCACTAACAAATTATAATTTATTGATGCTTTTGCCTCTGCCTAATCGGCAGGGGTAAGGCACCGGTAAATTTGGGAGGAAAACCAATGAAAGAGCTTTACACAAAGCCAATGTCACAGATTGATGAATTCAAAACATATGATGTTGTAACTACATCAACAACAGGTAGAGAAGATGTAGATGGCGGTTTAGACTAATACAGCCTTTTCAATCTGACATTGAAATAAAGCTATGGGAGACGGTAGAAATACCGTCTCCTTTTGCTTTTTATAAACTAATAAAATATAGGTGTAAGCAGCATAAGATTTTGGTTGACATAAAACAAAGCCATCGGTTAAAAACCGATGGCTTTTATACTGTCAATAAACTGATTTAAAAGTAATACAAAATCTGACGCACTGCTGTACGACAGATTTTGAGAGGCGGAGCAAAATTCTCACCCATAAACAAAAAGGAAACAATTAAACAGGGCTCTTATAAGAAACAAAGATACTACAAAACAGTTCCCCGAACTGTTTTTCCCAAATTCTTTGCTCTCGTTGTTCGCAGAATTTGGAATTATGGGGTCCCTAAAAAGCGTAAGCTTTTTGGGAAAAGGAGGAGCAACGCAATGAGTGATAAATAACTTTAACTCAAATAATAAAAAAGTTATTTTGAACGATATGGAGTTTGTGACGACGCGTAGGCTCCAAATTCGGCGACATTAGGGCAATTGGGGAGCAACGAATTTGGGAGAAACAGTCCGGTGGACTGTTTCGTAGCGAGTAGATTTTATCGAGCTCGTCGTGCACCTCGCAGGGCGGTGCCCTAAAAATTTATCGTATCATAAATGATACTCAAATTTTTAGACCGCTACTAAGCTCTTGTTGTTCCCTTTGACTGCCGCAGGCAGCGGTCACAAACGAGCCAGTTCTCAAAGAGATAATCACTGCCCTATACATCGGATTTTATCGGATGTGGGCTTTAAGATTTACTCGTATCGGATGCGAGACAATTTAATGACAACTACCCTCTCCGAGATTTCGGGGAGGGTTTTGTGTTACCTGGGTGTGATTTTCTTGACTTTTGGGCTGTTTT
>ENA-ORMX01001832-ORMX01001832.1-human-gut-metagenome-genome-assembly--contig:-NODE-1832-length-13185-cov-6.634577_pt1 | contig 13185 bp, 8 predicted proteins | sample MGYA00242108_ERZ509007 | MGnify/ENA primary metagenome ERZ509007 (study PRJEB26280, sample SAMEA2338745) | human gut metagenome | biome: human gut; feature: human-associated habitat; material: faeces...
TTCTTTGTCGCTTAGTTCAGCAAGCAGCTCGTCAGCTCGTCAACTCGTCAACTTGTCAACTCCCAAGTTCAAACGCCATCCGTTCAGCCTCGGCAATAATGTCTTCGCGCGATTTGTCGCGGTGGGTGATGTGACTGAGGTCAAACTCGTCGGCTTCATCATCATCATCGTCGGCTTCTTCTATCTCAGGAAGGCTGGAGAGGCTTTCTTTTGCGTTCTGAGCGTCTTTCTCGGCCTTGGTGGTATAGTTGTCTGCATACATGGGCGAATGGCGCTGTGCGCGATTTTTACGGCCTTTTTGCTCGCTACCCTTTTCATGGGTTGCTGTTTCGGTCTCTACCGCTTCGGTTACGGCCATTTCGGTTACGGCCTCTTCCTGTATCGCCTCGTCGTTCACCACGTTGTTGTTAGTGGTGGTAGGCGCGTTGGCAGCGTCAAGCTGTAGTGCCTTGTCGGTAAAGAAATCGTCGGGCTGCTCGGTAGAGGGCACTGTTTCAACGGGCATCTCCTCCATCTTGGTGCGGTTTGTCTTAGCGGCAAACACGGCATCAAGGAAGCCGGGCTCCTTCTTTAGCTTCTCAAGGGTGCGCTTCGAGGCCAGCTGCTGACTTTCTTTCTTGCTGTAGCCAGTGGCCTCGCATCCCTCCTGCTCTTCTATCACCACGCGATAGCCAAACACGGGGCTGCCGTTCTTATCTTTATGCTGGTCGGTGAGCACAAACTCAAGCTGCACGCGGTTCTTCTGTGTCCACTCTATCAGCTTGCTCTTGAAGTTCACCTCCTTATACGCCACCTTATCAATGTTAATCATTTGCGCCAGTATGCGCTTCTTTATGAACCGCATGCAGGCGTCGTAGCCACGGTCGAGGTAGATGGCGCCCACCAGTGCCTCGAAGGCGTTGCCGCCCATGTACGAGTTGTGTGAGGCGGCACGTCCGTTTGACAGGATGAGCTTTGTGATGCCCATCTCTTGTGCCAATCGGTTCAGGGTGTCGCGCTGCACCAGCTTCGAGCGGGTGTTGGTGAGAAAGCCCTCGCGTTTGCCGGGGAAATGACGGTATACGATGTCGCCCACAGCGGCATCGAGGATGGCGTCGCCCAAAAATTCGAGGCGCTCGTTGTTGATAGGCTTACCCTTGGCGTTGCGCTTAAACATGCTCTTGTGCATAAGTGCCAACTTATACAGCGAGATGTCGTGGGGATAAATGCCAATGATTTCGTATAAAGACATATAAAGCTCCTTTTCCTTGCGGAAGGGGAGCTTTATACGATCAATGATATTATTCAGCATATTTCTTGAATGCTACACATGCGTTGTGACCTCCAAAGCCGAAGGTGTTGCTGATGGCGGCACGCACCTCGCGCTTCTGTGCCTTGTTGAAGGTGAAGTTGAGGTTGTAGTCGATCTCCTCGTCGTTGTCGCCCTCTTCGTGGTTGATGGTGGGAGGAATGATGTCGTTCTTTACTGAGAGCACGGCAACCATAGCCTCTACAGCGCCAGCAGCACCCAGCAGGTGACCTGTCATCGACTTGGTAGAGCTGATGTTCAGCTTGAAAGCAGCATCGCCAAACACATCCTTGATGGCCTTGGCCTCAGAGATGTCGCCCACGTGTGTGCTGGTGCCGTGAACGTTGATGTAGTCGATATCCTCGGGCTTCAAGCCTGCATCTTCAAGGGCGCGCTGCATCACGAGCTTAGCACCCAGACCCTCGGGGTGTGAGGCGGTAATGTGGTAAGCGTCGGCGCTCATGCCCTCGCCCACCATCTCGGCGTAAATTTTGGCGCCACGAGCCTTGGCGTGCTCCAGCTCCTCAAGGATGAGGCAGCCAGCACCCTCGCCCATGATGAAGCCGTCGCGGCTGGCGCTGAACGGACGTGAGGCGTGCTCGGGATCGTCGTTACGGGTTGACAGTGCGTGCATAGCGTTGAAGCCGCCTACGCCACAAGCGCAGATGGCAGCCTCGGCACCACCGCCCAATATCATGTCGGCCTTGCCCAGACGCACCAGGTTGAAGGCATCGGCCAGCGCGTTGCTTGATGATGCGCAAGCTGATGTGGTGGTATAGTTAGGGCCGTTGAAGCCGTAAAGGATAGAGATCTGTCCTGATGCGATGTCGGCAATCATCTTCGGAATGAAGAAGGGGTTGAACTTAGGACCAGCATCCTGGTGCTGACTATAATAAGACACCTCGTCTTCAAAGGTCTTGATGCCACCGATGCCTACACCGTAAACCACGCCTACACGCTGCTTGTCGATGGCGTCGAGGTCAACCTGACTGTCTTCGATAGCCTGTTTTGCAGCGATGATGGCGAGCTGTGTATAGCGGTCCATCTTGCGAGCTTCCTTGCGGTCAATATAGTCGTTTACATTGAGGCCTTTAACCTCGCAAGCAAACTGTGTCTTGAAATTGGTGGTGTCAAAATGGGTGATGGGGGCAGCACCGCTCTTACCTGCCAGCAGATTTGCCCAGGTTTCTTCAGCAGTATTGCCTACAGGTGTAACGGCGCCAATGCCCGTTACTACTACTCTTTTTAATTCCATGTCGTTGTTTTAATGTCTGGTGCTTGATATGAAAAGGTATGTTTTTTCGGTGCACTTATTTTAAAAGCGCAAAAGGTTGATGGTTTCTGGGTGAAGAAATGTTCAGGTGCCAGAAACTATCAACCGTTAAAACGTGCAAGCGCGGTTAGCGCCTCAGTCATCTTTTTGTTATTCTTCTTTAGCAATGCCGTGCCTCTTTACGATACGGGGCGTATGTAGGCCCCTTCGGCATTGAGGAAGGGGGTTATACTGAGGGGTGTGCCTTATTTGCTGTTCTCCTGGATGTAAGTGATAGCGTCACCAACAGTGGCGATCTTCTCAGCCTTATCGTCGGGGATAGAGATACCAAACACCTTCTCAAACTCCATGATGAGCTCTACAGTGTCGAGTGAATCAGCACCGAGATCGTTTGTGAAGCTTGCTTCGGGCTTTACATCAGCCTCGTCAACACCCAGTTTGTCTACGATAATGTCCTTTACCTTTGCTTCAATTTCTGACATAATTTTAATCTTTAATGTGTTTATAAATAATATTCTAATTTCAAAATCGGCTACAAAGTAAGTCATTTTTATCCGTTCTTGCAAATTTTTTCATTAAAAAAGCATAAAGTACTGCACAAACATAGTGGTTTTGTGCATGTTTTTGCCCTTTTTCTTTACTTATATCAATGCAAGTGGTTGAAAATATGACTTTTATGGGGGTTATTTGGGGTGGGGGGTAACGCTTTTATAAGCCTGTGGTGATAAGCCCCACTAAGCTTTTCTAAGCGGTGAAGGGGCTTTTGGTCGGGGAAGCCTTTCTAAGCCTCTCTAGGCCTTTCTAAGCCGAGGGGAGTGGAGGGTGAAACGGCAAAGCTTTAGCCTGCTTACGAGAGCCGCAAAGCTATAGGATTTTTCCCTTTTCCCTTACTTAGCTTTTCCCTCTCAATATCTTTTTGATATCGTTCAGTTTGTTGAGGGCTTCAACAGGCGTTAGGTTATTAATGTCTAAGCCTAATATCTCGTCGCGTATCTGTGAGAGCACAGGGTCGTCGAGCTGGAAGAAGCTGAGCTGTAGGTTGTCGGCCTTGGGCAGATGGGTGGTTTTCTTCGCTTTGATGATATGGCCTTGGGCGTTGTTTTCAGCGTTGCTTTCGCCTTGTGCGTTGCTTTCAGCATGGCTTTCGCCATCTGTTTCGTTAATGCCCACTTGTGCGTTGTCGGCTTCGAGCTGTTTCAGCACTTCGTTTGCGCGTTTCACGATGCTTTTGGGCATGCCAGCTATCTCGGCCACATGAATACCGAACGAGTGTTCAGAGCCGCCTGGCATCAGTTTTCTTAAGAAGATAACCTTGCCATCAACCTCGCGCACGCTGACATTATAATTCTTTATACGTGCAAACTGGCGTTCCATCTCGTTCAGTTCGTGATAGTGGGTGGCAAAGAGGGTGCGTGCCTGTGCGCCGCGGTGCTGGTGCAGATATTCGACAATGGCCCATGCTATAGAGATGCCATCGTAGGTAGAGGTGCCGCGTCCCAGCTCGTCGAAGAGCACGAGCGAGCGTGGGGTTACATTGTTCAAGATGTCAGATGCCTCGGTCATCTCAACCATGAAGGTCGACTCGCCCAGCGCGATGTTGTCTGAGGCGCCCACACGGGTAAACACCTTGTCTACGGTGCCTATGTGTGCCTTGTTGGCTGGCACGAAGCAGCCCGTTTGTGCCATGAGGGTGATGAGGGCCGTTTGCCTGAGCAATGCCGACTTTCCCGCCATGTTAGGGCCAGTGATAATTATTATTTGTTGCTTCTCGGTGTCGAGCCGAATGTCGTTGGGCACATAGCTTTCGCCCACGGGCAGCTGTGTTTCGATAACGGGGTGTCGGCCCTGTACAATGTCGAGGGCGTCGTCGTCAGCCACCTCGGGGCGCACATAGTGGTGCTCGGTGGCCGTCTTAGCAAAGGCCATGAGGCAGTCGAGTCGGGCTGTGATGTTGGCATCGATCTGTATCTGCGGAATATATTCTTGCATGGCCGCAATGAGCTCGTTGAAGAGGCGTGTTTCGAGAATTAGGATTTTCTCGTCGGCACCCATAATCTTCTCCTCATATTCTTTCAGCTCTTGCGTGATGTATCGCTCGGCGTTGGCCAGCGTTTGCTTGCGCACCCACTCGGCAGGCACCTTGTCTTTATACGTGTTGCGCACCTCAAGATAATAGCCAAACACGTTGTTGTAGCCCACCTTTAGCGAGGCTATGCCCGTGCGTTCGGTCTCGCGCTGCTGTATCTCAAGCAGATAGTCGCGGCCGTGGCGTGAGATGCGTCGCAGCTCGTCCAGCTCGTCGTTATAGCCATCGGCAATCACGCCGCCCTTGTTTACCAGCTGTGGGGCGTCGGGGCGTATCTCTTGTTCAATGCGTTGTCGTAAGATAGAGCAGGGGTTTATCTGTTCGCCCATGCGTTGCAGCCCCTCGTCGGTGGCGTTTTCCAGCGTCGTCTTCACGGGCACCAAGGCCGAGAGGGCCAACTTTAGTTGTACCACTTCGCGTGGCGACACACGTCCTACGGCCACCTTTGAGATGATGCGTTCCAGGTCGCCAATGCGGTGCAGCTGGTCGTCGATGCCGTCGGCAAAGGCCGTGTGGTCGAGGGCATACTGCACAATGTTGAGGCGTGCGTTGATGGCGTTTACATCTTTCAGCGGAAACACCATCCAGCGTCTGAGCATACGTCCGCCCATTGGCGTCACGGTTTTGTCGATAACGCCCAGCAGCGAGAGGCCGTCGGGCTGCATAGGCTGCACCAGTTCGAGCGAGCGAATGGTGAAGTTGTCGAGTCGAACGTAGCGCTCTTCCTCGATGCGTCGTAGCGAGGTGATGTGCCCGATGTGCGTGTGCTGCGTCATCTCAAGATATTGCATCACGGCACCTGCGGCAATGATGCCGTTGGCCAGGTGTTCTACGCCGAAACCCTTTAGCGAGGTGGTGCCGAAGTGGCGTAGCAACTTTTGTCGTGCGGCGGTGTCGGTAAACACCCAGTCGTCGAGCTCGAAGATGCACCACCGTGTGCCAAACTGCTCGTCGAAGAGCGCTTTGCAGGCACGGTCGTACAGCACCTCTTTAGGTTGGAAGTTGGCCATCAGCTTAGCCACATAGTCGGCATTGCCTTCGCCCGTAAGAAATTCGCCTGTAGAGATGTCGAGGAAGGCCACGCCCACGCTCTGCCTACCGAAGTGTACGGCCGCCAGAAAGTTGTTCTCTTTATAGTTGAGCACGTTGTCGGCCATGGCCACGCCCGGCGTCACCAGTTCGGTAATGCCACGTTTCACCAACTTCTTTGTGAGCTTAGGGTCTTCCAGCTGGTCGCAGATGGCCACACGGCGTCCAGCCCGTATGAGGCGGGGTAGGTAGGTGTCGAGCGCGTGGTGTGGGAACCCTGCCATCTCGGTGTCGCCCTTTGAGCTGCCATTGTTGCGGCGCGTGAGGGTGATGCCCAGTATGCGCGATGCCGTCACCGCGTCGTCGCAATAGGTTTCGTAAAAGTCGCCACAGCGAAACAGCAGTAGCGCGTCAGGATGCTTTGCCTTCAGCGACAAAAACTGCTTCATCATGGGTGTGGGTTCGTTCTGCTTGCTTGCCATTTTTTTATAGATATTTCATTAATATATCCCACACTGCAATGATGTGGCAGATAGATCCAGCCAAGACAAAGAAGTGGAACACGGTGTGCATATAGCGGCGCCCATTGAGGCTGTAAAAGACGGCACCTGTGATGTAGCACACGCCCTCGCCAATAATCCATGTTACGGCGGTGGTGCTCACACACGCTATCAGAGGTTTAAAGGCCACGAGCACGCTGAGGCCCATCACCACGAAGCAGATGGTCTCGACCTTGCTGTGCCCCTTGAGCGAGATAAAACTTTTGATGGTGCCCGCTATGGCTGCCGCCCATATAAAGATGAACAGCGCCCATCCCCAGTAGCCGTAGTCGCGCATGGCGATGAGCGTGATGGGCGAGTAGCTGCCCGCTATGTGCCAGTAGATGGCGGCGTGATCCCATTTGCGCAGCCGCTCTTTCCATGGCGACCATGCGCTCAAGGCGTGATATACGGTGCTGGCTACGTATGAGCACAACATGCCAAACAGGTACAGTATAATGCCTGCCGTAGCCCATCCGTTACGTGCCCATCCGCACCACACCAGAAAGGCGGTGCCCACGGTGAGCCCTAAGATGATGCCTGCGCCGTGCGACCATGAGTTCCACAGCTCTTCTTTATGATTGAAAAATATCTTCATTTTTGATTTTTAGGTGATAGGCCTTTCTAAGCCTTTCTAAGCCGAGGGGAGTGGAGGGTGCTAGAGCGGCAAAGCTATAGGATTTTTCACTTTTCCCTTTTCCCTTTTCCCTTTAGTTAACCACTGCTATCTTGCATACGGTGCCTTTCTTGCCATCGGCGGTGGCCGTTTGCACCATGTATACGCCGCTGGCCACTCGACGTCCTTTTTGGTCGGTGGCATCCCATGTAAAGGTGCCGCCGTTGCTGCGTCCTTCGGCCACCAGGGTGCCGTTGGTGGTTACAATCTTTACGTCGGCGTTCAGTGTGAGGCCTGTTACCGTAACAAGGCCGTTATAGTCGGGGCGTACGGGGTTGGGGTAGGCATATACATTGTCTTTTGTCATGGTCTCGGCGGGCTCAGAGGCATCGCTCATATACGAGCATAGACCCACGGCGGTGCCTATATATACACGTCCTGTTCGTCCATCAACGGCCACGCTCTCAATTTCGTTTGAGGGTAGGGGCGAGTTGTCGGTGGTGAAGTGGGCTATCTGCTGCATGTTGTCGGCGCTGATAAGGTATATGCCGTTATCGTCAGTGCCCATCCATTTGCGGCCCGCCCCGTCGATAGCCATACATTTTATGCCCACGTTAGCCAGCAGATAGTCGGCCAGGTTTGTGCCATCGTTGCGTGGCACCTTTACCTGGTTAAACACCGTTCCGCCGCTTTCGAGCGTTGCCACCTCAAGCATGAGTGGTCCGGCATTGGTGCCTATCCACATATTGTGGTCAATATCTTCGACCACGCAGCGCACCCCTGTTACCGATACGGCCGCGCCATCTTCGTTGATGAACGATGTGTAAACGTTCATCACATCGTTTTCAGTGTCGTAGGCTATGAGGGCAGGCTTGCGATAGTCGTCGTTGACAAACCACAGCAGGTTGCGCGAGTCGAACATCATGCTCGTCATCATATCCATTGAGCGCTGCTTGCCATTTACCGTTACCATGAGGTTGCTGTTAGGGTGCTGTGTCCAAGTGCCATCCTTGGTTAATGATAGCAGCGATGTTGATCCACTGATGCTGTTTGTAGCCCACAGTGTGCCTTTGTTGTCGATGGCGCATGAGAACACACAGGTATAGTTGGACCAGCTGGCGGGGTCTTTCACCGTCTCGGCATGTTGTAGGGGCGAATTGTCGAGGTTCCAGCGGCGCCACAGCTGCCCATCTTTAAACTGGAAGATGCCAGGTATGCCCGATACGGTGATGTGTGAGGCATCGGTGGGGTCGAAGCAGAGGTCGGTGATGCCGCGATAGTTATAACTTAATGTCTCGGCGAAGGTGTCGTCGAAGAACGTCCAGCTGTCGCCATCCCATACCTGTACGGCGCCTGGCAGCTCGCCTGTGCCTCGGCCTGGCACGCTGTATAGTGTAGCGTTGCGCAGCTTGATGCGTGCAAAGTGGTTGCTGCGCGGACTGTTAGGCAAGATGTTTGGGGTGATGATAGAGTAGGGGGCGTTGGTTTGTTCGCTCTCAAAGGCTATCTGCTGTGCTACGCCCTTGCTGCTGCCCACCCACCATGTGTTGGTGGTGGCGTTGTATAGCCAGGAATAGGTGTTGTCGATATGCTGACTGGTGCAGTGCCCATCGGCGGTATAGATAAGCACATCGGGGCTGTAGGCATAAAACAGTAGGCGGTCGGCGGTTTTCTGCACCTTCTTCATGTGTGGAGACCACACCACAGCGCTGCTGCCATTGGCCTCGTTGATGGTGCACAGGTAGGTGTCAGAGGCGGCATACAGCTGGCTTTTCAAGCGCGCCACCATCATCCACGGTGTGGTGTTGAGCTGTGTCCAGGCGCTGGACTGCATGAGGTTTGAGGTGATATTGCCTCGGTACAGCCCCTTTACGGTGGCGGCATAGAGGGTGTTGCCCTCAACGAGCACGTCGTTTACCTGTGTGCCCATGTTGTAGGTGTCATCAATCTCGCCGCGTGCCATGTTCAGTTTTATAATGCCAAACATGGTGGTGAGATAGGCGTGGCGCCCCGCCATGACGATGTTTGTTACCGTCTTGTCTTCGGTCATGGCCTTGTTGTAATAGTCAGGCACGTTGACCACCGACCCATCGGCGTGCAGAATGTCAATATTGCCATTGCTGTATAGCACCAGCAGCGCACGCACGGTGGCGTTAAAGCTAATGTCGACAATGCTGGCATCGCTCAGCGGGCTGCCCTTGCTATAGGTTGTGCTTTCGCCAGTGTTTACATCATAGCTCATCACATTGCCTGATGCCAACACCCAAACACGTCCGCCACCTTCAACAATACGCGTAACGTCATAGTAGGCCAGAAATGCTTGCCACGAGCCCTGTTGCTGGGCTTGTATGGGCACGAGTGTGGCCACCATGAACAGACAGAGAAGGTACGCCCTTTTTATCGTGAGCACACGAAAGGCGTGAGCGATGGTTGAAAGTGTGGATGTGTGTGGTGTAAGCATATCAGATGTTTTGTGACAAAAGAAACTGTGCCAACTGCTGTACGGCGCGTGCGCGGTGTGAGATGGTGTTCTTCACCGCGTCGCCCAGCACAGCAAACGACTGGTTGTAGCCCTCGGGCACAAACAGCGGGTCGTAGCCGAAGCCCCCCGTGCCTGTGCGTTCGGTGGCGATGGTGCCGTCAACGCGCCCCTCGAAGAGGTGCACATTGCTGGCATCGGGGTGTGCTGCGTCGGGCAGCAGCAGGGCGATGACGGTGCAGAAGCATGCTTTACGGTTAGTTTGTCCCTCGAGTTCGTGCAGCAGTTTTCGCATATTGGCTTCCGAGTCGTGCCCCACACCCTCGGCATAGCGTGCGCTATGCACGCCGGGGGCGCCATCCAGTGCGTCGACCTCCAGCCCGGTGTCGTCGGCAAAGACGGGCAGATGATAGCGTGTCATCACATATTGCGCCTTTTGCAAGGCGTTGCCCTCCAGCGTGTCGGCCGTTTCTGGTATGTCGGCGTGGCAGTTGATATCGTTCAGCGACAATACCTCAAGCTTGTTGCCCAGAATTTGGCGTATCTCCTGTAGCTTGTGGGCATTGTTCGTGGCAAATACTATTTTCATTGTTGTCTTTAATGTTTTTCTTGTTTTGCAGGTGTGTTTGCAGCTCTTGTGTGTGCTTGTCGGTAACCTTCACCTTGATGTGGTCGAAGCCCTCGCCAAAGACGCCTATGACGGCACTCTGACTCACGAAGGCGTTGGGGTCGATAATCTTGATGAGGCGGAAGATGGCGGGGCTCTCGTTCTTGCGCGCCAAGATGCACAGCACCTTCATGTCTTGGCCGGTGTACCAGCCGTGTCCGTCAAGAATGGTTACGCCGTGGTCGAGCTTGGTGCCTATGGCGTAAGCTATCTCTTCGTGCTTGCGCGAGAAGATCATAAACTGCACCGACTCGCGACGAGCGTTCATCACATAGTCGAGCACAAAGTTTTCAATCATCATGGCGCAGAGACCTGTTACCATGATACGCAAGCCCATCTCATAGTTATATTTCTCACAGAACACGGGAAATGATGACCCGATGATGAGGATGTCGACAATGATGAGCACGGTGCCCAACGACAGGTTGTGATACTTGTTAACCACGGCGGCCACAATGTCGGTGCCGCCCGTCGAGCCGTTATGTAGGAACACTACGGCCAAGGCCGAGCCTGTAAAGCAGCAGCCTATCACCATCGACATAAACACGTTGTTCTCGCCCAGCAGACGTAGCATGTGCCCGTCGGCGCCGGTCATCAAGTTTTGCGCTATCCATAAGAACACGGATAGGGCCAGGATGGCATACACCGTCTTCACCATAAACTTGAAGCCCAGTATCTTCAGGGCCACCACCAGCAGTGCCAGGTTGATGATGAAGTAGGTGTAAGAAATGGGTATGCGCGATGCGTAATAAACAATGGCAGCGATACCCGTTACGCCTCCCGTCACAATCTGGTAGGGTAGCAGGAAGACGGTCCAGCCGAAGGTGTACATCAGCAGACCGAGGGTGATGAAGAGATAGTCTTTCACCTCATTGGCAATAGCTTTGTTTTTGAACATAAAACTTACTTCACTACAATATTCACAATCTTCTTCGGCACCACGATCACCTTCACCACGGTCTTGCCATCAAGATATTTCTGGCTCTGCTCGTCGGCCAGCACGGCAGCCTGTATCTCGTCGTTCTTGGCGTCGGCAGCAAACTTCTTCTGGAAGCGGGCCTTGCCGTTGAACGACACGGTGAGCTGCACCTCGTTTTCAACAAGATAGTCGGGGTTGAAGGCGGGCCACTGTGCGTCGCATACCGAGCCCTGTCCGCCTGTGAGGTGCCACAGCTCTTCGGCAATGTGGGGTGCGAAGGGTGCTATGAGCACGGTGAGCTGGTTGAGCAGTGTGCGGTTGTGACACTTCTGTTGTGACAGTTCTGACACGGCAATCATGAAGGCCGAGATAGAGGTGTTGTATGAGAACTTCTCAATGTCTTCGGTTACCTTCTTGATGAGCTTGTGCACGCTCTTCAGCATCTCGGGTGTGGGTGTGTTGTCGTCGAGCTCGGCCTGGTATAGGTTCCAGAACTTCTTCAAGAAGCGGTGGCAGCCGTCAATGCCGTTGGTGTCCCAGGGTTTGCTCTGCTCAACGGGGCCGAGGAACATCTCGTACAGACGCAGGGTGTCGGCGCCATAGCGCTCAACAATCATGTCGGGGTTTACAACGTTGAACATCGACTTCGACATCTTTTCAACAGCCCATCCGCAGATGTATTTGCCGTCTTCCAGCACAAACTCGGCGTTCTGATATTCGGGTCGCCACTGGCGGAAGGCGTCAATGTCGAGTACGTCGGCGTTAACGATGTTTACGTCAACGTGTATGGGGGTAACGTCGTATTGGTCTTTCAGACCTGCCGATACAAAGACGGGAGCCTTTGAGTGGTCGTCGTTGTTAATGCGATATACAAAGTTGCTGCGGCCCTGTATCATGCCCTGGTTAACGAGCTTCTGGAAGGGCTCTTCCTTGCACGACACGCCCAGGTCGAAGAGGAACTTGTTCCAGAAACGTGAGTAGATGAGGTGGCCTGTGGCGTGCTCGCAACCGCCCACATACAGGTCAACGTTTTGCCAGTAGTGGTCGGCCTCGGTCGATACCAGTGCCTCGGTGTTAGTGGGGTCCATGTAGCGCAGATAGTAGGCCGATGAGCCTGCAAAGCCTGGCATGGTGTTGAGCTCGAGGGGGAAGATGGTTTTGTTGTCAACCAATGCCTTGTCTACCACCTTGTTTTGTGTGGTGTCCCATGCCCACATCTTGGCGCGGCCCAATGGTGGCTCGCCGGTCTCGGTGGGCTTGTAGGTTTCAATCTCGGGCAGCTCGAGGGGCAGACACGCCTCGGGCACCATTTGTGGCATGCCGTCTTTATAGTAAACGGGGAAGGGCTCGCCCCAGTAGCGCTGGCGCGAGAAGATGGCGTCGCGCAAACGGTAGTTTACCTTCACGCGGCCCAAGCCTTTCTCGGTAACAAACTGCTTGGTCTTGGCAATGGCCTCTTTCACGCTGAGACCGTTCAAGGTGAAGCCGTCGAGGCTCTCCTTGCCAGCGGCGGGCGAGTTGGTTACGATGCCTTCTTTGGCGTCGAAGCTCTGCTCGCTCACATCGGCACCCTCAATCAGGGGGATGATGGGCAGATTGAAGTGGCGGGCGAAAGCGTAGTCGCGCGAGTCGTGAGCGGGCACGGCCATGATGGCGCCTGTGCCGTAGCCTGCCAGCACATATTCAGAAATCCAGATAGGAATATCTTCGCCTGTGAAGGGGTTTACGGCATACGAGCCTGTGAACACACCCGTTACGGCGTGGTTGGCCATGCGGTCGAGCTCGGTGCGCTTCTTTACGTAAGCCAAATATTCGTCTACGGCAGCCTTCTGCTCGGGGGTGGTGAGCTGCTCTACCAGTTCGCTCTCAGGAGCCAGCACCATGAAGGTAACGCCGAAGATGGTGTCGGCGCGTGTGGTGAAGATGGTGAAATGAAGCCCCTCTCCATCTCTCCCCCGTGGGGCTTTTACTGTGAACTCCATCTCTGTTCCTTCAGAACGGCCTATCCAGTTGCGTTGTGTTTCTTTTATCGAGTCGCTCCAGTCGATGGTGTCGAGACCGTCGAGCAGACGCTGCGAGTAGGCCGAGGTGCGCAAGCACCACTGGCGCATCTTTTTCTGCACTACGGGGTATCCGCCGCGCTCGCTCACGCCGTTTACCACCTCGTCGTTGGCCAGCACGGTGCCCAGACCTGCGCACCAGTTTACCATGGTTTCGCCCAGGTAGGCTATGCGGTAGTTCATCAGCGTTTGCTGCTTCTCAACGTCGGTCATGGCGTTCCATTCGTCG
>ENA-ORMX01001833-ORMX01001833.1-human-gut-metagenome-genome-assembly--contig:-NODE-1833-length-13174-cov-3.930254_pt1 | contig 13174 bp, 10 predicted proteins | sample MGYA00242108_ERZ509007 | MGnify/ENA primary metagenome ERZ509007 (study PRJEB26280, sample SAMEA2338745) | human gut metagenome | biome: human gut; feature: human-associated habitat; material: faeces...
GCTGGCTGGCCGAGATGGAGCGCGCGCAGGTCTACCTGAGCGCCGCCGGGCGGCGGGAGGTGGATTTCTGGAAGGGAGGGGGACAGCTATGAGGCGGCTGCGAAGCTGGTTTTTGCGGTTCCGGTGGCAGAAGCTGCTGGTGGTCTGGCTCGTGTTCGGGCTGATGGCGGCGGCGTTATTTGCTGAGCGCAGCGGCGTGCAGTACACCGGCACCCATCTTCGGCTCAACCTGCTGGATACTGGGCTGACCAAGGAGGAGGCAGCCACCGGTGAGACGCCGACCTGCCTTCTCCTCTGCGACAGCACGGTGGACGGCGGGGATGAGGCGCGGGCGCAGTTCCAGCAGCTGCTGCTGGACATGAAAGTTCCCACCGCCGTGGCCGACCTCGCCGAAGAGGAGGTGCTCCCGGCGTTTGAAAACTACCAGACCGTCGTGGTGCTGGCCGCAGACCTCGACACGTTGGGTCTGCGGCTGCTGGACCTGATGGACTGGGTGGAGCAGGGCGGAAACGTCCTCTTTGCCATGACGCTGGAAAAATCCGGCGCGTTCGACACCGTGGCGCAGAAACTGGGGGTGCTGTCCTCTTCGTGGAGCAACAAGGTGGCCGAGAGCATCGTCCCCGCCGCGGGCTTCATGCTGGGCGGCGGGCAGCGGTATGAACTCAGCGACCCATTCGAATCGGCGCTGGGGGTCCGGCTGCGGGACGATGCCACGGTCTATGCCGTCACCGGGGACGAGGGCGTGCCGCTGGTGTGGAGCACGGAACTGGGCAAGGGCCGGATCGTGGTGGACAACATCGGCGTCTATGACAAGGTGATGCGGGGCTTTTACGCGGCCTCCTACAGCCTGCTGGGGGATGCGTGCGCCTACCCGGTGCTCAACAGCGCGGTCTTCTTTTTGGACGACTTCCCGTCCCCCGTGCCGGAGGGCGACGGCCAGTACATCCGCCAGCAATACGGGCTGAGCATTGCGGAATTTTACGCAAAAGTCTGGTGGCCGGATCTTGTCCGGCTGGCGGAACGGTACGGCATCCGGTACACCGGCGTCATGATCGAAAACTACGGCGACGACACCGAGGCCCCGCCCACCCGCCAGCGCAATATCCGGCAGTTCCAGTATTACGGCGGGCTGCTGCTGCGGCAGGGCGGGGAGCTGGGCTTCCATGGCTACAACCATCAGCCGCTGGTGCTGCCGGAGACGGACTACGGCGATCGGTACGATTATCGGCAGTGGCCCAGCGCCGACGCCATCGTGGCGGCCATGGACGAGCTGACGAGCTTCCAGAAAGCCGTGCTGCCCTATGCGTCCGGGTCGGTGTATGTGCCGCCGTCCAATATCCTGTCGGTGTCTGGCCGCGCGATCTTGGGCAGCCGGGTGCCGCAGGTGCGCACCATTGCCAGCTCCTATCTGGAGGACGGCACCGACCTGCCCTATGTGCAGGAGTTCGGCGTGGCCGAGGACGGCGTCGTGGAGGAGCCGCGCATCGTTTCGGGCAGCATGGTGGGGGATACCTACATGCGCACCGCTGCGCTGAGCGAGTTGAACCTCCACTTCGTCAGCACCCACTTCATGCACCCGGACGACCTGTTGGACGTGGACCGGGGCGCGGCGGAAGGCTGGGAAGTGTATAAGACCGGGCTGGAAGACTATCTGGAGTGGCTCACCGCCGCCGCGCCTGCCCTGCGGATGCAGACGGCGACCGAGTGCGCCGGGGCCATCCAGCGGTTTTCGGCCTTGACCGTCCGCTTGGAGAGTGAGGCCGATGCTTGGACGCTCCGCCTTGGCAACTTTGCGGATGAGGCGTGGCTGCTGTTCCGGGCCAACGGCGGCACCCCCGGCAGCGTGTCCGGCGGGGAGCTGACCCACCTGACCGGAAATCTCTACCTGCTGCGGGCCGACGGGCCCATCGTGACCATGGAACGAAAGGAGAAATGAAGGATGCGGGTCTGTCTGGTGCTGGAAGGGTCCTATCCTTATGTATACGGCGGCGTGTCCACATGGATGCACGGCTGCATCCGCGCGATGCCGGAGCACGAATTCGTCCTCTGGGTCATCGGGGCAAAAGCGGCCGACCGCGGAAAATTCGTCTACGAGCTGCCCGCCAATGTGGCCGAGGTGCACGAAGTCTTTCTGGACGACGCTCTGCGGCTGCGCGGCGGTGCCCCGCCGGTGCACTTCACGCCCGAAGAATGCGCGGCCCTGCGGGAGCTGGTGCGGCTGGGGGCACCGGATTGGGAGGTGCTGTTCCGCCTGTTCCACGAAAAGCGGGCCCACCCGCTTGCCGTTTTGCAGAGCCGGGAGTTTATGGCGCTGTTCACCAAGCTGTGCGAGGAGGAGTACCCCTACACGGCCTTTGCGGATGCGTTCCACACCGTCCGCTCCATGCTGCTGCCGGTGCTCTGGCTGATGACGGGCGAGGTGCCCGAAGCGGACTGCTACCACGCCATCTGCACCGGGTACGGCGGGCTTCTGGCGTGCCTTGGCGGCAGCGTCCACCACCGCCCCGTCCTGCTCACGGAACACGGCATCTACACCCGTGAGCGGGAGGAGGAGATCATCCGGGCCGAGTGGGTGGCCCCGGATTTCAAGGCCCGGTGGACGCGGTTCTTCTACATGCTGTCGGAACAAATTTACCGGCAGGCGGACCGGGTCACGAGCCTGTTCCCCCGCGCCCGCAGCATCCAGATCGGGATGGGGTGCGAACCGGGAAAGTGCATCGTGATCCCGAACGGGGTGGACTACAAAAAATTCTGCGCCATCCCGCTCAAAGCCGAAGACGGATGGGTGGACATCGGGGCCGTGGTGCGGCTGGCTCCCATCAAGGACATCAAGACCCTGCTCTACGCTTTTCTGGAACTGAGCGCCCGGTGCAAAAATGTCCGGCTGCACATTCTGGGCGGCGTGGACGACGAGGAATACGCGCGGGAGTGCTACGCGCTGGCCGAACAATTGGGGCTGGGGAACGTCCGCTTCACCGGGCGGGTGGACATTGCGGCCTACCTGCAAAAGCTGGACTTTACCATCCTGACCAGCATTTCGGAAGGTCAGCCCCTCTCGGTGCTGGAATCACTGGCGGCGCGCCGCCCCTGCGTGACCACCGATGTGGGCTGCTGCCGGGAGCTGCTGGAAGGGACCCCCGGCGATACCCTCGGCGCGGCAGGGTTCTGCGTGCCGCCCATGTACCGGCAGGGGCTGGCCGACGCCATGGAGAAGCTCTGCGTCAGCCGCCCGCTGCGGCAGCGGATGGGGGCCATCGGCCAGCAGCGGGTGGCGCAGAGCTACCGCCACGAGCAGATGCTGGCGCGGTATCGGGCTCTCTACGCCGAAACGGCGGCCACGGCGCAGAAGGAGAAGGAAACGGAATCGGAGGAACTATGGCTGGAATTGGGTTCGAACTGAAAAAGCTGTTCCGGTGCAAGGGGATGCTGGCGGGGCTGCGGGCCTACGGCTACGCGGGCATCATCTGCACCGGGCCCATGCTGCTGGGGGTGCTGCTCCAAGGGGGGCTGCTGCTGCTCTGCGGCTGGGCGGGGGCACCCCGCGCTGCGCGGGACCTCCTCGTCTGTATGGTGACCTACACCCTCCTCGCCTCGCTGACGGTGACGAGCTTTTTCTCGATGCCGGTCACCCGGTTCGTGGCCGACCAGCTGTACGAAGAGCGGGCCGAGCGGGTGCTGCCCTCCTTTGCGGGGGCGTGCGCGGTGCAGCTTGCGCTGGGCTGTGCAGGGTACGGGGCGTTTTTGCTGGCATCCGGCGCGACTTTTTGCCAAGGGCTGCTCTGTCTGTGGCTTTTTGCGGAGCTTGTCGTCTGCTGGACTGCTATGAGCTACCTGACCGCCCTGAAGGAGTACCGCGGCATCCTCATCGCCTTTGCGGCGGCGGTGGGCGCGGCCTTTGGGGCCGGGTGGGTGCTGGTGTTTTGGCTCGGCGTGCCGGTGGTGGAGGGTTTCCTCGCAGCCACGGCGCTGGGTTACGGCGTCATGCTGGGGCTGGATGTGCGGCTGCTGTGCCGCTTTTTCCCGGAGCGGGAGGGCAGCCCGTGGCGGTTTCTGCGCTGGGTAAAGCGCTACCGCACCTTGGCGCTGACAGGTCTTTTGCTGGATCTCGGCCTGTTTGCCCACCTTGTGATCGTCTGGCTGGGGCCCCTCGGCGTGCAGGTGAAGGGGCTGTTCTATGGTGCCCCTTATTACGATGTGCCCGCTCTGCTGGCCTTCCTGAGCATCCTCACCACGACGGTGAACTTCGTCGTCTCGGTGGAGGTGCAGTTCTACCCGCGCTACCGCACCTACTACAGCCTGTTCAACGACGGCGGCGTGGTGGGGGATATCAAGGCGGCGGAGGAAGAAATGCTGGCCGTGCTGAACCGGGAACTGTACTATACGGCCCTCAAGCAGCTCTTTACGACGGCGGCGGTCATCTCGCTGGAAACGCTGGTGCTGGGGTATCTGCCGCTGGGCTTCAATGACCTGATGCACGGCTGTCTCCGCACCCTCTGCGCGGGGTATGGGCTGTATGCGGTGGGGAACACCGTCCTGCTCATTCTGCTCTACTTTACCGATTATAAGGGCGCGCTGGGTGCGGCGGCAGCCTTTGCGGTGCTGGCCGGGGGCGGCACGGCGCTTTCGCTCCGGTTCGACCCGGCGTTTTACGGCTTTGGCTTTCTGGCCGGGGCGGCGGTGCTGTTTCTGGCCGCGCTGCTGCGGCTGGACTGGTTCACCCGGAACCTGCCCTACCGCATTCTGGGCCAGCAGCCCCTCGCGGCTGCGGAGGAAAAGGACAAGGAGGCTTGAAAAATGCAAGAGCGGAAACTCCCCCGCCGCACGGTGCTGCTGCTGGGGGCCGCGCTGGCGGGGTGGTGCGCCGGGTGCAGTGTGCTCCCGGCGGAGGAAACGGCGTCTTCCGATGGATTTTCCACCGCCAAGGCAGAACCGGTGGAAAAAACGGCGGACACCGGCTTCCATCTGCGGGATAACGACGCGCTGTACACCGTCTACGACGACAGCGGCGTGGTGACCATGTACCTCACCGTGACCCGCGGCACCGAGGCCGAAAACACCGACCACACATGGGAACAGATCAATTCCTACTCTGCCTACGATTACGAGGCCATGCAGGTGCCCCGCTATCAGGTGGAGGGGCTGCTCCAAGTGGGGGATGAAAGCGGCCCGGCGGCTTCGGAGGTGGGTTACGGCGAAACGGTCCCCAACGCCACGGTGCAGATCCGGGGCCAGACTTCCAGCCGGAATGCCCAGAAAAACTACAAGATCAAGCTGAAAAAGAATAAGGGGAGCTGGCGGGGCCAGCGGACCGTGGCGCTGAACAAGCATCAGGGCGACGGGCTGCGCTTCCGCAACAAGATGGCCTATGACCTCATCCGGGGCATCCCGCAGATGATGGGGCTGCGCACCCAGTTCGTCCACCTCTACGTCAAGGACAAGACCCAGACCGCTGGGGCTTCCTTCGTGGATCACGGGCTGTACACCCAAGTGGAGCAGCCCAACAAAACGGCCCTCCGGGCGCACGGGCTGGATGAGAACGGCCAGCTTTATAAGGTGAACTTCTTCGAGTTCCTGCGCTATGGGGATGTGATCCGGCTCAAGACCGACCCGGCCTATGACAAAACGGCCTTTGAGCAGCTTCTGGAGATCAAGGGCAGCGACGACCACCAGAAGCTCATCGAGATGCTGGACGTGCTGAACGACGAGACCTCCCCGATGGAAGACCTCTTCGAGACGACCTTCGACACCGAGAACATCGCCTACTGGATGGCGTTCCAGATCCTGCTGGGCAACACCGACACCCAGAGCCGGAACATGTATCTCTACAGCCCGCTGAACAGCAAGCGGTGGTACATCCTCGACTGGGACAACGACGCCATGCTCTCCCGCACCGAGTGGGAGTACCGCAATTACTCCGACAGCCTGAGCTGGGAGCGGGGCGTCAGCAATTACTGGGGCAATGTGCTCTTCCGCCGTTGTTTGCAGACAAAGCGCTTCCGGCAGGAGCTGGACACCGCCATCGAAGAACTGTTCCGGTACTTCAGCGCGGACCGCATCGGGGAGATGACGGCGCGCTACCGCAGCCTTGTGGAGCCTTTCGTCTGGCAGCAGCCGGATCTTCTCCACGAGCCGCTGAGCCGGGAGGAATACGACAGGGTGGCGAAGAGCCTGCACAAGGAGATCACCGAGAACCGGGAAGCGTACCGGGAAAGCCTGAAAAAGCCCATGCCTTTTTACATCGGGGTGCCGGAGCCGCAGGGCGACGAGCTGCGCCTGATGTGGGACGCCTCCTTCGACTTTGCCGCCGAGGACATCACCTATACGGCGGAGCTGGCGAAGGACTACCGGTTCACCACGACCTTCTGGACCGAGGAGAACATCCGGCTGCCGGAAACGGTGGTCTATGCCCTCCCGGCGGGGCATTACTTCCTGCGGGTGCGGGCCGCAAATGAGTCCGGCTATACGCAGGATGCTTTCGACTACTACGTGATGGAGACTGGCAAAGCCTACGGCATGAAGAGCTTCTTCGTGGAGGCCGACGGCAGCGTGACGGAGGACTTTTACGATGAGTGAACCGCACGCAGCCGCCGTTTTGCAGCGGGCAGCTCCGCCGAAAACACGCCGGAGCGAAGTGTACCGCCACGAGCTGAAGTACCGCATCTCGTATGCCGAAAAGGCGGCGCTGGAACTGCGGCTGGCCCCGCTGCTGCGCCGGGATGCCCACGCAAAGCCCGGCGGCTACCGGATCCGGAGCCTCTACTTCGACGACTGGTGGAACTCCGCCTATGGGGAGAAGGAGGCCGGGGTCTTCCTGCGCAAAAAGTACCGCATCCGCATCTACGACGGCAGCGATGCCGTCATTAAGCTGGAGCGAAAAAAGAAGGTGGGCAGCTACATCTATAAGGAAGATGCCGCCCTCACCCGCGAGGAAACGGAGCGCATCCTGCGGGGGGACTACGGCCTTCTCCTCGCGTCGCCCCAGAACCTCTGCCGGGAGTTCTATGTGGAGTGCGTCTCCCATGTTCTGCGCCCCCGCGTCCTCGTGGATTACGAGCGGGAGGCGTGGGTGCTGGACGAGGGGACCGTGCGCATCACCTTTGACCAGAACGTCCGGGCCGCTGTGGGCGGCTGGGATCTGTTTGACCCAAAGCTCCCCACCCTGCCGGTGCTGGACCCCGGCACGCTGGTGCTGGAAGTAAAGTTCACCGAGTTTCTGCCGGAAGTTCTCCGCCAGCTCCTGCCGCCCAAGGCGCAGGAGTGGACGGCCGTGTCCAAATATGTCCTCTGTGCGGACAAAACGGCCTACCGCCACGGGTTTTCCGGCTGGAACGACTAGAAGGGAAAGGAACGCAGCTATGAGTGTCAAGGACTTTATCAAGAAATCGGTGCTGGAAGGCTTCAGCCCGTACAATGTGCCCCAGATGGCGGGGGCCCTGCTGGCGGCGCTGGCCATGGGGGTGCTGATCTACTGGGTGTACCAGCGGTTCTACGCGGGGGTCATCTTCTCCCGCAGCTTCGCCATGACCTTGGTGGGCATGTCCGTCCTCACCTGCATGGTCACGTTGGCCATCAGCTCCAACGTGGTCATCTCGCTGGGCATGGTGGGTGCACTGTCCATCGTGCGGTTCCGCACGGCGGTCAAGGACCCGCTGGACCTGCTCTATCTGTTCTGGTCCATCACGGCGGGCATCACCACCGGCGCGGGGATGTACCTGCTGGCTGTGGCGGCGTCGGCGGTGATGATCGGGGTGGTGGTCTTCCTCTCCCGCTGGCAGACGGCGGGCCGCAGCTATGTGGCGGTGCTCCACTATCAGGGCGAAAAGCCCGGCGACGAGATCGTCCGGGCGCTGGGGCGGAACAAGTTCGCCGTCAAATCGAAGACCCTCCGGGCCGAGGGCACCGAGCTGGCCGTGGAGGTCTGCTGCCGGGACAACGCCAGCGAGGTCACCGACCGGCTGCGCAGCATTGAGGGCGTGGAGGACGTGACCATGATCCAGTACAATGGCGAGTACCATGGCTGAGCGCCGGACCGCGGCGGCCGCAGCCTGTCTGCTGCTGGCGGGGTGTCTGCTCTGGGCCGGGCGGAAGCACACGGCGGTGTACCAGCCGGACGAAACGGCTTTTCCCAATGCGCAGATCGGCTATGCGCCCGGTGTGCTGGATACAGGCCCGGAAGAGCCGGCTGTGACCCTGCGCTACCTCGGCCTGACGTGGCGGGAGCTGGAGCCGGAAGAGGGCGTCTATGCGTGGGAGGCCATCCAGCAGACTTGCCAACTCGATGCCCTGCGGCAGCAGGGGGTGCATCTGGTCCTCCGCATCCTCTGCGACGAGCCGGGGGCGGAAGCTCACCTCGACATCCCGGATTGGCTCTACGAAAAAACCGGGAACGGCAGCTGGTACGATCTCTCCTACGGCAAAGGCTACTCGCCCGATTACGCCGACCCGGCCTTCTTTGCGGCCCACGCGGCGCTGCTGCGGGCGGTGGGGGAGTGGTTCGGGGCCGATGGCTTTGTCAGCTATGTGGAGCTGGGCAGCCTCGGCCACTGGGGCGAGTGGCACGTAAAGTCCGGCGAGGGGCTGGTGCCCCTGCCGGAGGAAGCGGTTCGTGACCGGTATATGGCCCTGTATCGGGAAGCCTTCCCGGCGGCAAAGCTGCTGGTGCGCCGCCCCTTCCGCGGGGCGGCGGGGCAGGGCTTCGGCCTGTACAACGACATGACCGGCCACGCCGGGGACACCGCCGAGTGGCTGGGCTGGATCGAAAACGGCGGCTGGTATGAGGGCGACCCGGCGGGCCTTTCGCCCATGCCGGATGCGTGGCAGACCGCCCCCATCGGCGGGGAACTTACCAGCCGCATCCCGATGGAACAGCTTCTGGAGACCGGCCTTGACCAGACTCTTTCCCTCGTGAAAGGATCCCACATGAGCTTCCTCGGCCCCAAAACAGCGGATGCCGCTTACCGGACCGGGTACGACGCGGTGCTGTCGGCCCTCGGCTACCGGCTGCGGGTGACGGAAGCGGCGTGGCGGCGGGTGCCGGGCGGCATGGAGCTGACCATTACCCTTGCGAACGAGGGCAGCGCCCCCTTTTACTGGGACTGGCCGGTGAACCTCTACGCAGAAACGGCGGAGGGCACCACGCTGGAAACGGTTCCGCTGGGCATCTCGCTGCCGGAACTGCTGCCGGGACAGAGCCGGACGGCAAAGGTCAAACTCACCGCCCTGTCCGCACCCTTCTGGGAAGAGCGGGACCGGCGGGTGACCATGGGTATCGTGGACCCCATGACGGGCCGGGATGCCGTCCGCTTCGCGATGCAGACGGCGCAGGAAAACGGCCGCGCTGTCCTCTTTGCGGGGGTCTGAACACAAAAAAGCCTGAGACTTGTGAGGGCAGGTCTCAGGCTTTTTTGCTGCCTTGCGGCAGCGATTCAGGAATATAGGAAATGGAGAGTGTCAGAGATCAAAGGATGCGCACCCGGATGACGGCGGGGATGGCGGAAAGCTTTTCGGCCAGCGCCCCATTCACGGCACCGGTGGCATCCAGCATGGTGTAGGCCATGTTCTTTTTGCTCTTGTTCACCATGTTTTCGATGTTCAGACCCGCTTCGGTGGTCAGGGCAGTGATCTGGCTGATCATGCCCGGTTCGTTCTTATGGATGATGCAGATGCGCTTGCCGCCGGCGCGGGGCTGGTGCACCTCCGGCAGGTTGACCGAGTGGGTAATGTTGCCGTTGCGCAGGTAATCGCTCAGCTCCTGTGCTGCCATGATGGCGCAGTTGTCCTCGGCTTCCGGGGTGGAAGCGCCAAGGTGCGGGGTGCACACGATGCCGGGACGACCCAGAATGGCTTCGGAGGGAAAGTCGGTCATGTAGCCGGACACCTTGCCGTTGTCCATGGCTTCCAGCAGGGCGGCGGTGTTCACCAGCTCGCCGCGGGCGTAGTTCAGGATCTTGACGCCGTCCTTGCACAGGGCGAGGGTCTGGGCGTTGATGGTGTCCTTGGTGGTGGGCAGGTAAGGCACATGGATGGTGATGTAGTCGCACAGGGGCAGCATATCGTTCAGGTTTACGCAGTGGTGCACCTGACTGCTCAGGTTCCATGCTGCTTCAATGGAGATGTAGGGGTCGTAGCCGTAGACCTCCATGCCCAGCTCGATGGCGCAGTTTGCCACCCGGGAGCCGATGGCACCCAGACCGATGACGCCAAGGGTCTTGCCCTTGATCTCGTTGCCCACGAACTGCTTTTTGCCCTTTTCTACGCTCTTGGACATGGCCGGGTCACCGGCCAGACCCTGACACCACTGGGCGGCGGCGGCCACGTTGCGGCTGCCCGCGATGAGCATGCCGATGACCAGCTCTGCCACGGCGTTGGCGTTGGCACCCGGGGTGTTGAACACCACGATGCCCTGCTCGCTGCAGCGATCCAGCGGGATATTGTTCACGCCCGCACCGGCGCGGGCGATAGCCAGCAGATTGTCGTTGAAGGTGGTGTTCAAAAGGTCGGCGCTGCGCACCAGAATACCGTCCGGGGCGTCGGCATCCACCGTGACATCGAACTGGTTCTTGGGCAGCTTTGCCAGCCCCACCGGGCTGATGGCGTTGAGCGTTTTGATGGTGTACATATCTGAAACCCCTCTTTATGCATTCTCTTTGCGGAACTTCTCCATGAAGTCCACCAGCTTGTCCACGCCCTCGGCAGGCATGGCGTTATAGATGGAAGCGCGCATACCGCCTACCAGACGGTGACCCTTCAGGTTCACAAAGCCCGCCTCGGCGGCTTCGGCGGCGTTTTCGGCGGGGACGTAGAGGGCTTTGATGCCGTCTGCCGCCGCGGCCAGCGCCATAGGCAGCACACCGGACACTGGCCGCAGGGCCCCATCCAGCGCCAGTTCGCCGAGGAAGGCGGTGTCGGCGGGCAGCTCCTCCAACTGGCCGGAGGAAGCCAGCACGGCCAGCAGCAGGGGCAGGTCGTAAACCGGGCCGGTCTTGCGGACGTCAGCGGGGGCCAGATTGACCGTGATGTGGCGGTCCGGCCACTTGAAGCCCAGATTTTTGACGGCGGCACGGACGCGGTCGCCGCTTTCGCGCACGGCGGAGTCCGGCAGACCCACCAGCGAAAAGGCGGGCAGCCCGCCGGATACATCCGCCTCGACCGCAACAGCAAAGCCGTTCAGGCCGTTCAGACCGTAGCTTTTCAGGACAGAGTACATAAAATCTCCTTGCAGCACTCCCTATTGGAGGCGTTTTCGTTTTTTGCGGTTAAGAAACGGCTAAGATTCTGGAAAAACCGGCATTTCGACAGATTTCCATCTTGCTTTTCATTATAGTTTGGGGTATTGATAAAGTCAATGTGTGAAATCAATAGGAGGGAAGAAGTATGATCGTTAAGGAATCCTGTCGGTATGTCCGCTCTTACTCAGAGCTGGAAGGGTTGCAGCGGGCCCATACCCTGTGCTATTCTGCCCGCCGCACCGAAACGGGCATCGTGCTGGAATTGGCACTGGAAGAGGGCGGCGTGCGCTCGGCTCACAGGGTGCTGTGCCCCTCGGAAAATTTCCCACGGGCCATGCGGCTGATGAAATACCTGTACGAAAACGGCGTCGGGGCGGAGCAGTGGCTCGATGTGCTGAGCGACTACGGCCAGCAGTTCGTCAAATTGCCCACATTGAAAACGACCCAGACAGCCCAAATTGCGGAGCCGGGCTGCCGATTTGTGGCATTTGTATGATTTGTGCGGCAAAACTTCTTACATAATATGGAATTGACACAGCCCGGACAAGAGTTTATAGTATAAGTAGGTTTGGAAAAACTACCCTTTGGCAAAATCAATAAAGGTAAGGTGTGCAATATGTATCTGGATGAATATAAGCGCTGGCTGGCAGCGGATCTTGAGGACGCTGACCTGAAGCCCGAACTGGCGAAGATCGAGGGGAATGATGAGGAGATCAAGGACCGCTTTGCGGTGGCGCTGAAGTTTGGCACCGCCGGTCTGCGCGGCGTTCTGGGCGCCGGCACCAACCGGATGAACATTTACGTTGTCCGTCAGGCAACGCAGGGTCTGGCAAACTGGGTCAAGACGCAGGGCGGCAGCCAGACCGTCGCCATCAGCTACGACAGCCGCTTGAAGAGCGACATCTTCGCAAAGACCGCCGCCGGTGTTCTGGCCGCCAACGGCATCAAGGTCCGCATCTATGACGCCCTGATGCCCGTGCCCGCCCTGAGCTTTGCCACCCGTTACTACGAGTGCAACGCCGGCATCATGGTCACGGCTTCCCACAACCCTGCCAAGTACAACGGCTACAAGGCCTACGGCCCGGACGGCTGCCAGATGACCGATGACGCCGCCGCCATCGTCTACGACGAGATCCAGAAGACCGATGTGCTGACCGGTGCCAAGTACATCTCCTTCGCTGAGGGCGTGGAGAACGGCCTGATCCGCTTTGTGGGCGACGACTGCAAGAAGGCCCTGTACGATGCCATCGAGGCCCGTCAGGTGCGGCCCGGTCTGTGCAAGACCGCTGGCCTGAAGCTGGTCTACAGCCCGCTGAACGGCTCCGGCCTCGTGCCCGTCACCCATGTGCTGAACGACATGGGCATCACCGATATCACCATCGTGCCGGAGCAGGAGTACCCCAACGGCTACTTCACCACCTGTTCCTACCCGAACCCTGAAATCTTCGCCGCCCTGAAGCTGGGCCTCGACCTCGCCACCGAGACCGGTGCCGACCTGATGCTGGCCACCGACCCCGACGCCGACCGTGTGGGCATCGCCATGAAGTGCCCGGACGGCAGCTATGAGCTGGTCTCCGGCAACGAGATGGGCGTTCTGCTGCTGGATTACATCTGCGCGGGCCGCATCGAGAAGGGTACCATGCCGAAGAATCCCGTGGCCGTCAAGTCCATCGTTTCCACCCCGCTGGCCGACGCTGTGGCCAAGCACTACGGCGTGGAGATGCGCAACGTGCTGACCGGCTTCAAGTGGATCGGCGACCAGATCGCTAATCTGGAAGCAGCCGGAGAAGTGGACCGCTTCATCTTCGGCTTCGAGGAGAGCTACGGCTATCTGGCCGGCCCCTATGTCCGCGATAAGGACGCCGTCATCGGCTCCATGCTGATCTGCGAGATGGCCGCTTACTACCGCAGCATCGGTTCCTCCATCAAGCAGCGTCTGGAAGAGA